>MAAA01014043.1_pt1 | contig 30292 bp, 28 predicted proteins | sample 1115971 | NCBI WGS metagenome assembly MAAA01 (sample SAMN04961123, study PRJNA320927) | seawater metagenome | isolation source: sample BD02T6 sea water enriched with oil for 6 days | place: USA:Gulf of Mexico | collected 2013-07-27 | reverse complement strand
CCCTCGATCACATTAGCCATGGTAAAGGTTTTACCGGAACCAGTTACCCCTAACAGGGTTTGCTTGGCCAGACCATCTTCCAGCCCTTCTAGCAATTTTTTAATGGCGCCAGGCTGATCACCGGCAGGCTGGTATTTACTGTTGATTTTAAAAGGGTTGCTGGACATTTAATGCTTCGCGCGCAGGCGCACGCTCCTACAGTTTTATTACAGGCAAGTGTACGAGCGAGCCTGCTCGCGATCAAGCACCCCGTAGGAGCGTGCCCCGCTTTTTGGGTATTGCACGCGAACAATTACAAAAGCACACAATTTAGCAGTAACTCTTGAGCACTTTGCTTTTGCCGCATAAAAGCCATGATATAGACGGTATTCTCCACATCATTAAAACGATATAAAATTTTATATTTATCAATTGTAAGCTGACGGTAATCGGTCTCCCCCAGAATTTCGAGCTCATGGCAAACCGGACACTTAAGGGAAAGCCGCTGCAGGTTTTGCTCTGCCACATCCAATAAGTTTTCAGCCAAGCCAGTGGCAGCCTCCTCCCCAATGAACTCACACATATATCGACATAATATATTAAGCGAAGAAAAGCCAAGCTCGGTAACACTTACTTTAACGCTAGCCCCGGTCATTCAAGCCAACTTGTCCTTGAGCCATACCTGTACGCAACCTGTCTTTCACTTGAGCCACACCCTCAACTCTACCCGCCTTGATATCACGCTCTGCCAAATTCATAAGCTTAAGCAGTGCGATACCCTGATCCCTTTGCTTGGCAAGCTGCTCCGACTCTATACGATAAATCGCCTGGCCATTTTGCGTAATGACCAAGGGCTCATCCAAATCCAGCGAGGCCGCATGCTGCTTTAAATAACTAATAGTCTCAATACGCATGCTACCCACCTAAATTCGTAAATTTCAAATATAGACTAATTATAGTCTATATTTAGACTGGCACCAACTCAGTTCAACCCTGATCTTATGGCACTTGAAAACATTAACCACTAGACATGCATATAGAATCAAAAGTCAAAAATAGGGGCACTTTATCAGGTAATCTTAAGGCCAATACAACATATGCAAGACATGCAAGACATGCAAGACATGCAAGACATGCAAGACATCAGTTGGATTCAACGGCTACAAAACTTCAAACGTGCCAACAACTTATTGCAATCCAGCTTAACCATCGTACAACCAAGCCAATTAGAACGGACTGGCATTATTCAATTTCATGAAATGACCTGTAAAAACCCTAAAAGACCACCTACAGGAGCAAGGCTTTGAAGCCCCCCCTCTAGGCAAGCCATTAAACAAGGCTTCCGAGCACAGATAATTAAGAGGGACACAATTGGATTAAAGCCCTGGAAGATAGAAATTTAACCGTACACACATGCGACGAAGCAAAGGCGAAAGAGGTAACACACGATATTAGAAATGCGTACCCCCCTTAATAAAGCAGCTGATAAGCGTCTTTAAGAAGCAAGCAGAAAAATGAATACAGGCTTATCCGCTAAGGACTTATCGATTATCAAGACAACCATTGCCAGCTTTGAATGCATGGAATCCGCCACTTTGTTTGGCTCCAGAGCCAAGGGCAACTACAAAACAGGCTCAGATATAGATATAGCCATAAAACTAAAACAGCCAACAACACCAACACCCAACCCCATAAGCCTGATTCACGACAAATTAGAAGAAGAAACACCACTGCCTTACTTTTTTGATGCAGTTAATTACCACACCATTCAAAACCAAGCGCTAATAGAGCACATTAATCGTGTAGGCGTAAAATTACTCTAAAGCCATCCAGCTTTAGAGCAACAACAACACCAGCACAACTTATGTCCGAACGCGCACCCGCGCGTGACGCCATGCGTCACAAACGCACCCTCAAACTTATAACCCACACCAAATTCCCCGTGCACCTCCTTTCAACTTCATATATACTACTGCGCGCATTCTGAGCCATTTATATCGCCAGTTTATGTAGTTTTATCAAATAGTTAGCATACTAAATAACTTAATTAGCACTTTAATCACCACCTAAGGAGACAAGCCTTGAACCTGCAACTTTCTACCCGAGTTCAAAGCATTAAACCCTCTCCGACCCTTGCGGTAACCAATCGCGCAGCTGAGTTGCGCGCAGCCGGCCAAGATATTATCGGCCTAGGAGCTGGCGAGCCAGATTTTGATACACCCCAGCACATTAAAGATGCCGCAACCGCCGCCATTAAAAACGGCTTCACCAAATACACAGCGGTAGACGGCACACCACAATTAAAAAACGCCATTATCAACAAATTTAAAAACGATAACGGCCTAGACTACCAAGCCAACCAAATATTGGTGAGCTGCGGTGGCAAGCAAAGCTTTTTCAATCTAAGCCTTGCCCTATTAAATCCAGGCGATGAAGTAGTTATTCCTGCACCTTATTGGGTAAGCTATCCAGACATGGTAAAAATGGCCGAAGGTGTACCGGTAGTCATTGAAACCAACGCCACTGCCCGCTTTAAAATTACCGCGCAGCAGCTAGACAACGCCATTACACCAAAAACCAAATTAGTAGTTTTAAACAGCCCAAGCAATCCATCCGGCATGACCTACACCAAAGCTGAACTATGCGAGCTAGGCACTGCATTACGCAAATACCCAGACGTGTTAGTGGCCACCGACGATATGTACGAACACATTCTTTGGACCACAGAAGAATTCAACAATATATTAACGGTTAACCCAGATTTGTATGACCGCACCATTGTGCTAAATGGCGTAAGCAAAGCCTACAGCATGACAGGCTGGCGCATAGGTTATGCAGCTGGACCACAGCCATTAATTGCCGCCATGAAAAAAATACAAAGCCAAAGCACTTCTAACCCAACGTCTATTGCGCAAGTAGCTGCACAAGCGGCACTAGAAGGCGACCAGCAATGTGTTAAAGACATGGTTAAAGTATTTAAGCAGCGCCATGACTACATGGTAAAAGCCCTAAACGAAATTGACGGCATTGAATGCCTAGCAGGCGATGGCACCTTTTATGTTTTCCCTGATTTTTATGACATGCAGGCCAAACTAAACTGTAAAACCGATACCGACCTAGCCGAAAAGCTACTTGAAGCAGGCGTAGCACTAGTACCAGGCAGTGCCTTTGGTACGCCTGGGCACATGCGTATTTCGTTTGCGACTAGCGATGAAAACCTCCAGAAAGCAGTTGAACTTTTGAAGATGGCCTCTGCTTAACCAAAGCCCCTACTGCAACTTAAGTAAGCGATGGCCACCTCTAATGGCACTTCGCTTTACCTGGGCAGCTATAGCCCCACCTACCAATAAATTCAATCCATTAGGTATTACCCCAAAAAAAGAGACCTAAGTCTCTTTAAATTGAAGATAAAATCAAATACGCTCACCGGTTTTCTCTTCAAGCACCCTTATCTGCCCAACAAACAAAAGTGTCATCACAATATAAAAATTAATCAATATATTATGGTTAAACAAGGTGCCAGTTTGCCCTGCAACAAAATACACGGTCAACATTGATATGCCACACAAACCATAACAAACTATTTGTGTGTTTTTTGCCTTTAAAGCTCGGTAAAAGATCAAACCCGGCACCAAAAACATAAAGACTGTTAAAATTAAACCCACAACCCCCTTCTCTACCAAGGCCTGAAAAAACTCATTATGTGGCGTGCTGTAGGTACCCACTGCCCTATGGATTTTATCACCAATTACCCCCTTATCTCTCAGCGCTTTAGACTCCTCCTTAAAAGCACCTAAACCATGACCCAAGATGGGCCTATGTGCTGTAAGGGTCAAAGAGGCTTTATACATATCTAAACGAACCCCTAGGGATGACGAATTATCACCGCTAATATACCGTTCAAGGTTATTAGTAGTAGTATTTATTCGTTGCTGAACAAAGGAATGCTGAGTAAAGACGGCAACAAACATAATTAAAGCAACCATGCTTGACAATAACTTAACGCGTGTGCCCCAGTAAAAGTAACAAACATATAACAAACAAAGCAATGGAATAGCAAGCCACACCCCCCTTGTTTGAGTCAAAATACAAGCGATTACCCCAGCCACAGCAGCAACTAAAAACAACACCGAAGCAGCCTTACTCTTAAAATAATTAAGTAACCAGAAGTTCAATACAAAACTTGCTACCACTAAAGAAATAATGGCATAACGCATGGGGTTCACATCAGCACTTGGGCGAGAATAACCATAATAGGAGTAAACTCCTTCAATATAGTCCGCCTTAAAGTATTGAGACAACGAAACACTCAGCATAGCAAGTGCAAAAACTGCAAATAGCAAAAACAAATTGCGCTGCGATACTTCTTGCGACCTTAAGATAAAAAAGAAAGGTACCGCCAACAGAAGCCTTAAATCATCGAGTAAACGCCTTTGGCTATCGGCATTAAATGGCCAATATAAAGCGATTAAAATTGAAACAGTACTATAAACACAGAATAAAATGAGCAATCGCTTTTCATATATTGTTAACGGTAGGAGTTCTAAGCGAGACCTTACCCGCCCCAAACCCAACATACCAATTAACATCATTAGCGCAGCAAAAGTCTCTGAGCGATGACGGGCAAAAACAGAAAACAATAAATACAAAGGGAATACCACATACAAAACACGCCAAATAACAACATCTAACTTACTCGTAAACATTCCACCAACCACCAAACAAAATTACTGTAAATACAACTGACACAAACATTTATAATAAATAGATTAAAAACAACAACTTAGCACAATTACAGTATGTGCATTTAAAATTAGGGCACTGCAAATATTAACCCACCGACTTAACACCCAAGTATACCAAGCTAACAGAGAATACGAACCTAAAATCAATCAATAAAAGCTATAGAGCTAACAATGGGTAATTAGTCGCATTATTCAAAGAAAACCCTATAATAATACGAGCAATTTACAAGGATTCAGAATGCTACAATATCTACTCAACGCCCCACGCCCAACCAAACGCTTAATTACCCTAGCGTATGACGCCCTTGTGATTCCGCTGGCCATTTATGCTTCGCTGGCACTACGCCATGGCGAGCTTGGCATCCGTATACATGAACAACTGCTCTTCACTGTCATAACAACCACTATTTTAAGCCTAGTGGTATTTACCCGCACAGGCTTGTACCGTGCGGTTATTCGCTATATGGCCACCAAGGCGTTTAGCACACTTGCTGTGGGCATTAGCATATCTGCACTCATATTAGCCACCAGCTCATTCATTACCCAAGCCAATTTACCCAGATCCAGCATTATTATATATTGGTTCACCGCGTTTGCTTTACTGGTCTCACCAAGGTTGTTTATTCGCAATATTGTTAATCAACTTAATAACTCATTTAAAGAACCCGTGACTATATACGGCGCAGGTAATCAGGGCATTGCACTAATGAACGCCCTAAGCAACAGTGAAACTTATCGACCAGTCGCCTTTATTGATGATGACCGAAAAAAACAGGGTTCTATCATTCAGGGCCTTAAAGTTCATGGGCAAGAGCAATTAGCGACACTCAATGAAAGCCACAACCTAAACAAAGTCTTGCTCGCACTGGGCAATGCCAGCACCTCTAAGCGCAAGCAAATAATAGAATCCATATCGGGCAATAGTTTTGAAATACTCACCACCCCAGCCGTGCAAGACATTGTGAGTGGTAAAGCCAAAATAGAAGAAGTAAAAGAAGTCGAAATTGAAGATTTACTTTGCCGAGATTGCGTCAGCCCAAATCAAGCATTACTCAGCGATAACATCAAAAATAAAGTGGTTTTAGTAACAGGGGCCGGTGGCAGCATTGGGTCTGAGCTGTGCCGCCAAATCATCAAGCAGCACCCGGCCAAAATCATTTTATTAGAACTGAATGAATACAGCCTTTACAGTATTGAACAAGAGCTAAACAACTACTGCCAAGCCCATTGTGATTGCCAAGTAGAAGTCATTTCAATTTTAGGCTCGGTACAAAAACAAAACCGCTTAGAAACCATATTCAAAACCTTTAATGTACAAACTATCTATCACGCCGCCGCTTACAAGCATGTACCCATGGTTGAGCACAATGTAGTAGAAGGTGTTCGCAATAATGTATTTGGCACCTGGTATTGCGCCGAGGCCGCCATTAAAGCCGATGTAGAACGCTTTGTGCTGATAAGTACCGACAAAGCGGTAAGGCCCACCAATGTTATGGGCGCGTCTAAACGGGTTGCTGAACTGGTTTTACAAGCACTATCAGAACGCCAAAGCGATACGCTTTTCTCTATGGTGCGCTTTGGTAATGTACTGGGCAGCTCAGGCTCAGTGGTTCCACTATTCAGAAAGCAAATCAAAGCTGGCGGCCCTATTACCGTAACCCACCCAGACATCATCCGTTATTTTATGACCATCCCTGAAGCCAGCCAACTAGTGATACAAGCGGGTGCCATGGGTAAAGGCGGCGATGTATTTGTATTAGACATGGGCGAACCCGTTAAAATTGTCAGCCTTGCCCAAAAAATGATTCGCCTTTCGGGCCTAACTGAAAAAGACGATTTAAATAACCATGGTGACATCGAGATACAATTCACAGGCCTACGCCCTGGTGAAAAACTGTATGAAGAATTATTAATCGGAGACAACGTAGAAGGCTCTGATCACCCAAGGATCATGACCGCGAACGAAGTGCACCTAACATGGCCAGAAACCCATAACTTACTTAACAAGCTTGATAAAGCCTGCCACAGTTTTAAAGTTGAGGATGTTCTATCCTTATTACTAGAGGCTCCAACTGAGTTTACTAAACAATGTAATACACCTGACTGGGTTTATAATGAATGAATGAATAAAAAATTAATACTGATAGCTTTAATGTACTTTAAAAAACTTTGCTTAGTCGTAATACTACTAGCCTTACTTATGGCGTGCGGTGACCAAAGTAAACCAAATAGTCCTAATACTCCTTTCGGACTATTAATTGATCTAATTTCAAATATAGAGCTTGCATACATTTCAGATATAGAACCTGAATTTTCGTGGATTGTTAATGACGACAGGCAGAATGAACTCCAACTAGCTTTTAATATTCAAGTTTTTAAGATAGAAGGTGATTTTGATAGTATTCACTGGGATTCTGGAAGGCTACAGTCAAGTGAAAGCTCCGCCGTATCCTATCAAGGACCCTCTCTAATCGAGCATCAAAGATACAAGTGGCGAGTTAGAACTTGGGATAGTAATGACAATGTAAGTCCATATAGCAAGTTTCAACACTTTGAAATAGCACCATATCAAGCTCTAACAGCAGAAAACTCGAATTGGAAATTAATGAGTACTGAGAAAACAAGTTTTTATGCCAGCCCCGACCGTGAGACCTTAGTTAAAGAAATTATACCACCCATTATACAAAAAATAAACATAGCTGGGAATACATTCATCGACTTTGGAAAATCAGCATTCTCGAGTCTACTTTTAAAATTAAACGCGACAGAAGCTGGGATAATGACGCTTCACATAGGTGAATCTTCGAATAATGATATTGTGAATAAAGCACCTGAAGGTAGTGTTCGTTATCAAAAAATAACATTGAATTACAACCCAAATGAAACAGAATACACCATAGATATTCCGATGAACCCAAGACACAATGTACCTGAAGCCATTAAAATGCCAGCGCACATTGGAGAAGTAACCCCCTTTCGTTTCGTTGAAATTGAACCATCTAGCAGTAAAATTGAGAATCTGGCCATTTTTCAGAATGCCGTAATTTATAAGTTTGACGACCACGCTTCTGAATTTCATTCGAGCAACCAAATACTTAACGACATTTGGGAATTTAGTAAGTATTCGATAAAAGCAACAAGTTTTATGGGGCTATATATTGACGGTGATAGAGAGCGTATTCCTTATGAAGGTGATGCTTACATTAATCAACTAAGCCACTACTACACAGATAGAGAGTTCTCTTTAGCTCGGCAATCTCACGAATTTTTAATGAAAAATCCGAACTGGCCGACCGAATGGCTAATGCATTCTGTATTAATTGCATGGGCTGATTATATGCATACCAATGACACTGAATCATTAACGAGGTTCTATACTGAATTAAAATCAAAGTCTTTAATTGACTTAGAAAGAAGTGATGGATTGATATCCACATCATCAAATACAATTTCAACAGAACTCATAATAGAGCTTGGGTTTTCTGCAGACTTTGACCCAAGCTTAGTAAAAGATCTAGTTGATTGGCCACCAAGTGAAAGAGACGATTATGAATTTAACGATTACAATAGCGTAGTCAATGCCTTCCACTACAAAACAATAGAACTGCTAGCTAAAATTGCAATGGTAACGAATCATAATCAAAATTCAACTTTCTTTAAAGAACATGCAGCTAAAATCAAACAATCATTTAATAACTCTTTTTATAATCAACAAACAGGCTTGTACCTAGATAGCGAAAATGGTGTACATTCTTCACTTCATAGTAATGTATTTGCTTTAGTATTCGGACTGGTAGAACCAACGAGACAACAACCAATTATAGAATTTATTACTTCTAAAAAAATGGCATGCAGTGTATATGTTGCTCAATATTTACTAGAGTCATTATATGACGCTGGCGAAGGAGACACAGCTTTAAACTTAATGACAAATTTGGATACGGATCGATCGTGGCCACATATGATTTACACTTTGGGTAGTACTATCAGTCTAGAGGCGTGGGATATTAAATATAAATCTAATCTTGATTGGAACCACGCATGGGGTGCTGCTCCCGCAAACATAATTCCAAGAAAAATATGTGGAGTGGAACCTACTCAACCAGGCTACAAAGAATTCAATATTAAGCCCAGCATTTCGAATATAAAAAATGGTTATTGTAAAGTCCCGTCAATCAAAGGGAGTATTGAAGTTAGCTGGGAAAATAATGGAAAAATTTGGGATATTAAAACGCCACCCAATACAGTTGCTAATTTTTATCCACCAAAATCAAGCTACAAAGAAATTTTAATTAACGAAAAAAAACTTAAAATTCAAAATAGCATTCAATTATATAGTGGAAAGCACTTAATAAATTTAAACTAAAAAATTTACAGTTCTACATACACCATCAAAAGCTACTTGTACAGTAAGCGCTCAATAAACCCCACCTAGCTTTCTAATAAACCGATATGTCAAGGCAGGATGCATAAAATCACTAAATATTTTACAATACCATAAAGTAAAACTCCTGCATAAGCAGGAATTTATCAAACCAAAAAACAATAATTTACACAATTTTTGAAGCACTTAATAATACTGAATTAATTATATCGCAAGCCTTTTTCATATTTTCTTGAGTTAACGTTGGATGAACTAAAAACATCAAGCTTGTTTCACCTAACTCAATTGCATTGGGTAAACGCTTGGCAGGCCTCCAAGGTGTATTATCAAAAGCTTTTTCTAAATACACCTCTGAACAACTGCCTTGAAAAGCAGGAACACCTGCTTTATTAATTTCATCAACTATTCTATCTCGCGTCCAACCACCTGCAAGTTTCTCAGGCCTTACAAATATATAATGCTTATATTCAGCATGCTCAATATGATCAGGCTTATTAACAAGCCTCACCGTTTCAATATCTTTAACTGCATCATCAATTAATGTTGCGTTAACATTACGTTTATTGGTCCAATCAGCCATCCGCTTTAATTGAATTCGACCAATGGCCGCCTGCATCTCAGTCATGCGCCAGTTAGTACCAAAACTGTCATGTACCCAACGAAAACCAGGGGGGTGCTCTGTTTTATATATCGCATCCCAAGATTTACCATGATCTTTGTAAGACCACATTTTCGACCAAAGTGTTTTATCGTTAGTGGTGACCATGCCACCTTCACCACCCGTGGTCATAATCTTATCTTGGCAAAAACTCCAACAACCTACATGCCCAATAGAGCCTACAGATTGGCCCTTATATTTAGCACCATGGGCCTGAGCACAATCTTCTATTACATAAAATTCATGTTTTTTCGATAACGCCATAATGGCATCCATTTCGGCAGGCATACCCGCTAAATGCACAACAATCACAGCTTTAGTTTTTGAGGTTAAAACCTTTTCAATTTCTTTTGCTTCAATATTTTGCGTGTCTAAATCAACATCAGCAAAAACAGGTGTCGCGCCTGCAGTCACAACACTTGAAACTGAAGCCAAAAATGTACGAGGCGTAACAATAATTTCATCACCTTCGCTTACACCCAAAGCTTTTAACGCTAAATCTAAAGCAAGCGTTCCATTCCCTAAAGCAACCGAATATTTAGAGTCAGCCCAAGCAGCGAATTCTTTTTCAAACTCACGGCCTTCTTGGCCAGTCCAATAGTTTACTTTATTTGAAAGCACCACATCACGAACAGCATTGGCTTCTTCTTCGGTAAAAGAAGGCCATGGAGAAAAAGGGGGATTTAACACAATTACGACCTATAAAAATTATTGAGCAGGAACACCAACAACAGTGGTATTTTCAGGTACATTTTTTACAACAACCGCACCTGCGCCTACAACAGAATATGCGCCAATAGTAATGAGCTGACGTACAACAGCACCAATTCCAATCCAGGCACATTGACCGACATGAGTTCCGCCTGCCAACCGCGCACCTGGGCTTACATGTACGGATTCGTCTAAAACACAGTCATGATCAATACTACAAGCTGTATTTAAAATTGAACCAAACCCAATATTAGAATCTGTATTAACAACGACACCAGCGCAAATAACACAGCTATCACTAATTTTTGCATAACGACTAACAACCGCACCTGGATGGATCATAGAAGGCAAAGGTATGTCTAATTCACGTAAAAGTTTTAGCTTGCTTAGGCGAGTTTTATTATTACCGATGGCAACAAAAACTCCGGAAAACTCATGAAATACCGATAAAAGATTATCGGTATTACCGACTACAGACCAAACAGAATTATTTTTTAGTTCCGGCCAAGCATCATCGAAAAAAACTATTTCATCCCACCCCGTTAATTCAGCAATATCTGCAACTACCTTCCCATGACCACTTGCACCCAATATAGCTAAGCGCTTCACTTTTCAGTCCCTGTAAATTTAGTCATAGTCACCTCACCTTCAGCACTAATACCGTCACGTACAAACACTTTTTTGATCGTAAAAAGTATTATTTTAATATCTAACAAGAATGAACGATTATCTACATACCATACATCAAGCTTAAATTTTTCTTCCCAGCCAATAGCATTACGACCATTAACCTGCGCCCACCCCGACAAACCCGGGCGCACGTCATGGCGGCGACTTTGTTCAGGAGAATACAGCAGCAAATACTCAACTAATAATGGTCGAGGACCAACTAAGCTCATATCGCCTTTAAATACATTCCATAGCCCAGGAAGCTCATCTAAGCTACTAGAACGTAAAAAGCTCCCAAAAGGTGTCATACGCTCAGAGTCAGGTAGTAGACTCCCATTGGAATCTACAGCATCCAGCATAGTACGAAACTTTATCATCTCAAATGGCTTACCGTTTTTACCAGGGCGAACTTGACGAAAAAGTACAGGGAAACCTAACTTGCGGCTAATTTTCCAAGCCACTAAAGCAATAACAGGGCTTAAAATAACTAATCCACATGCAGAAGAAAATATATCAAACCATCGCTTAATCATTTCTTAGCACCTACAACCCAATCTACCCATTGATCTGCTAAATCATGGCGGCCAAATTTATTAATAGCCAATCGCTGAGCTGAATTACCTTTCATCAATAACTGTTCTCTATTATTCTGTGCATGTATCAGAGCATTTGCAAAACCTTTAGGGTCCTCTGGTGCAACTGCATAGCCACACTCATGTTCATTAATCATATCCGTTAGCCACCCAGGATAATTATTTAAAACAGGCAACCCAGCGGCAATGTAGTCGAAAAACTTATTCGGCGATGTACCGTAATAAAAAGCAGGGACATTAGCTAAAAGCTGTAGCCCTATATCCGCACCTGCCAATAATTGTGCGAGACGGGTTTTATTTACAGGATCAAGAAACATGACATTATTAAGATTTTTATTTTCAGCTTGGCTTTGAAGTTCAGCTTTACACTTACCCTGCCCAATAAGTACAATTTTGATGTCGTCACGGTTTCTATTTTTCAGCTCTTGCGCAACATCTAGAACAGCATCCAAACCATTTGCTTGACCATGCGTACCTGTAAATACAGCTAAAAGGTCACCCATACCAACACCCTCTGGCCGCCAAGGGACTACATCTTCAGAAAATATGGATAAATCACATCCATTTGGAACCAGTTTAATTTTGTTATCTTTTACACCTCTTTTTTTAATTCCTGACACTATGCCTGGCGACAATCCTACGCACCTATGTGCACTGCGATAAGACGAGTACTCTAAAAAAGAAAGCAACGATAAAACTATTGGGTTTTTTATTACACCCATTTCTTTTGGAAGTTCTGGCCATAAATCTCTCACCTCAAAAACAAAAGGTTTTCTTCTAATCCAGCGCCCGAAAATCCCTGGTATACCGGCAGTTAAAGGCGTAGTTGTTGAAAAAAGAACATCATATTTTTCAGTTAATACAAGTAAAATACTTCTTAATGCAAAGACCAAAAATGTTAAAGCTCGCTTAAATAAACCATCTGAATTGGAGTATGCCAAATCGAATTCAATAACTTTTATCCCATCAATAAACCCAATGCGCTTACCTGTCTTAAATGGGATAACCAATCCAGTTTCGCCACCTCCATAACTGCCACAAACCATTGTTACCTGATGACCATGATGAAGTAGCCTTTTAGCCATTTCGTAAGATCGAATTCCAACAGACCCACTTGGAGTTGAAAAGTGTTGATGAAAATAAAGTATTCTCATAATTAAAATTCTACCAATGTTTTTATTGCGCCAGCTTTAGACACTTCAATCTCTAAAACGGGAATCTGAGTTTCTTTATAATAGTAACGAGATTCATACCCATTAACTATCTCCATGCGCGCTATTGGCATATCAGCTTCAATTAATAGTGATGCATGAATACTTTTAAGTATACTACCTTGTATCTGCCAGTCCCCTGGGCAAAGACGCCATCTTAGAATGGCCCTTTCTTTGAAACCAGATATGTGATCGGTAATCAAAAGACTGCGAGCTTCAAGCTTAACGTCTCGTTGATGCAAGCATTTAAAGCGATCCTGATATGACGCTGTGAATTCTACTCTATTATTAAGGTCAGTTATCTCTGACTTAGATCTATAAGATAACCAGCCCCCCAATAAAAACTTACTTAATCGAGGCATCTGTTCATGATCATCAAACGCTACAACATTATGACTTTTTGCCCCTCCATAATAATCTATATATTGATCACCAGCATTATAGCTATAAGTACCACCATCTCTTAATAGGTTTTTCTCAGCCACCCATAAATCAACGTGCAAGCTATCGCATTGCGAAGGCCTAAATTTGAAATTGGGGTAGCGAAAAAACAACCTCGTATCACCTTTATTAAGGAAGGCATATCCGCCAACTGAAAAGTCTCTAGAAATAACAGGTGATAAAGCGATGTCAGCTTTATCGATATCCAACCAGTTAAGCACCCCATCATAACTATCGGCTTCAATAAAGGCTGATTTACTAAAGAACAAACTAGATGCTAATTGAACAGAGGGTCTAAAGTCTCGATAATCTGTGCATGAAAGCGGCAATAACTTGGCCCCATCATTTGCACCAAGATTAGGTGCGTCACCTTCAGTTTTCTCTACAAACGTAAACAACCACAATGTTGATAGTTTCAACTTAGAATATAATTTATCGCTAAAAACTGGTAAGTCATGGCTTTTGCGCCAATGCTCAACCAAGGAATATGTATCTAACATAACCCTATGGTAGTTAATTGAGTACTGACTAAAACTACCGTCTTCTTCAATCAGTTTTTTTGACCTATTTTCTAGCCACTTTATCCCTAGCTTTTGGTAACGTTCTCCATCGAGATCACCATTCAATACTAACCAGCTTCCGCCAATAAATAAAGCTGCAGCCTCTGATGTACCATGATTATTATCTTGAGCAATAGCATACATAATGGTTGGAGCAATACGCTTTAAATGTGCTTTAATTAAACTAAGTAATGCAGGTGTTGACACAGAAACTTGGCCTAATATAAGTGACGCTAACGCTAAATGCATAACACGTATAGATGCTTCTTGGCCACATTTCCAATTAGGTCCAATATATGGCTGATTTATGTTAACCCAATCAGTTAACCATAAATTGATTTTTTTAGCTGAAGGCATGTCTCCAGTCTTGATTGCTTGTGAAAATATCACAATCCAATCAAACCTAGATGCCTCCCACACGCCTTTTATATCACCAACAGAATTATCAAAATCAGGTATTAAATACCAAGGCCTTTTCGAGTTATGGAGACAATTTCCATTTAAATAATTCTCACTCCAATTAGGAATAGTATTAGTCTCATTATATAGATACCCAAAGAGGTAATGACCATTAAGCCATTGAGTATCAAACTCATAATTAACCTTAACACCATTATATTGATGAAAAAAATCACCTGTTGTTATATTAGACTTAATTCTTTTAACGGAATTAAGTCCAACTTTAATACTAAGCCTATAAAATAGTACCCTAAATAAATTTAGGGTACCTAACCTGATAAGTGTTGAAAATTTATCTAAAGTCATTTTTGATTGCGAAGCTGCTCAGCAATATCAATTGTAACTTTAGCCACTTCAAATATATCTTCAGCTGAAATAGGAGCAGGCACTCCCTGACAAATAGAGTCTAAAAATGCTTTGGCACAAGCTTGTTGACCTTTATCTTGTTGCCAAAGATTCATTTTTTTAAAACCTTTCCAACCGTAACCTGTTAATTTTCTAAAATTATCAAGTTGAAGTACTTTCCCCGCGACAAAAACTTCAACACGTTCTTTAGGGAATGATGAAGCTCCGTTAGCTAAGTAATGGATTGTACCAAATGAACCATCTTCAAAGCCTAAAATAATAGCAGCCTTATCTTCAGAGATGGCTACTGAAGTTGAATCTCCCATACGCCTTGCTTGAACAGAAACAATTTTACTTCCAGCTAAAAAGCGCATTAAATCAATGAAGTGACATGCTTCACCAATTATACGCCCTCCGCCCGTTTCAATATCTTGTGTCCAATGATCACTAGGAATGTCACCCGCGTTCATGGTCATAATAAACGACTTAGGCTCTGACACAGAGGAAAGTAATGATTTCATTTTTTGAATCTGAGGTGAGAATCGGCGGTTAAAACCAACCATTACTCTAGCATTTTTACCTGCTTCCAATTGATTGTTATAAGCTTTCTGTACTTGCGCTAACTGCTCATAGTTAATCGCGATTGGTTTTTCAACAAATACGTTTTTCCCTTCATTCAATGCTTCACTAACAAAGTGAGCATGAGAGTTATGTTGAGTAACAATGGCTATGGTATTTATCTCAGGGTTTTTAATCATCGCATCGGTATCTGTTGACGCCTGATGAAAAGCATTTTTTGCGCCATGCACAACACTATTAATACCACCGGAAGTACTTAACGTATGCAGCTTTGCCCCTCCTTCCTTAAAAGCAGGAATAAGTATTCTTGATGCGTAATTACCTGCTCCTACAAAACCGACTACAGCACCACCGCCACCAGAACTTATATACGGAGAAAGTTCTAATTTATTGTTTGTCAGCTCTTCAATAGCTACGTCAGGGTATTGTAGTATTATACCTAGCGCAGATTTATCATTTGTTAATGTTGCGTAGCCATCTAAAGCATCATCAAATGAATATCGATGTGAAATTAAAGGCGTAACATCAAGCTTGCCGCTCGAAATCATATCTAAAATAGCTTCAAAATTACGCTGTTCTGACCAACGAACAAAACCAATAGGGTAATCTACTCCTTTGTCTTCATAGGAAGATTCATAACGACCTGGTCCATATGAACATGACACCTGAAAAGATAATTCTTTTTCATAAAATTCCGCACGACTTAACTCTAAGCCAACAACACCTACAAGAATAATACGACCACGTTTACGCGACATTTGAGCTGCCTGAGAAACAGGGTCATTAGATGGTGTAGACGCAGTGATAATTACGCCATCAACACCATGGCCTCGACTAAAGGCCACTCCTACGCTTACAGGATCTTCGCCCATTCCTGGATTACATATTTCAGCACCAAACTTCTTAGCTAAATCCAATTTGCTTTGATCATAATCAATAGCTAAAACTCTGCAGCCATTCGCAATCAATAATTGAAGCGTCATTAAACCAATTAAGCCGACGCCCGTTACAACAAAACACTCACCTAACGTTGGCTCGGCCAATCGCATACCCTGTAAACCTATCGAACCAAGTACAGTAAATGATGCTTCTTCATTAGTAACATTCTGAGGTATTTTGGCGCATAAATTTTTAGCGACACGCACTACATCAGCATGAGGACCATTAGATATAACGCGATCACCTTTATTGAAATCACTTATGCCTCCACCTACCTCTGCAACAACACCGACATTACAATATCCAAGTGGCAAAGGTTGATCTAGCTTACTTTTAACGGCATCAATAGTCGTAGCTAAACCATCAGTTTTAACTTTATCAATAACCATCTTAACTTTATCAGGCTGTTTACGTGCTTTTTGTAAAAAGTTGGCTTGACCAAACTCCACAAGCATACGTTCAGTACCAGCTGAAATTAGACTTGCACTGGTATGTATTAATAAAGCACCAGTTTTTGCTTGAGGCGAAGGAGCGGTAATTAAAGACGTTTCTCCGCTGCCCATATTTTGAAGTACTTGTTTCATGAATTAATATAGCCTGTAGATTAAAACTTGTTAATAGAAGCTAGGATTTTCTCTTTTTCTATATTTTTAGGGTAATTAATAAGCACAGCACGATATTTACCTTTAAACACAAACAAACTACCTGCTGCTGCACCAATAATTCCTTCTTGCTCTATCAATTTTGTGAGGTGCTCATAATCCCCGGCACCGCCTAAAACAGTAACAGGAACAGTAACTTTTGACTTGAAATTTGAAACAAAAGGTAAATCATATCCTTTCATTACACCATCTTGATCTATTGAATTAATTACAATTTCTCCTGCACCTAACTCCTGTGCTTTTAGTGCAAAATTATATGGGCATAACTTAGTATTTTTAGTTCCATTGTAAATAAAGCATTCATATTTATTACCAATAAACTTTTTCTTAACATCAAGAATAACAACAACGCTTTGACGCCCCACCCGCGCTGCAAGCTGAGAGATTAAATTAGGATTCTCGATCGCAGCTGAACTTAGTGCTACTTTCTCTACACCTAAACTTAATATCTTTTGTGCCTGATCTACAGATTTAATACCACCACCATAACACAATGGCATACGGCATTCAGATGCTAGATTTGCAATGGTTTTATAATCTGGCTCTCTACCATCTGATGATGCATCGATATCTAAAACCGTAAGTTCATCCACTTCTTTTTCATTAAAAATTTTGACGGCATTAATAGGGTCACCGACATACTTAGGATCTTTAAATTTAATGGTTTTAACCAATCCCTTATCTTTTATAAGTAATACAGGGATAATTCTTGATTTAAGCATAATTATAATTCTGAAAAATTTTTTAGAATTCGGACACCATTATGATGACTTTTTTCGGGGTGACATTGAATGCCATGTATATTGCCATGCCTTACTATACAGCTGAACTTAAAACCATAATCTGCGCTACCAATGATATGCACCTTATCATCACAATCAAAATAATATGAATGTAAAAAATAAAATTCAGGGGATATGTCAAAGTGTTTAAATAAAGGTTCATCCACTTTAAGCTCAACATTATTCCAGCCCATGTGTGGCAATGGATAACTTTTACTATTTAATAATGTAGAATTATCAACCTTTTTCACGCGGCCCTTAATCCATCCTAGTCCGGGAAGTTCGCCTTCGTCACTAGAATCAGCCATCATTTGCATGCCTACACAGATGCCTAACACTGGAACTTTCTTCTCTTTAACCAACCTATCCAAGGTCTCACGTAACCCTGAATCATTAAGCATATTCATAGCATGATCAAAAGCACCTACACCAGGCAATATGATTTTTGTTGCTTTTATAAGATCATCAGCTGTACTTGCATAATAACAATCAATATTAAGTTTCTTATATACATTAGCAAAGGCTCTTATATTACCAAGACCATAATCTACAATGGCAATCATCTTTTAATTGACCTTTCGATGCCTAACATGCGAAGTATCTTGGCCCCGAAATTAAACATAGCCTCCTGGTTTTTATAATCTTTATATGTTTTATTAGGTTGATCAAAATATCCTCTAAGCTCCTCAATACTAACACCTAATTTAGTTGCAACATATTCAAAATCGTGAACAGCATCTTCATCAGTTATCGCTGGCGATCTTAATATCTCCAATGCATCTTCTCTAGAAATTTGTTCCGTTAGAATCAAGCTAGATAGTTGTACTTTTCTAGTGTCATACCCAAATTTCTTAGGTAGCCAGTAGCCTTCATAAAATTTTGTAAAACGCGATTCAAAATGTTTCTGCGCGGGTGCTTTCCATGAATACTCATCTTCAAGCAACTTAACAGCATCAGATTTTATGTAAGGAATATAATTTAGAGGTTTCACCACTTGAATTTTTCTAATATAACGTAAGTAAAACTTATGACGTAAAACACTACTAAACGGATATGTTTTCATTGGATTATTACTAAATTGCTTACGCAGATCTTTAATCAACGCCATATCAGTTCCGTAATACAACCACTCTAAAGGATTGCGTACACACTCAGTAGAAATATTACCACCGTTTACAATATATTTGATATTATATTTAGCCGCAAAATCATATAATGTTGCAACAAAAGCATGATCTTGAGGGATATCTATATTAGGCAAGCCTGACTTAAGAAATGTCAGCTGAAAATCCTTCATTTCTTCCCAATTAATAACCTCTGTAAAAAGATCTAAACCAAGTTTATCAATCATCACATTGATATTATGCACCGCCGTGTCAGAGTTCCAACCACCATCTACATGAAATACAAGCGGCCTAAGACCAAACTCTTTTACAGCCATATGGAGCAAATAAGAACTATCTGCACCACCACTCATACCCATAATACAATCAAAATCGCGGCCTTCGCCGTCTTTTTTGATCCTTTTTACAATAGCCTCAATATCCTCACGACCCTTCTCATCAGTATGCCAGTTAGGCTTAACATTAGTGTAAAAATCATTACAATGATCACACACCCCATTATCATCAAAAACAATTTTCGAGTCCGTTGCATCCATAACACAACAAGAACATACTTGGTAACTACCCATAACTCACCCTAGAAACTTAAATTTAAGACCAAACTTTTACATACTTACGATATTCTTTATGAGCATTTTTTGAAAGCTGCCAACGAAACTTACCTGGCAGCGTTCCTGTAGACGCATGGCAATGATGCATGACTTGAATCTTAGGCTCGTAGTAGGTTTTAAAACCTTTTTCATCGAGTTGCTTTGCCAAAAAAAACTCTTCGTACATTAAAAAAGTAGGACAAACCAACTCTGAAAAATATTCGAAAAAGTTCGCCCCTAGTATGTAACAAGCACCATAACCTTGATATATTTCTTGTGCTACGGCATGTTGCTGCTCATCTTTACGATCGGTAAATCTATGCGTTAATTTAGCAACACGCAAAATTATGCCGGCCATAATATAACTTGAATGGTACAAATCATATATGAACTCTCGCTTCTTACTGATAGCTGAGATTACATGTGGATTTTGTGGCGTACCGTCTAGCATGTTTATATTAGGTGACACTACGGGATATTTATCTAATACTGCCTTACTTACTTCCAACTGATCAGCAAACGCCTCAGGAAACTCTAAATCATTATTACCAATTACATAATTGTCTACTAGCGGCAATTCAGCACGAACATAACGTATTCCAATATTGAGGCCCTCAAAGTAGCCAACATTTTTCTTACTTTTAATAATAACCAAAGAGTTAGATTCACTTACAGCTAGCTTATCAAGTTTTTCAATTTCCTCATCAGTGGAAGCATTATCAACGACGACTAGGGCAAAGGTTAAACCTTTTACCTTTTCTAACGACTTGATCATTGATTCAGTATACTTTGTATTATTATAGTTGGTTACTATAAAGACTATATTGATCATTGTTACCTTCATGCTTTTGAAATTGAAAATTGGTTAAATGCAATAATAAAATAGAAAATCAATAAGGATACAGGCAGGCTATTCCATATAAATATACTAATAATAAAAGAAGTATAATAAAAACCGAACATTGCTATATAAGCCGCTATTAAAAAATTAGGATTCTTTACAATATTGATACCATAATATAAAAGATTTAATAACCAACCAAATACAAAAGCAAAAATTATACTTCCCAAAATACCAAAATCGGTTATTAATCCTCGAAAAAAAGTATATATATTAGATTGCATTATATCTTTATACATATAGTACTCTTCATACACTCCTGGCGGAACATACCTATCCACACCGAAGACTCTAAATAAGGACATAAAGGTATAGAAGCCATAACCCACCTCTGCATCAAAATCATACTCCATAATAGATTCTTTCCCAAGATAAGCGTTGAACCAATCAGAAAATGCATAAAGGTGTGCAAAAGCATAAGAATTTAAATAATAAGCTAATCTTTTTAGAATGAAGTCTAAATCGTGATCATACAAACCCCTTGAAAGAAATGAAGATACCACTGCAGGTATTAGCAGAACAATACCAAATAAAAATATCTTAATAGTTTGTCTATTAATAAGATTCGTATTCGAATGATGCATATTATATATGAGTACAGAACCATAAAATAAAAAGATGCATAAAAACACCGCCCCTTTAGCTCCTTGTATCACCATTAACAATATTGATGGCAATAATGAGAATATCGTAACAATTATTTTATTCCGCATACCTGAGGAAAAGCAAACTACAAACCCCCCTAACATTACACCCACATATGTAAACACAGTACCCAATCTTACAATAATTGATTCTATTAACTCTCCGCTGTATCGAAGTGAAATATAAGCACTAGAAGTTTGCATAAAATTAAAAAACAAATCAAAAAAACTAAACCCTTGAATGATAACATCGAGGAAAATAGAAAAAATAACAAAACCTTGTATAAACACGAAAGTACCCCGTATAAATAAAGTATCAAGGATCGCAATTTTGTCTCCCTTAACTTTATTAGTATCAAATATTCTGCGAGCATATTTCCAGTTAAAAAAGTAAGCTGACAATGAAAATACACTACAAAAGACAAATATATAAACAACAGCTATCGCATTAACAGGCACTGAAGGAAGAAAAATTAATGGTATAAAACTATATAGAAACCAAAACACAGAAAACACAACACTTGGAACCAGCCAACTCTTAGCGAAACGGGACGTTATCCATGCCAAACAAAGAATTAACAAACTAAATAACATAGCTACAATTTTTTCGACAAAATAATCATCCATTATAGACAGCTCTCATAACATATTTTCTAGCAATAAAAATAAAAATAACTATTTCAGAAATCACAAAGCAAAATGCAGCACCTGTAGCACCAAATAACCAACCTAGAAATGAACAAAGACATAAATTACACAACCCTGTCAGTAATATATATACCGCTAACGTCCTATCCTCCCCTAAAGCATTCAGACCTACCATACCAAACATGTAATTAGATATACCAAAATAAATCATACTCATCATAGGAAGAGAGAATACTAAAGCATCATAAACATCACTCCCAACAATATTAATCAAAGGTAGTTTAAATATAAAAACAACACTGATTAAACTAACGTATAAGAATGAGAATAGTATCAACTGATTAATTGTAAATGCCCAAAGCACTTTAGCTGTATGCTTATTTGGCTTTGAGTATTCAACCAGAGCCAACAAGGCTTTAGGCAAATAAAATTGACTTAATGGCCTAAATATAGCCTGAGTACTTTTCACTATTTTTTCTGCCAAGGCATAAATGGAAATTGCCTCAGGATCTTTAAAGACAACGCTTAATATTAATATATTCAAATCGCGATACAACAAAACAGAACTATTACTGATAAAATATGACAACCCGTCTTTTAAACCAAACCAGACGGCACTAAAGGAAAAAACTTTTAGTGAAATTTTCCAGTAAAAGATAATAAACATGAACGCAAACAATCCACCTAAAAAATACGACACTCCAATTATTAAGGGCACCAATGCAACATCTTCAGGCTCATTAACAAACATAAATATTGCAATTAGTGCAACAATCCTATTCGTAACAGTCGCCATGGCCAAAATAAAATTACTTTGTTTGTATATATAAAAATATGCACATTGAAAAATATGCCCCAACGGAATAAACAACCAATATATATACATCTCCGATATATCAGAACCATAAAATATATAGATAATTCCAATTAATGGTAATATAAAACCAAATAGCACAACCCTAGAGTATAGAACGTTAGAAAATATTTCTGACACTTCAGCTGTACTTTTTAATTTAGTTAATTGCTTAATCGAAACAATATCAAATCCATATAAGACAACAGCTAAACAGATAAATGATAATGTTTCAGAAATGACTAATTTTGAAAAAGCATCAACACCAATTACTGACAATAAATATGGAAAGATAATAAGTGGCAGCAATGCACTTGAGCCTTGCGTCGCTACCATCGATAGTAAATTAACTCTTTGATTATTTAACAATTTTTTAAACATAATCAAGCCTTAAGCTACAACCACTATGCATTACCACCATTGCTGGATAAAACACTTTAGAATACACCAAAATAGTACCAACCATATAAATCAGCACTGCAAGTTACTAATTTTCTCGATACTACCAAATTCCTTTTGTATCGATTGTGAAATCGTTACTAAACTCAAATCCTTTGAATTCTTTATGGTCTACTAACATTAAATGTATATCAGCTTGTTTTATTGCGTTTTTAAATGTACTGAATTCAATTATTGCCAAGCTTTCAGGTAATTTGAGTATATTTGGTTCGACTCCTAATATCTTACCTGAATGAAATTCCGCTATTTTCTCGGTTATTCTTAACGCAGGACTTTCGCGTAAATCATCAATATCCGGCTTAAATGCCAGCCCATAACAAGCAATCGTCACATCTTTTGCTGTTTTGTCTGGATTCTCCTGTAAAAAGTCAGCTATTGCTATTTTAACTTTATTAATCACCCATTCTGGTTTTTCATCATTCACTTTACGAGCAGTATGAATTAACTGTGCAAGCTTTGGTGTTTTTGAAACAATAAACCAAGGATCTACTGCAATACAATGCCCTCCGACACCTGGACCAGGTTGCAAAATATTAATTCGTGGATGGCGATTAGCTAGACTAATCAGTTCCCATACATCAATATTTAATTCATCACATATAACAGACAGTTCATTGGCAAATGCAATTTGTACATCACGGCAACTATTTTCTGTTAGCTTTGCCATTTCCGCTGTACGGGAATTTGTCATTATACAATCAGCTTTAACGAAAATTTTATATAGTTCTACTGCTAATTCCGAACATTTGGGTGTTAATCCACCGATCACTCGATCGTTATCAACCAACTCACGAACGACTTGGCCAGGGAGTACACGCTCAGGGCAATGTGCTATGCGTATATCTGATGACTCTCCTTTATTTTGAGGAAATGAAATGTCTGGGCGCGCTTCAGCTAACCATTGCGCCATTTTTTCTGTGGCACCTACTGGTGAAGTAGATTCAAGTATCACTAAATCACCTTTTTTTAAGACTGGTGCAATTGCTAGCGCTGCTGATTCAATAAATTTTAAATCGGGTTCTGGTATTTTACCTTCATCGCATGATTTAAAAGGTGTAGGTACAGCAATCAGAAATGCTTCTGCAGGTTCAGGCCTTAATGTAGCTTTTAAATAGCCATCTGCAACCGCCTTTTGAACCAACACATCAAGCTCAGGCTCAACTATATGTATTTCACCACGATTTATAGTATCTACGGTGTTTTTGTTTACATCCACACCAATCACTTTAACTTTGTGCGATGCGAACATAGCTGCAGTGGGTAATCCAATATACCCTAAGCCTATTACAGATATCGATTCAAATGACACGTTATTTACCTTCATGTAATGCGTTTAAAATTTTAATACAAGCCTGCCCATCACCGTAAGGGTTATGGGCTTTACTCATATTATGGTAGTCACTTTCTTTTTTAAGTAATTCTAATAGTGATGTTACTATTGAATTTTTATTGGTCCCTACCAATTTAACGGTCCCGGCATCTACAGCTTCTGGTCGCTCGGTAGTATCCCGCATAACTAACACTGGCTTTCCTAGGCTAGGTGCTTCTTCTTGTATTCCGCCTGAATCTGTTAAAATCACGGTTGATAAGCGCATTAAATTCACGAATGGTAGGTACTCTAATGGATCAATTAAATATACATTCTCTAGGTCTTTTAGTAAGCGGTGAACTGGCTCTTGCACACTTGGGTTTAAGTGGACAGGATATACAAATTGGCAATCAGGCTTTTGTTTTGCAACATCAGCGATTGCCTGACAAATATTTTCAAAACCCTCCCCAAAGTTTTCTCGGCGATGACCTGTAATCACTACTATGTCATTATTTTTGTTTATAAATGGGTAATTCGTTTCTAATTCAGCCTGTAGGTCTTCACTGCTTTCAATCTTTCTAACTACTTCGAGCAAGGCATCAATGACAGTATTACCTGTAATATAAATATTATTAGGATCAATATTTTCTTTCAGTAGATTTTTTTCTGATGTTTGTGTCGGTGCAAAATGATATGCAGCTAGGGTGCCCGTTAATTTACGGTTTGCCTCTTCAGGCCATGGAGAGTAAATATTTCCTGTTCGCAAGCCGGCTTCGACATGCCCCACTGCTATTTTTTCATAATAGGCAGCTAAACTAGCGGAAAATGTTGTTGCTGTATCACCATGCACCAATACGATATCAGGTTTAAAGTCTTGTAGAACGGGTTTTAACTCAAGTAATATTCTAGCGGTTACATCGTTTAATGTTTGCCCTGCTTTCATTAAATTCAAGTCATAATCTGGTGTTATTTCAAATAATTCTAGAACTTGATCGAGCATTTCGCGATGCTGTGCCGTTACGCAAACTTTCGCATCAAATCTATTATCACTTGCTAATGCATGGACTAGCGGTGCCATTTTAATGGCTTCTGGTCTTGTACCAAATACAGTTAATACTTTTTTCATTATTCCATTCTTCTAGGGTGTAGACTCTTCAAATATATCTTTAAATGCCGCTTTAGGTTTGAGGTCTATTAAAATATTCATTAAATGATTACGTATAGATAATTATTGACTCTAGCGCTACTCAAAAAACAGTGGCCGCATTCAGACTAACTCTCCAGTGTACAATATTAAAGCCACATAATTCCTCAATCTTAGTTTTATCCATCACTGTGTAATACGGCCTTTTAGCGGGAGTAGGATAAGCTTCTGAAGGTATTGGATTCACATTGCATTCGATTTTATTTATTTCGAATATAGCCTTTGCAAAGTCATACCACGAGCACACACCTGCATTACTAAAGTTATAAGTTTCAACATTTTCATTTTTAAGTTGTGGTATTACTTTTAATATAACGCCTGCTAAGTCTCTTGCATTAGTCGGTGACCCTATTTGATCACACACAACACTTAAATCATCACGCTCTCGCCCTAAACGCAGCATGGTTTTTACAAAGTTATTGCCAAATTCAGAATACACCCAAGATGTTCTAATAATGATACTCTTAGTTGGATTAAGAGCCTTCATGGCAAGCTCACCATCTAACTTAGTTTTACCATATACACTTTGTGGGTTGGTTACGTCTGTTTCTTTATAGGGTTTATGGTTAGTACCATCAAACACATAATCGGTTGATATATGAATTAAGCTTATACTTTGCTGCTTGGATATTTTAGCCAGATTCTCTACTGCCAAATGGTTAATGGCATTGGCTAGATCCGGCTCTTGCTCTGCCTTGTCTACAGCGGTGTAGGCTGCGCAGTTTATGATTGTATTGATGTTGTTTGATTGACAAAAATTTTCAACTTCACTGAAGTTTTGCATGTCTAATTCATTTCGAGTCACAAATATAAAGTTAGCATTTAAACTATGCGTAAGCTCACTGGCTTTTGGCTTTGTATTTCCCATATTACCCGAAAGATAGCGAATTTCGCTGCCTAGCTGACCACTAGCACCGGTTACCAAAATATTGCAGGGCAATCCAAGGTTGGTATTTATAGCATTAGGCATAATAATCAACACCGCTATCAAATATGTTATTTGCGCCAAGGCTTCCTAATAAAGGCTGGATTTTGTCTTTATTTGATAGATTGAAATCAACGGCTCTCAGCTTCCAATCGATGTTGAGCGCTGGATCATTAAAAGCTATGCCACGATCGTTTTCAGGTGAGTAGTAATTATCAACCTTATAGGCAAATACCGTGTCGTCTTCTAACACTAAAAATCCATGTGCAAAACCTCTTGGAACCATTAATTGTCTTTTGTTTTGTGCTGTCAGCTCAACCGCTACATGCTGCCCAAAGGTAGAGCTGCCTTTGCGAATGTCTACTGCTACATCCAATACACTGCCTTGTATTACCCGCACTAGTTTTGTTTGCGCTGTTGGCGCTAATTGATAATGCAAACCACGCAACACACCTTTTCCTGATTTAGATTCGTTGTCTTGAACAAACTTTATTTTAAAACCTAAAAAATCATCTAGCTTATCTTGACGAAAAGTCTCTACGAAGTAGCCACGATCATCACCATGTACTTGTGGCTCAATGATAATGACATCCTGTATTTCGGTTCGGGTAAATTTCATAGCTTTTATATTTGGACTCCAGCATTCGCAAGAGCGACCTCAATCCTGTTAAATTTCATTTGCCCGACGGATAAGATACTGTCCGTATTGATTTTTCTTTAATGGCTCTGCTAGGGCTAATAATTGTTCTTTATTGATATATCCTTTTTCAAAAGCAATTTCTTCTAGGCAGGCTACCTTCAGACCTTGGCGTTTTTCAATAGTCGCGATAAACGATGATGCCTCCAGTAGACTCTCATGAGTACCTGTATCAAGCCATGCGAAACCACGCCCCAACTTCTCAAGTTTTAAGCGCTCTTCTGCTAGATACATTTGATTTACCGTTGTGATCTCTAGCTCACCGCGATCAGAAGGTTTAACTTCCACTGCTTTTTTAAGGACATCGTTAGGGTAAAAATATAAACCTGTTACCGCATAATTAGATTTAGGGTTTTCAGGCTTTTCTTCTAATGATATTACGTTACCGCTATCATTAAATTCAGCCACACCGTATCTCTCAGGGTCATGCACATGATAACCAAAAACAGTTGCCATACCTTGCTTTGCATTATCTACGGCACTGGTTAGAGTGTTGACTAAATCGTGACCGTAATAGATATTATCCCCTAGTATCAAACAAGCATCATCGTCACCAACAAAGCCAGCGCCTAAGATAAAGGCCTGTGCTAACCCGTCTGGCGAAGGCTGAACTGTATATTCGAATTTCATGCCCAGCTCTGTTCCATCGCCCAATAAGCGCTGATAGCCCTGCATATCTTCAGGAGTAGAAATAATGAGTACTTCATTTATTCCCGCTAGCATTAGAACAGAAAGCGGGTAATAAACCATTGGCTTATCATATATAGGTACAAGCTGCTTACTTACACCCTTGGTAATCGGGTATAAACGGGTGCCGCTACCGCCTGCTAATATTATGCCTTTCATTTTTTACCCTTAAGGTCGCGCGCAGGCGCCCTTATACAATTTGTGAAATATTCTAAAATTTTTATGGTCAAATTCAATTATTTTGATTTTGCACCTAATCGCTCACGCTGATAACTGCCATCCTGTACACGCGCAGCCCATTCAGCATTATTCAAATACCATTGAACGGTTTTTTTCATACCAGTTTCAAAAGTTTCTTGTGGCACCCAACCTAGCTCTTTCTCAATCTTACTCGCATCTATAGCGTAACGGATGTCGTGCCCTGGACGATCTTGAACATAAGTTACTAAGCCTTTAAAGCCTTCTGGGTTTCCGCCTTCATACGAGTGTTTATTAGCTGGTACCAACTCCTCTAACAATTCACAAATAGTATTCACTACTTCAATATTTTGTTTTTCATTATGGCCACCAATATTATAGGTTTCGCCTATTCGACCTTCGGTCGCTACCTTATACAAAGCTCGTGCGTGATCTTCTACGTATAGCCAGTCACGTACTTGATTACCTTTACCGTATATTGGCAAATTTTTACCTTCTAAAGCATTTAAAATGACTAAAGGAATAAGCTTTTCCGGAAAGTGATAGGGTCCATAATTGTTTGAGCAGTTAGTAACCACGGTTGGTAATCCGTATGTCCTTAACCAAGCACGCACCAAGTGGTCTGAACTGGCTTTACTGGCAGAATAAGGTGAACTGGGCGCGTAAGGTGTTTCTTCCGTAAACAAATCCTCAGGCCCCTCAAGATCACCGTAAACTTCGTCAGTAGAAATATGATGAAACCGGAAAGCAGTCTTCTTTGTATCAGGCAACACATTCCAATATTCTCGTGTCGCCTCTAATAATGTATACGTGCCAACTATATTGGTTTCTATGAATGCAGCAGGGCCATCAATAGATCGATCCACATGACTTTCTGCAGCCAAATGCATTATTACATCAGGTTGGTGCAGCATAAGCACTCTACTCAATTCTTGAGCATTGCATATATCCACCAGCTCAAACGCATAGCGATTTGAATCAGCAACTTCCATTAAGCTCTCTAAATTACCGGCGTAGGTTAATTTATCAAGGTTTACAACTGAATCTTGCGTGTTCTCTATAATATGACGAATTACAGCTGAACCAATAAAACCAGCACCACCTGTTACAAGTATTTTCATTTTTAGCTTATCGCTCACTATGGTGAGCTCCTACGTTATTTCAATTTATCTCGACTCACGTCTTAGTGTAGTGAAAACTTTAGAGCCCCCACCCCTAGAGTTATTTATATCCCTCAGGGTTGCATTCTTGCCAATGCCAACTGTCTTTTACCATTGCATTTACATCTAGCTCTGCCTGCCAATCTAATAACTGTTTCGCTTTATCGGCATTGGCGTAACACGACGCTATGTCGCCAGGCCTACGCACTTCAATTTTATAAGGCACTTTAATTTTATTTTTTTTTCAAATGCATTTACAAGCTCTAAAACACTTTGCCCATCGGCGGTGCCTAAGTTAACTGCATTTACACCTGCTATTTTTCAATCTTCTGTTAATGGCAGTATTTCTGAAACGCCGTATACCGTGGACGATGAACTGAATACGAGTTTTTTACCCCTGCTTTTTCAATTTATTGGAATAGCACCATGAATCCGTAAACATTATTGCTATAATAATTAAGCGGCATTTCACATGATTCGCCTACGGCCTTTAAACCAGCAAAGTGAATAACACTGCTAACGTAATATTCCGTGAATATACCCTGCAGTCACTTCCGGTCATGGATATCGCCTTCTATAAAGCTTTTTGTTTTCCCCGTGATTTTTGATACACGATTTAATGACTCTATGCTGCTATTCGATAGGTTATCTAGCACGACTACATTGTAATTGGCGCTTAATAGCTCTATACATGTGTGGCTGCCAGTGTATCCGGCGCCGCCTGTTACCAATATCGTCATAATTCCCTTTTCGGGTTATTCAAACCCTTCCTTATTTCTTTGCCTAGCAGATGCTTGTCTTTTAACTCTTTCATAGGGCGTCTAAGGCCTATGCCTTACTTGTTATTTTTATCGCGTGCAAGCATCCTCCTACAGGAAAGTGCGTTCACTCGCTTTTTTAGGCGCCTAACTCCACTACTTGATACGCTATAGAGAGCACTTTTAATTCTGGATAATCTCAAACCTCCAGATCGTTCAATATAACACCAGCATCCCAATTATGGTGCCTGGGCGGTTTATAAGCGGATTATTTTAACGTATTAATATGCTCTTTGTGGCCATTTTTTGTAATAACACTGTATTATTCCATGGATTACGGCTGTATTTTAGACTTTATGGGACGAGGTTTTCCTGGAAGGTTTAAACCGGCCATTTTAGCTGGTTAATTTAGCAGCTA
>MAAA01014042.1_pt1 | contig 30305 bp, 18 predicted proteins | sample 1115971 | NCBI WGS metagenome assembly MAAA01 (sample SAMN04961123, study PRJNA320927) | seawater metagenome | isolation source: sample BD02T6 sea water enriched with oil for 6 days | place: USA:Gulf of Mexico | collected 2013-07-27 | reverse complement strand
CCCGCCACGATGCCGGCGTTGATATTCAGGGCATTGGTGACAGCTCTTTCTTCAATCGCTATTACAGTGAATTCCTGGATATGACCGGTAGCCAGTTAGAAACGAGCCCAGGTGTTTACGAGACCGATAGTTACACTGGCGATGTGAATAATCCTTGGACGAACACAGCGGAAGCCTACGTGGCCGAAACCAGTGGCTACGACAAGTTTCACCACAAGTTTTGGATCGTCGACAACACCGTGGTCACAGGATCCCATAACGCCTCAGGCGCGGGCTCATTTAGTAATGATGAGAATCAGTTATTCATTCATAACGCCGCCATCGCCGATCAATATGAAGGCGAGTTTGCCAGGCGCTTCTGTGAAGCCAAGGGAGCTATAAACTGCGATGGTTCCCTCACCCATGACAGCACCATATTGGAAAATGTAGCCTTTACTGCAGAAGAAGCCACCGCGGTCATGGCACTGGTGGCGGATGCCACATTGATTGAACTAGATGATGATATGGCACTGGATTCTCGCGCCGCTAACAGTATCTTTGATACTCGGCCCACTACCATGGCAGCCCTGGGCAATTGTTACTACGTAGGCAAATCTGCACTGAAAAAGTTACGGGCTTATGCCGCTCTACCGGTCGCTCAAGCCTCCTATGAAGTCAGATTTGACCTAGGCAATACCGCCGACCTCACGGCTCTATACAGCTATCCCAACTCCACTAACGGCATGACACTGAAGCAAACTATTGAGCATTACCTTACCCAGCGCATGGAAAGAGACTTAATTCCTTTAGGCAGCGTAGTGGTTGATCTCTCTGGTAGCACCTATGAAACCATCATTCGCGGCGACTCAACTGACATCAATGATTATGAAACAAACCTCACAGCGTTTTACACCAGTGGTTTACTGGGCACTGATGCTGTCGATGATCTGGAAACCGCAGGAATCTGGAACAGCAGTGAATGGCGCTTCTTTCTTCCACTGGGCTTGCCTATCGTGAACCAGAAGTCTGTACAGCTATTGCACTTCCCACCGGACTATTCACTAACTGAACAAGATTATTTAAATTCCAGCACCAGCCAGCGTTGGGAAGACTTGTTGTTATTAAATGGTGTCGCTGAATCCGACTTAACTTTATATGAAAGCATCCTGGATATCGCACCTATAGCGGCCCCAGCCAGTGAAGGTAGTAGTTTGGATGCCACCTACACGTATTTCGAACCTTACGTATTGAGTATGTTGCCATTGCTAACCCAAGCTTCCCAAGCGACGACTAAGGCCCTGCCGATAGTTGCCTATGGCAGCCCAGTGAGAACTTGGTTATCGGATCACTTCAATCTTCAGAACTTTGGTGTGAACACCGTTGCCGAAATTGAAGTGTCCCCGGGTATCAACTCAACTGTGATTGGTGCCAACCACCCGAGTTATGTCTGGTACGCCATACAAACTAGCCGGGCCCTGACCTTTAGTGTCATGGAAGAAGACCTGATATCGGCATGCTGGCAAAAGGATATGGGTAACACCCCTACTCTGGATGCCAGCGTCGTTATGCAAAGCTGCACCAGTAGTTGGCAGGCTCAACCCGTTGCTGTGTGTACGCAAATGGAAATTCAGGCCTACGGCGCCAATGAAGCCGATGCGACGGCCACCTGTGAAGCTGAATATCCTTAGACGAAAGGGTTAATCTCCTACATTCAAAGTAAGAAAGGCAAACTATACTTGTCTTTCTTACCCCTTTAGATTTTATATCTATCCAGGAGAAATGGACTTCTATGCTAGCAGTATTCTGTAGTAATAATTATTTTCATTTGAGAAACGTAACTTCACCAATTATAAATATAGTTCCCTGGGCCGCCGTGATTGCCTTCAATCTCGTAATTAGTGGTGTTAGCTATGGGCAGGAAGTTAATTCATACGCCGAGAGCACCCCCTGTCGCAAAGCGGTTTCCTTATTGTTGGAAGTAAATGTCGATGAGATAAAATTTAACCGTGGACAACATCAAAATGAGCATATATTTTCAGGAGGAAACCTTAAGTTTAAATGTACACTCAATCAAATGAGCGACAGTGAAAATAGTTACGGTCATTTAGATCTCATTCAATACCCTGGTGACCATCATCCATTAGCTAATGCAGGGAAGTACGAGTTTATCTATACAAAAGAAGCAGATCTAATTTCAATAGATACTGTCCAGCTCGAAGGCATTTGATCCTGAATGCTAAAGAACAATAATAAGCTTAAGCATTAGCTGATTTACACCCATATCAATGCCAAACACGAAACCCATGAATGGGGGGGGGTGAAATCCCAATGTATGGACAGTCACAATATATCGAAACTGAAAAATCTATCCTTAGACGAAAAATCAATATGAAAAGTGTTTTTAGAGTTAAACTGAAGAACTTTATTCAAAAGTCAAAAATCTGGCTTGAACCTATGTCAAAAGAATTCAACGAGAGGGAATTCGCTCGCGGTAAAACTAAGCCTGTCGAAAGAATAGATTATAAAATATCCAGAGGTAAAATATTTACTGATGTACTGGGAGATACATGGTCTTCACCAATTTTCCATAAAAATGTAATAGGTATTTTATCAGAACACGTTATTACCGGATTAGAGTATTACCCAATTAGAATTAGACTTACAAAAATCGGTAATAATTATAATGATGAATATTATCTAGTAAGAAGTTCAAATCAATGTGGTGAGATAGATACATCATCCAGTGAAATTATTCCGTCAAGTGTCAATCCTGAATTCAAAGACTATAAAGGCTATAAATTGGACACCAGTAAACTCGATTCCAATATAGGCTTTTTTTCTCCAGTCAACTCAGGTGTATTGCATTGCTCAGAAGCAGTACGAAAAATATTTCTTGATTCTAAGGAAGAAATAACCGGTATCAAATTTGAAGATATTTCGGATTTCTTATTACCGTTAGATTAAATTTAGTTTGCGAAAGCCAATGATAATTAAATTAAACCTAGTGTTTTTATTAGACATCGTAAACATTGTACACTCCTGTTTATATTGCCAACGGGAAGAAGGTACTTAGCTATTCATTTAGCTCCAGAGGCTGTTGATCGAGTAATGGCAGTTAAAGAGTATAGAAATTCAACTGGGTCAAAATTTCTTAAAGCTTAAGTTGTTTTAAGAAATGAGATATTAACTATGAAAGAGCGTCTAGGGAGCCTGCAAACCGAGCCTGTAAATCATTCTGTGTATCTGCCAGTTTAAATACCCCCCTTCAAGCGGTCTTCGAACAGTATCATAAGTCTGTTCAATGCCTCTTTCCAAGGGCCTGTAAACCATTCTGTGTAACTGCCAGTTTTAATTATAGTCCTTCAAGCGGTCTTCGAACAGTATCGTAAATCTGTTCAAGGCCTCTTTCCAATTTCTGATGGGCATGGCCCACCTTCCTGGCGCTTGGCCTACTGCTAAGTATATAACTTTCTTAGCAGACTCATCTCCTATTTACTTAATCAATACATTCACTTAGGCTTTTTATAGTCAACAACTAATGGGTTTAACTACATGACAGAAATCCTTTGTGTAAGTTAAACATTTCACTTATACAGATTATTATTGGGTACACACGATAAACGAAAGGTATCGCTAGAGACAAGAGAATATGCAGATTAGCTCAACTGGATACCACCCTGCTTCACTAGTAAAAATTCAGCCTCATCTAAATGCTTTTTGACTCTCAATTATGTATCAAAAACAGTCAATATAAATACCAACACCTCCACTATATACATAGCACAAAATAAAAAATAGGAGTTGTAAACAGGCCGAACCAATTCAATTTTTAAAGTACTCTAAATTTTCCATAGGAGATAATAATTCTAAAAAATTTAAAAGAGGTAAAGTATCTTTTTTTGAAAAAAATAATGTATAGAGGTAATTTCGCCGTTAAAAGAGATCGTTATTTTCTTATTTTTTTGATATCACAGTTTTCAGTTTTATCCTTTAGCGTCATGAATGACACAGGAATATGCTTATAATGCCGCTTATACTCTTCATTAGATCCAACAGTAAAGTATGTTAGTGTAGCACTCTCCCCACTAAATCTAAATTTTGAATTTCTTGGCATATCGTTCATAATCGACGGATGATTTACATCAGTATACACGGTATGAAAACACTCGGATTTAACACCACGTTCACTAATTTGAGAACCGTCTTCGCTTGTAACTGCTGGAGTTGGCTTAGTGATCTCGCGAATATGCTGCGCCTCCTCTATAAGCAGTGCAAGCTCACCAGGCAATATAGGTCGTGCGAGTACTCGCCTATCTTTTTTTGGTCCACCGAAAAACTGAATTTCCTCAAGATAAATAATTATATTTCCACTATTTACGAAATAAATTTCTCCACGGTTTGATAACCTGAGCACTACTAGCGATGGCTCTTGGAACAAAGACGCTTGAATATATGGAAGCAATAAATTCGGCGCTACTTAACACAAAAGTTAACAGAGCTGCTAGAAATTTAATAGAGTTTTTCCAGACTACCTGATAGTGATTACACTCAGTGCATACTAACGCCCCTTCAGGTAACTCTTTAGCGCAGTAATTACATGTATCCATTATCGTTTTCTCACAAAGGCTAGTACTTACAACAAGGTTCGAACCAAGTAAACAGGACCATTGAAGGGTGTACTTTAATTATCGTTTAACCTAAATCAAGGATAATCCTAAGTAAATAATTAACATGAAGTCATGCTCTTTATTTTCCTGCATTATTAACAGTTTAGCCTAACCCCTTGATATATTATGGAAGTACCGCATTTTAAGGTACCGGTACTATAATGTTTGAAGAAGAAGCAGTGAATGAATCAAGACAACTAATTCAAGAGCTAAATATCACCAGTTTTATTCCTATCGATACATGAGATATTTACATAAACTAGTGCCCGAATATCAGAGACTACTAACTCACTAAATTTTTCATCATCATAATAAGTCGCTGTAACTTTCATTGGCCATGAATGTTCGATTAGATTAGAGGGGAAATTGGGGTTAGTTTCTTTAAAGGCTCTATATGAAATACACTGACGTACTTCTGAAGCCAATTCAAATTCCTTAAGTATTTCCCGGTTTACTGGAAGATTACTTAACTTAGCACCCTTTTCAAATAAAACCTGATTTTTTTCTGGTCCCTTATTCACAATTAGTCGCCATTGTTTTTTATTACTTCTAAGTTTTCCGAACACATCATTTTTCAAACTTAAATTCAATGAAAAAACCGTTTCACTTGGTATATTTTTGTTCACAGGAACAGAAACTGAATAATTGAGAGACTTCCAAGGACCTTCGAGCGAGAACATTAATCGAGAAATATTTGTATCGGCATAAGATCTATTAACAACATCTAAACCAATATCATTTAAATTTGGCGATCTAATATATTCAATCGAAAGATCTGGTTTTGCCGAAGATTTTCTTAGGTCATATAGTGAATTAATACCCGTGGCTAAAACTCCAAATACAACTGACATTCCAGATAATGTAATTACAACATTTTTTAAAACCCTCCTTAAAGGTGACTGGATATAACCACAGTGAACACACTTATTTGCGAGAATATTAATACTCTCACGGCAATCTTGGCATTCTTTAATTCCTGACATTTCAACACCTCCATTACGCTTTATTAGTTGATATTAAAGGCAATATTAATTATGAATATGCCATCTATACATATACTAAAACAATCAAAGAAGTCGGAGTAAAATCTACGAGCAACCAAGAGAAACCCCCAAAACCTCACCTGTCTTAATTTAAGCAACTTAGAAAATCAAAACAGGTCAATCCTTCATTTTATTTTTGGACGCAAATCAAGGTAGCTAACATCAACCCCATTATCTCCCATTTCAATAAATATATTATCATCCAAACGAGTAAATTCCTGAACTCCAGATAATTCAACTAATTCTAATTTATTAGCGTCAACAATTTCACCTTTATCCGTCCTATACATTTTAATATTTTCATTCACCCCCCGGTATCTATCGTAGACATCTTTCCTTGGATGCGCATACATATTACCAGCAGAAAATATTAAGTAGTCTGGATTAACTTTTTCAATAAAAGGGATACATGAAGATTCACTTGAACCGTGATGTGGAGCAATTAATACATTTGATTTTAAAACATCACACTCATCTTTTTCTAGATCACATAATTGATTTAACATTCTTCGCTCAGTTGATATACACTGCTTTGCCCCAGATAAATCATTTTCACCCAAGCCAACAGAGTCTCCTGCTAACAATATTGATTTCCCTTTATACTCAACCTTAATTACAATACTTGCTCCGTTTCTCGCCCTGCTATTTTCCCCAGACTTCGAGAACTCATCGTCCGGAGAACCTAACCCGTGTAAAAATGTTAAGTCAGCTCCTCCTAGTTTCCAAGTAGTACCTGGTTTAATATCTTCATTTATTAGTGACCTATATGTAACATTTAAATTCGAGATATAGTTCTGGTAGTTTTGGTAGGTACTCCTCAATAACTTTCCATTCTTTCTAACTATACCGGTATCAGTAATACGACCTATTGTAAAATCATCTTCAAAAAATCTTAATCCACCATAGTGATCCGAGTCGCTATGAGATATAAAGACTTCATCTATATCATCTCCTACATTTAACACCCTCTTAATTCCTTGCGAACAATGACTATACTCTCCAGCATCATACAATAAATTCACATATTTATTTTGGACATCTGGAGAACGTATTAATACGCACAATCCAGATCCAACATCAAATACATATACCTTTAGGTTTTCTATACTTTCTGCTTCGCCCGTACCAATTACATCTACTGAGATATTTGATTTTTCTAACGATTCAGCAGAACTATTTAAAATTATGTTCTTAGCAAATTCATCAATGCTCTGACCTTTTTTTAGAGTGATATCCCATATTTTAAGCCCTAACTCACTCTCTATAATTGACATTATAAATGTCCACTCAAGCGTATCAAAATCAATGCTATCCAAAAAAGTGTTTTGATCTATATCTAGACCCTGGCCACCCTTAATCTCCTTTATATTTTTTATCAACAATTCTACTAAGTCTGATTTTTCTACCTCTAGATATTTAACTTCCGACCCAGCTACAGCTTTAGGTATTAAATTAAAATTAAAACCAGACACTAAAGCGTCTTTATTTTCATTATAATTTATCTGAACATCATCTCCATCCAACAAATAAGTTAAACGTACATTGCCTAACAGCTTATTTTTAAGTGGTATTTTCTTAATAGTAGGTTGATCCAACTTATCACTATCTCTAAAAAAGTGAAATTCGACATCCTTAACTTGAAGAGAAGACATTGGAATAGATATCACACCCTGTGAATTTGTTATAAATTTACTATCTTTGCCATTCATTCTAACTATTACTGGTTGCTCTCGGTAATAGGCTGGCTTACCACTAGAATTCACCTTCAAATATATCTCTGCATTCATATGCGTTGGCGATAAATACCCTATACATCCCATAGCCAGGATTACAACATAAACAACATTTCTAATCACTGGATGCAACTCTAAGAAATATTTATCTAGAAACCTTTCTACAAAATTTAGACTTGCTGCCATCATCACTCCGATATTCACTAGCAGTGAACTCACTAGTTCATGCCTTATTATAAGTTTAACAATCTAAAGGAACCCTAACTACTTTAGCCATTTTCATTATGGCCCCACTTTATAGACTTTCACATGAGGCACCTAAAACCCTAACACCAAAAATCAACACAAACTATAATTATATCAAATCAATATAAGCTAACTTAGTTGCTGCTAGAATTTTTATAGCAATGCAATTAACTCCCAATAAAGCTTCACTTAATATCCACAATACGCGCCTATTTTTGGCAATGCCATTAAGACAAAAGACGCATCTAAACATCCAATATAACCAATACTAAATTACTAGCTAATCCATGATCACAATAAAGCTTTGGATAATTACAACAGTCTATGGTACTTATATTTAGATCACTATATTTTTAAAAAAGGATAAATAATAATGTCATTACAGGGATTAGCTGAAAAGATAAATGGTGCGGTTGGCGACCTAGCAACTCTAAGTGTAGAAACATACACAGGTAATATCAAAACTATAGTCGATAATGAGAAATCAAAAATTGACTGGGATGGGATGTTTGAAGACTCAATGAAAACCGATGGTTCAGGGACTGTAGAGCTGTTAATTGCTTCAAAATTTTTCATCGATGGCGATGCTAAATTATTCACATCAAGATCAGATATCCCTGAATCAATAGAGGCAGCACATAGCAATGCAATTAAAGCAGGAAATCAAATTAGGAACGAGCTCATTGGTTTTTTGGGAGAAAAGCTAATCGGAAAAATAAGCTAAATACGAACTATAACCTAAATATATCACTGCACTTACAATGGATTTCAACGACATTACAGAGAAAAAGGGAAGACTAGATCAACTGGCCTTACTTGAATCTAAGCTCCATAGAGCTGAAGATTTAGGCTACATTCAAAGCTTACACGAAAACAATAGTAGCCTATCAAAGCTAAGTTTGAATAAAAATGTAACCCCCGTTTTAAGGGATCGTTTATTCCGATTAGGATACCTAAAAACATTAAAAGGTAATTCAAATGGAAATGATCTTAGTTTAGCCGTCAAAAACCTTCAAACTGAAGCAGGCCTGGTTGTGGATGGCTGGATAGGAATGAAGACATGGACTTCATTGCAAGAGCTATTTACTTTTGAAGTTAATTCTAACCTTCAAAAATGGAATACAGATAAACCCTGCAAATTCATGCTTCGCGCAATTGAACTAAGACTAATCACATTTGGTTTTCTTAAAGAAAGAAGCAGGGTTACTAGAGGGCCTATAAAAGATGCGCTAGATAACTGGAAAGAGGTATTAATCTTTTTAGAAATTAATGAACAAGAAATCACATCTAATGTTGCAATTAAATGGCTATTTCAAATAGATACTATTATCAGTACTGTAGCAAGTAAAAACCTTAGAAATATAAAAAGCATTCCCCCTAAAGTAAAACATTTTCTTTCCTGCTTACTAAAAATAGAACTGTGGTTACATGGCTACTCTCAGATAAAACCGAATGGGAAACCCCTGATATTAAGACGCACGAAAAGCCATAGATCTAGCTTCTACAAATACTCGAATAACTATATTACATTACGAAAATTTTGGAGCGATACAGGTATAAATAAGTCTCACTCCAATGAAACCTCTATGATTCTAAGGAGTCTAACTTTCCTAGCTGACGAGTCTCACTCAGAAAGCCTACAATCCCATAGAATTGAGTATATATCAGGGCAAATTAGTAAGAATATAGAGAGTGCTAAAATCGAATGGGAATCTCAAAATAGCTGGGGAGGTAGGATTTGGGACGGTATGAAGCGTATCTGGAAAGTGATTAAAACGTGGGTTAACCAAGAGTTGAAGTCGAGACTTAAGCTAATTGTTCGAAGTGCTAAGCAAATAGCTAGTGACTCACTTACAGTGCTTAAGAGAACATTTAACATCCTAGGTGATGGATTTTATTTACTTATAAAACAGGAAGTGAAGTGGTCTAATCAGTACATACGGGCCGGACATGATTCTGATTTCGACTTTAAAGTATTTATTAGCAATTCAGCAAAAAAACACCATGTAGATACGTTCTATAAAAATCTTTTTGAACAAATTGTAAAACTTAAAGCAGCTATCGGCTTATCAAAAATAGCAATTAAAGTAATGACCTCACTGGTATCTTTAACTACTACTGGCTGGTCGTGGTGGAGAGTTATAAAGTTACTTCTAAATTTTGGTCAAGAAATTGGAGAAGAAACAATAGAAACTATAGCGGCCGCATACTAATAAATAACTATCTTCAATTAAGTTACTATATAAGGTTGCACTCGCGTATATAGCATAAACACACAACCTTAGCACACCAGATTATGAGCTTAAGATGTAGTCACATTACAGTCTAAAAACCGTTGGTCGCGATATCAATTCTCACTGGACCCACCAACCGAATTCCAAGAAGCCTCATAAGCTAAATATTTATGCGGCTTTTTCGATTCTGCCTTTCTAAGGTTTGATCCTTAGCCTCACAATATTAAAAGTATTTCGTTTGAAAACGGACATTAGCCAAGTACATGGCCCATCCCAGAGTAATAGTACATATACTCAGCCCGAAGACCTCTCACACCGCTTTATATCCCCAACAAAACCCTCTTGAAATTGACTATGTGTTTAACGAAATTTCAGTGGCACTAGAATAAGAAGCATTGAGAAGACTCTCTCCTGCCCCTACTAGCAGGTGGTACCAATCAAAGCATACTCCGTGATAACGAATGCCTCACACTCTTAACTGACAAATCAGTGTTTTAGACATTCGTGTAAACTGCAGGCGTACTTTAACCAATCGGCCGTCCGATTACGGGCCTCTACCTGACAAAATACTATTTTGTCAGGTAGCTCAGTCTATGCAATTAATTAAAAACGTTAGCGCCATACCTCGTTTAACTTACTCATTTTTACAGGTTGAAAAGCTCCGAAATCGAGTACAGCCTGATTCTATTACTAGCAACAGGCTTTCACATAAAGCATCGAATATTTAATCCTTTCCTGGTGAAAATCTCGGCGCTATACCATTGATTCGAGCTACTGTTTCAGGGTCACATTCTCTAGCAATATCAGGAGAGATTACCATTCCATGAAGCTGTGCTTGAAGGTTTTGCCAGCGATCACTCAGCACTTGCCAATTCATTTCATCATAGGTGCCTTTGAAAATAACGGGGCGTACCTGAATCCGAGGGCAATCCTCTTCAGACTTCTCTCCATCAGGCTTTCCATTCCAGGCATTCATTTGCTGCGACCACAGGCTATTAACACGGTCTACACGCCCTATCTGCTGCTCTACAACCCCAGGATTCCATTCCAAATGAAATAAAATCACAGTCTTACATGCTTTATGTAAGTTCAATCCTTCACGACCCACCATAGATTGCGCAATTAGCACCTTGGGGTGGCTGTTCTTTCGGTTAAAGGCTGACTGAAGAATGCGTCGAGTAGATGATTTAGTTCCCCCTACCATTAGGCGTGCATAACTCCCTTCATTATGAGAGTAATCGTCTGCTAATCGAATTTTTAACGTATTCCACAGAGTGTATGCCTCTGCATTATCAAGCTTGCCATCACCGTTTTCATCACCTTCGTCTTTGTCGGAAAGGTCGTTCATCAGTTCAATAAAAGATTTGGCATATTCAATATGAGTAATCGCGTCACTATTCATTCCGGTGTAGGTCAGCATGGCTCTGGAAAAAGGTTTCATGAGGTTGGCATCGTCTTCACTCGGCAGCCTTTTTTCCAATGTTTTAAATAGCGCCTCACTTCGCTGGCAGACTACACTCTCTTTTTTCCCGGCTTTTAATTCAGAAAATCCTAAGCTGATTTTTTCCATTAGGCTGGCACGGTACTTTGTTCTATCACCTTCTATACTGTGGTACTGATTATCCAGCTTTTTATTAATGGTACTTCTGGTAATAGAACCATCCAACCCTAACTGCTTATGAGCTGCTTTAACCGCGTTCCATTCACTTATTTCGGTCTCCTCTTCTCGCAGCTTCATTTGCGGCCAAGGCTCACCACTGTTAATGCTACGCAACATGGCTCTGGCATTTAATAAATAAGCTAATGCCTTCATGGGCTGGGTAAACCGTCCAAATACCAATACTTTTTCATTTTTGGCAGTTGTTTTTTCTATTTCCTGAGCCGTCTTTAAGATTGCAGGGTGATTAAACAGTAATTGTTCACCTGTGGCTTTTTCACTAGTGAAGGCTGATGCCATTATCCCTTTCCAATAATTAACACGCTGCACTCTCTTTACATCATCATTTACTGATTTATTTTGCTCATAGCTATTTGTAGGCTCATCTTGCTCGTCCTCTTCTAATTGAGCGTCATCCTCCTCACACTTTTTTTGACTATCTACTAAAGACGCTATTCCATGACCATTGCTCAACGTCAGCCTCAGCCTTTTTGCTGTCATATCATTATTTTGTTTGGCCACAAATGAAAGCGACTCAGCAGCCAGCACCACCCTCTTCCACTGCCCAGTTAAACTATCCACTTCAATTTCTATAGGATTTTGCTGCCTATATTCGTACATGGGTAAGTTAGTTTTCTCATGAAAATCTTGTAGCTCTTTTTCTTCACTTTTATCGCGCCTAAGTAGATAAGGAGACAAACAACTTTTAAAATTAACAGCTGCCTGCTCGTAACGTTTAAAAACAGCATCGTCATGAGGTTGTGCTCTAATATTCGTTACCGCTTCTTCATACAGTTTTATGGCATCGTTGGCTTTTGGATCTTGAATATGAATCCGAGCAAATGTTTGTTGCCATTGTGCCGCTGACAACTCGATAGGAGTGGCACTCATAGCCAAGCGTCTAGACGACTGTGAACCTATTAATACGTTCTCTAGTAGGCGTGAAAGACTGCTGGTTTCACCTCTGCTTTTATGAGCTTCATCAATGATAATTAAATCAAATTCGCCAAAACCCAACCCAACTGATTTCTCTAATAATTCACGGTATTTACCATAGCGACCATACTCACTACCCGTTAGTGACTCTGGCCAAGGTGCCTCTTTGATAGCTTCTACGGCTTGTTTTATTGGAAAACTGGTAGATTCGAATACATTGTTAGCGATGGATAGTCCTGCGCTTTCCACCCACTCATCGCTCAGGTTTTCATCTTTATAATAAGAGTTAGGGTAGCGCCCTGTCTCACTCTTGCGAATGTTCGCATACAATTCAGGCAATAAAGCCCAACGCCAAGATTCACTTTTTTCACCTAAGCGCCAATCACAAAACCTGTGGGAGATTATAATGGTATCTTGCTGAAACCACGGCTGAACTTGAACTTCCTCACCTTCCCAAGCTTCAAAATACTGCCAAAGGCTTCGCACCATAGGCTGACTATTCACCTCGCCCTGCCTTAACTCATCTTGCCATTGGTAGCCCAGAGCTGGAGGCACCAGTATGGCAACTCGTCCACCAGCCTGATTAACGGCATTGGCTAACGCCACGGAAATTCGTGTTTTGCCCATACCCACTTCATCGGCCACCACTACCCCATTATCAGGCAACCTAGTAGCCAAGGCTTTAACGCTGCGTTGCTGACCTTCGTTAAGATTCCACCCCGTTAAACCTTCGTTAGCCGCAAGGGCATTTAGATTATTGGCAACTTCATCCCAACCTAAAAATTTATTGCTCATTATTATAGTCTCCGTCCAGACCCATCATATGGCTGATTCGCCACTGCTCGCATACAGAGTCCAATACGCCCCTGTACAGCCTTCCTTCAGGACTATTGTCATCTTCAGCAAATTCTGGCCTAAATGGCTTTTCATACAAGGCGCTTAATGGGTTCACCTCCCACTGCCGAAATACCTCAACAATAGGGGCATCTTTAGCCTGAATAAGCGTTTGCTTTAAACGCTCACACCAAATATTCCAGTCACCTGCATTCAATGCAGTTTGTTTTTGGGCAATATTCTCAATAAGCTCCATCATTTTACGAACCGGATAAGATTCAGTTTTATTAACTTTTTTTAATTGTGTATTAAAATTAGCTTCACCATCCACACCCTCTTCTTCAGAGTCCATTGCATCTGGCGGCAGTGGAAACCCAGCCAACTGCCACCAGGCATCGTCAATGTTTAAGCTAGGTAATTCGGTGGCGGCAATTCGCCCAAAGGAATCCACTACCGGTATTTCAGCATGACAACTATCACCACCATCAACCCACAGAATCCTAATGACCCGAGGGGTACTTTCACCCAACCAAATAAACTGCTCTCCTTGTTTTTCACAAGGCTCATTACTGATGGGGTTTATGACCTCAAATTCGATGTTGGTCACATCTGAAGGTAAGGAAAGCCTTTTCGTTTCCAAGTTGTAATTTAGATACTCAATAGGGGCAAGCGTAAAGGCATCTTCACGCTCTTCCATTTCGCTGCCAGCAGCCAAATCTGTTGGCTTATTAAACTCTTCAGCCCATTGAAGAGGTAATAAATTGCCGATTGACATTGCTTTTTCTTCTGGCTCAAAAACACTATTTTTAATAGAAGAAACAATTCCCGCCTCCACATTGCCAGAATGGGAGCTTGCCTTACTCAAAAACCCTGGCTTTGTAATATTTCCCGAGCCTAAGTAGACCCAAGCATTATTTAACTTATTTGAGTTTTTCCTGTAACCATAGCCAAGTAAAAATTTTGCATGCAATGTTCGATTGCTACTAACGCCAAAGATGTCTTTAGGGGCCTGTGCTGGATAAATCGTATAATTGTTCTCTATTAATGTTTCAAAAGCAGTGGCAATCCCCTGACAAGAGCTTGGATTCACAAAGATTTCCTTACAGGGATCTGCCGTCAACATCTGCTTCTCCTGCAGTTCATTAACGATTATCTCTAATGCCAAAGGCAGTTTATTTTCGCCACTTACTGATTCATAAAACCCAGAGCCAAAGGCGATGGCGTTTCTAGTCGCTGAGCCTGCGTGCTGAGTGACTTTTTCAGATAATTGATTTAACAAAGATTCGTTTTTTGTATGTATAAAGCGGGGTTCTGCATTGGCATGGGGCGCGAGCACCTCGACTTTTTCCATTAGCCCCTGGACTCGTGACTTTATGTCTTCATTCATTGCCAATTGACAAACACTGTAGCTCTCTAACAACCAAGTATGCATTTCCCAAGCAGCCGTAATATCTGAACATTTTTGAATAACATCAGAGGAATTAGAGACGATTTCATGACTAAAAACCGTAACACTCCATGCCAAATCTAGGCTTTCCTCTACTGTCTGACGAGTCCAATTACCGGTAGAGACCAACAACCGAATAGCCCAGTCACCGCCATTACGAAAATGTAAAAAAGCGACCTTGGAGTGCATTAACTTAAAGGGCCTTTCGTTATTATTAATGGGCAGGTGTGCTAAGCCAGGCACCTGTAGCGTAGAAAGCTGTGGGTTTCCAGGGTCTAGCATAAGCGCCAGCTTTATTTGCCCCTGCCACGCACGCTGGCCTTTTGTCTGATTGGTAAATCGATCTAAAGCACTGTCCATGAATGGGCCATCGGCTGAGTATCCATATACCCAACCAAACTCCCCTACATAGCCCTCGGGTGGTTCAAAATATTCGGTTAAAGATAAAGACTTCATAGGAATCGCCATTATTCAGAACCTTCTTTATCAGAGACAGATAGATGAGCCAATAAATAGCCCTTTAAGTCAGCATTAAAGAGGAATAGGTTTTTTATTCGGTCAGATATTCCCACAGGCCAGAATCTATTAATATATCCCTCATCCGATGGTTCGGATGAAACTGATATCGTCTGACCAGAAAAAGCCCCTCCAGGTACCACGGCACTGCCGCGCATTTTCAAAACATTGCCATCACGAGCCACAAGGCTCTTGATCACTTCAACAGGCTCTTTTTGTATTAGTTCATTACAGAACTTATTAGCATCTTGATCGGCGTGTTTTAGTTTTAAAAAGGTCTCTGCACTACTGGCAGCTTTTTTAATGGCGACAGCTATATTTTTATGTAGAGTCTCATCAAGTTTAAGGCTAGCAGTAGAGGCCGCCATACAGCTTTCAATATTGTCTAAAATAGTTATTGCTAGGTTACGGGTTTCAAAAAAGGCCGCGCCCGATTTTAAATCATGCCAATGGCCTGAGGGTATTTGTTCTGGTTTATTTTCCCATTTAATCTCAACCTGTTCATGCCGGAGAGATTCTACCCAGTCTAAAGCGTCGCACCTGCGTGTAACCGCTTCTTGATCATTACCCTGAAGCAAATACTCTTTCACTAACGCACGTACGACTGAAGTATTTTCTAATACTGGTGATAACGCGTTTACCACTTTATCATTTTTTATTTTTCTATTACCCTTACCCGCCATCCAGTCACACAAATAAGTGAATAGATCGTTATTGTGGGGGCGGCAACCCTTAGTGGCTTCAGTCACTAAATTCTTACCTTTATCTGAAAGAACAAAATTATTGAAGCGTGACTCTCCTTCACACACTAACCCCAACGCCGGCAGTACACTGGTAGTGGCCATACGCATGGGCTGGGTAACATAGAAATTTTTCTTTTTAACCTGATTGAAGGCGAGCTGATTCAACTTATCGTCAGAGATGTTTTGGAATTTATTACGCCCGCGCACACGCCCGTCGACGCTCTCTGGATTTAATTTTATTGCTAGCAAGCAACCTAGTGCCTCTAGCGAATTTGCTACTTCAAGGTTAGTGACCTTTTGCCCTTTCTCTCGGGCCTCTGTAGCCAAGCGAATGCCTATTAAAGGCAATATCAATTGCCTTACAAACCAAACAGAACCCATTCCAGGCACGGCAAATTCGTTAAAGTTTCTAACACAAGCCCCTAGCCCTAAGGTACGGGTTCTGCGTGAGCTTTCTAGTTTTTCAGGGCCTAGCAAGCCCCAATTAAGTGAGTTCATATTCTAGATAGGTACCTATTAAATTTTATAGTTTTTATTCTTAAGCAGAAAACTGAACGAGGTCTACACCTAACTACATGTAGGAATCTAGGCAAGGTTTTTTAACGAAACACCCGCTTGATTCTTCCAAGAGGTTAAACCATTTGTAGAACCACCACGAACGATTGCCCCTGCTGCGCTTGGGCTAGAAAACTCATAGTCATGTGCAAAAATATAATGCTCACCTTGGTCAACCAATAAACCGTTGGCTAGGTGCATATCTCTCTTGGTAATCCAATTGGCTGCTGAGGCTCTGTATTCTTTAACCGCTTGTGAACCTTTGAACACTACGAAACCATTCGCTGTGCGCTTTCCGGTCGCTATTAGCCCCTTGATACTGCAAGTTAAAAGATCTACTTTCTGGCTAGAGCTATTGTCTATGACATTAAAAACTTCAACTGAATTACCCAGTGAAAGCAAGGGTAATAGCTGAAGTACTTTTTCTAAGAAGGCATCCATCCCTGCTTGGTCTGATTCAAGTAACTTAGCACCACTACAGGCACTGTTTAATAACGGCATTATTGCCCTGCCAGTACTAGCAGCGCACCTTCCAAGTACCGTATGTGCGCTTTGGTAAGGTTTTCGCCCTCCCTCACACAAATAGAGAAAACGCAGCGACTTGATTCAATTTTCGTTTATCAGGTTATTTTAACGTTTACTAATTTAGTCAACTTCAATTATGTAAAGTGCCGTCTTATTATTACCACTCTCCTCCCCGCTTAAGGAATAAACCCTGGGACTAGGCTGCTCTTTACTATCTAATCGCTTTATTAACCTAGAATAAGGGTCTTCAATGGATTCTCCAGTTCGGGTGGATATTTGGGATATTTTAATGCAGGTTGATTCATCATCTATTACTATCAGCCTGTTCCCGTTCGAACATATAGATTCTTTAATATAGTATTCGGCAATACCTTCACCAGAAAACCGACCAAACTCTATCGCTTTTTGTGTAAATGTAATAAAGAACAACGCCATCACTACTTGCTTAAAAACATCTATACGAACACGTTGTCCATGATTAAAACACTGATTCAAAAAAGTAAAGATACTGAAAGCTATTGAAAAACACACATAGGTGACAACACAAATGGCCAGCACCATCTTTTCCTTATGTGCTCCTTGGCTATCAAAATAACGACTAAAACCTACAGCTATTGAAAAAATTGTTACAGCTAAAAATATTTCCCCAAGGCAACTATTAAAGCGAGAAAATGTAAGTGGCTCTGAGTGATTAACCCTTAAAAAAGTAAACAGCCAACTATTATTATCACTTTGTTCAAAAATAAGCATAAACAAAATGAGGGTTGAAAATACTAAAAAAACACTAAAATAGGCAAATGCTAGACTCCAATCTTCGGAAAAAGCAAACAATGCAATGGTTATAAATAGTAAAACTATCAAACCAACACCTATAGTGGCTGGCTGCAAAAAATACTTCCTCATATCTGCATTCATAATAGCGACTGATTAATGGTTAGCGCTTGATCCTTCAGTTTTTCGGTTTTCATAGAGTCATAGCGTTCTTCGAGAGCCTGCCTTAATTTAAATAGCCTTGCCTCTGCGGTGCTAATTAAAACTGAATAAGGCTTAGCTATAACGATACCTACCTCATCATCATTCTCGTCACACAATTTCTTTCTAGGGGACATATTAGGGCTAATACTCTCACCAACTACAAATGAAGTGATATAAGGTCTAGGTATTAATATCCCGCATGTAGTCATATCATTAACGTAACCTTCTGCTTGGTTCATTTCCTCTCTATTGATTTCAAATCCGCCACGCTTAACTTCAATCAAAAGTACTTTTTGTACACAAACTAGGTCGTCTACATCTATATCTTCTACCGCATAACCTGCTAATGCACTATCGTCTTTTAAGGCAACAATATCAGGGCGTTTTCGTGCATTTTCAAAGGCGTTTGGAGTAATTCGCTTCCCAAAAACTTGTTTTATGGTCTTAACCAGACCTACATTGGATGATACATAGGCAGGTGTTTCATATTCATGGCCAAACAACCACCTGGCTCTTAACACTAAAGGGTGAATTGTGTGTAGTTCATCAGTATTCTTATCTTCACTTAGACGTGCTAATGCTTCGATTACTTTCAACCGTGCATCAATTTCATTTAGCGCTTTAAAAGCATCTCTTGCCGACCAGTCATCGAGCATTTCATCCAAAGCCTCTACATCACCAGGGTCAATCGTCGTCAACTTCAGCAATAGGTTTTGTCCAAGATGGGATCGCTCTAAGTTTATTGCGGCTTTAACTGCAAGAATCAGCGTATTAATATCTAGGTCTGGGTTTTCTTCGAGTATGTTATCTATAAAATCACTAACATCAGCACGGGCTAAAGTCGGAAGATCCGACATATCCTTACTCACATTACTTAAGGCTTCACTTTTTAGGGCTGCTACTTCATCTTTGAGGTATGATTTTTTCTTTTTCGCAATATAATCCTGAAGGGTTTTAGCCAGTTTTTTCACTGGTTCACTTTTAGAAATAAAGCCTGACCAATCTGGCAGTATCTCATTTCGCAGCCCGTCTGTCTCCACAACTGCCGCATACTTCTTACTGAAGGTTTTTCGCCCATCAGTAATACTCTCCCCCCCCAACTTCCAGTCCTGGTCACCCACCCTACGGCCACCAACCCATACGCCCACACCTTGAAAGTGAGAATCCTTTCTTGAAACTTTTGTATCAACTAATGTAACTCTGAATTTAATATCATCAATTACAAATTCTCTCTTCTCAAGCACTCCAGGGTGATCTTCTAATTCAACTTTTTTCCCATTCACCTCAATTATGAAATCATCCATGGAGAAAAATCGATGGCTTAGCATTTCATGAATAACATCAATCGACTGTATACTTTTTGCAATTCTAACTTCTAAGCGAGTACCATGTCCTACTCGCTCACCTTGAGAATGGTTTACAACTTCAAGTGGCTTTTCACCTGTACTGCTAACTAAAAATCGGTTAAAGAGTCCATCTCTCCATGTCTCTACACTATATTCTCCAGCAAAACATAGTAGTCCATGACGCCCTACGCCATTACGACCATATGCTTTACGTTTAACATGACTTAATTCGAATGGGAAATTGACCCACTCTCCTTGATTATTTAGACGATTATAGCTTAATTTCATCCACCTAGATTGAAAGTGCTCTGCAGTCATACCAATGCCGTTATCTTCAATAATAAGCATCTGTCCCAATTCATTTGGAATCGTTATTTGTACTTTAGTTGCCCCTGCATCATGGGCATTAGCAATAAGCTCCGTCAGAGCCACATCCGTAAACTTTGTAATTCCCCCAGCGATTGAGCGTTGCAAATAATTTGATTCGTATTGAACTTCAAATAAGTCTTCCGTTACTTCAGTCATTTCAAACATCCTTATAAAATTAGATGACACATTGATCGATAAAAATTTGCTTAGCTAATTTCAAGAGTTTCCATCAAAATAGCCAAAACATCGTCACGTTTCTTTTCTCCACTATTCAGCTCTTTAATTGCGTCATCAATATATTGTTCAATCTGAATAAGAAGATTGCTTGAATTACCTTGTTTATTCGACAAACCAGTTCTCTTGTAAATTTCAACAAGTCGCGTGTAATTTTCACGCCGAATATCTCCATTATCGATTGAATTCTTTATAGCAACAAAACACACGCCATAATTTTTAGTAGCAAGACTTTCGACCCAGATCGAATCAACAATCTTAACAGACAACTCCTTAAGCCTAATCCACCGATTACCGGATGATTGTTTAATTGCTTTAGATGCATACTCATACGCCTGAGCTAACAATTCCATTTTACGTTCAAAAACATGAATTCCATTTGCAAGTTTTTCGCATAATACAGCATAACGTTCAAACCAAATTGGACCAGATACAATCAAACTATCAATACCAGCCTTACATACATCATAGTGAGCCTTATCATCTTCAGTGTTTTTTTCCACTTCATACCACATTTCAAAAAACACTTCTTTTCTCTGCCCCTTTATGTAGGCTTCATTGAAGGATTTCCTAACGTCATCTGAACTCGAATCTGGATCTTCATATTCTACTCTCGCTCTCATGAAAAATAGATCTTCATTTTCCTTATATTTAAGATCCGTTATCAACGCTAAGACTGTTTCACGAGCTTCCGAATAGCGCTTGTCTTTTAGAAGCGCATTACACTGCCTTATAGCTGCGCCAATTTCTGGAATATGCCCCTTTGAGGAATCATTCAATCTTAAACCTTCAGTGATACCCTTTATTGTTTCAATAAAATCACTAGCATTTGGAAGAATATCATCACAAATTGTCAACACTAAATTTGAGACCGATAAAGCCGCCTCATATCGTTGTTCACTATCAATAATTGGTATCGCATGAAGGAGAAAAAATGAATCCAGCTTATCCAAGGCATCAGTTATTGTGGTATTAGTTAATTCTGTAAGTTGTTGAATTTCTGATTTGGAACAGCCGCCAAAATAGCTGACTGCTATGAGAATTTTTAAAGCCTCTGAACTCAACTCCTCAACTTCTTTTCTTAATGCTGCCTCTCGCACAGCCTCCCCTTCAAGACCTTGCCACTGGTCAATTGCAACTTGTAAAGAGACTCCTCTTTTATATAATCGTATTATGGATTCAGTAAATAAAGGAGAGCCCTCAGAGGCTTTTTCTAGCTTCTTTATATTATCTTCATTTAGCTTCTGTAAGTTTAAGTAGTTACAAATCGTCTCTATTAGCTCTTGGTACTCATCACCAAACAGACCAGGAACCTCTGTACAATAATCTGATGAATAAATATTATTGATACGCGTTGTTAGTAAAATTCTAGATTTCCCACTTGCTATGAAACTAGCTATTTCCATTATCCGTTTTTGTTCATCGGGTGTATTTGAGTCAACATCGTCTACTACAATTAATGTTGGATATATTTCCAAATTCTCTTTAGCAACTCTTAATAATTGCCTCTCAGTGAAACCCTCAAGTTCCAACTCTGTAGACCCCGTTCCTACACATATAGCATTTAACAGACTAAGCACACCTGAGTAATGTGTTTCTGGGGTGGAAATATAGTCATTATGAAGTGCTTTGAACTGCCTCTTTTTTGCAGTGGCCCACATAATCTGCTCAAATACAGCACTACCGGATTTTGCTATTAGCATGCAAAACTCATAAGCTATAGATGTCTTTCCTTTCCCACCCTCTCCTGCCAATACATTCACGTATTGAAAATCGTCACCAATCCAAGACCAAAGACCCTGAATTACATCAAAACGACCAATGAATCTCGAACAAATAAAGTTTTTATCTGGAAGATTATGTTCAATGATTTTTCGCCTATTACTTAAACTTCCATCAAATTGTGCCAAGTAATTCCTAGTGCTAGCAACAAATTCAAAATCTACCTGCTGACGAACTTGCTTACACTCATCCCCATTACGAAAATATGTGTATTCTTTTTCTAAAATCAACCCTTTCTTACCTGCGACACCGCCTTCCTTTACTACTGAAACCGAATGCTCGTTAGCTGGTCGTTGCGGCACATGCAATAAGCCAATTTTGTTTTCAATTCCATTAACTAGAATTGTTGCAGTTAAATACGTTATATCTATTCTTCGACCAAAATGACTATCAAACCGGCCGCGTAATGTTTGCTGATTAATTAGATTGTCATCCGATATACCTAAAACAGAAAACTCAGTATCTTTAACTATTTCATGCACGCCATAGATAATATAGCCACCATATGAATTATAAAAACTGGCTATTGATTTTAATGTTTTTAAATATGACGAATCATCTCCAGTGAAATCCTTCTTGTATTCCCATAGTTCGCACTCTTTTGCTAGGACACTTCCATCTTTTAAAATAAATAGATCAAGAACTTCTGGGCTAACCGTACCCTTGATAATTGCTCTATAAACTTTTTTCTTTAGTTCGTTAATATCCATATTACTTAATCCTTTTATTTCAATGCTTGTTCGGCCATGGCATCAGCTAGGTAAAGCTGAGTGGCTTGAGATTCACTGATACGTGATTTTAGGGCGCTACATAAGGCCATAAATTCATTTACTCTAGCGGCAATATTAAGCTGCTCGGTCTTTGGGGGGACTGCGATAACTTTTGCCCATAATTGCTCAGAATTTAGTTTACATGTCCCGTGTGATGAACGCTCAACAAGCTTAAGGAACTCCAACTTAAACCCCTTCATTAAAAGAAGTAAAAATTCTTTGTCTAAATCAGAAAAAACTAAGGCTTTCATATCTTGGTTAATCGCTACAGCTCGTTTATTAATCGCTACAGGAAAAGAGTGAGCCAGTATCATTCCACGAACCACTACCAATAAACTATTTACGGGCACCAGGTTGACCGTTGTTTCTTGAATTGCCAATTCGGAGATACTATCTATACTCGCTTCGATAAAATCAACTTTCATATCCTTAGGTGACACCCAGGAAATAGGGCCATCCCAGTAATCAGATCTTCCTTTCGACGGGGTACCTCCCCCCATATCGTAACCAAGCTGGCCCAACCGAGCCCACTCCCACCCACTCGGCAGTTCAAACGGCTTTTCATCATCACTAATCGGTGACAAAAGTTTCTGCTTTTTAATTGTCTTATCTTTTATCAGCTGCTCTTTTTCTTTGGTTATTTTTTCTAGCAGTACGCTCGCAGGTTCGTCGTTTGGATCTTGTGGTACTAGCTTACCCATGACGGCCAGTTGCAGGATGGTTTGTTTTAGCTGGTCGATGCTGTGTTCTGTGGTGAACAGTACGTCGAAGTGTTGTGCTATACGGTTCCATGCACTCTCAAAACTAGAGGAGGAGGAATTTTCTCCCGAATTTGAAACAAGCGCGCCTTCATTTCCAGCAAAGCCTGCCCCGCGAGCAACGCGAGTGCTTTGGGTATTCTTGGCGGTCAAACCGCTTTCTTTAGCGACTGTTGTTTTTGGGTTAGCCTTATCTGGCTTGTCTTGCTTAGCAATGCCTGCACTGGAATGGGTGCTGGTTTGTGCGGCGGTTAATAGTGTATTGAGCAGGGTTTCTACTAGGGTTTGGTGGGCTGTTAAACTTGATTCGGTTTGTTGTTCTAGTTGATCGCATAGTGCCATGAGTTCGTTGACTTTGGCGACGATGCGAGGTTGTTCGGCTTCAGGGGGAATAGGGACCAGTAAATTAATCACTGAACTAGTATTTAATTCTACCTGTTTTGTAGAACCAGAAACTAGAGCATTTTCATGAGCAGGCTCAATTCGTGATTGAACGCCAGGTGCAGATATGTAACTCCAAATGAATCCTGTGTTTACTAACAATGTACGTATAACAGTAACATGTGAATCTGCGACTAAGGTTTTTGGGGTAATATCAGTAATGATATTAATTCGGCCAACTGTACCTGTCCCAGTTGAATTCCAAAGCAAGTCATTATTTTTCAAAAACCTTTCTTGCTGATATTTATCTAAGCTGGAATCCTCAACATACTTAGCAGGGTCAAGAATAAATCCTGAAGCCTGCACGCACTTTTGTGAAACAACGCGAACTTCACCTACATCTGCGTATTGGGGCCCTTTCCCACGCTGAATATATTCACTTACATCTTGAAATCGAACCCATCTCCACCCACTTGGCAGTTCAAATAATTTTTCATCATCACTAATCTCAGCCAATGCCTTCTGCTTTTTAATCTTGCCTTCTTTTAACAGCAACTCTTTCTCAGCCGCGATATTTTCTAACAATACTGAAGCAGGCTCATCACTAGGATCTTGTGGCACTAGTAAACCACGCACCGCCAATTCTAAAATCAGCTCACGTAGTTTTTTAATGCCATACAGTGTTATTTTTTTATTGCTGCCACGGCCTTGGGAGCCGCGCTTTTTTATGGCCGATGTCCAGATATCTATATTATCTGTAATGAGTTTTTCTGGTGCTTGTTTTGTAACAGCCATTACTTGCTTCCGCCATCGTTAGAAAGCGCATCTGCAAGAATGTCTTTTAGCTGATCACGCAGTGCTTGAATGTCATCTTGCTGCGTTGAGTAATCCGCCAGCAACTCTTCTGGGTCATGACTGATGACTTCACCCACGTGGGGATTCTTAATGTCTAGATTATAATTTCTGGCAATAATGTCTTTTATGCTGACTTTCCAAGCCTGCTCATTTTCTTGGCGATTTTTACGCTTGGTTTTAGCCGCTATGTCTTTGCCCTCACCCCACCAGTCGGCGCAGGCTTCAAAGTCTGCCAGCTTCATAGGTTTAGTTTTATTAAAGGCTTTTACGCCTGTTGGCAAGGGTACTTCGTAATACCAAACGTCCTTGGTTGCACCTGTTTTACCGGCTGCTTTTTTCTCAAAGAAAAGTATGTTCGTTTTAATACTGGTATAAGGGGCAAATACAGAATTAGGCAAACGCACCACTGTGTGTAAATTACATTCGTCTAATAACAGTTTTTTAATTTTGGTTTTTACACCCTCACCAAATAAGGTGCCGTCGGGCAATACTACGGCGGCACGACCTTTGTCTTTAAGTACTTCGATTATATATTGCAAAAATAAGTCGGCGGTTTCGCGAGTTTGATATTCCGATGGAAAGTTCTTTTCTATGCCGTCTTCTTCGGTGCCACCAAAGGGTGGATTAGAGACCACCACGTCAACCATGTCGTCGTCATCTAAACTGGAAAGCGGCTTGTTTAAAGTATTGCCATGGCGAATGTTTTTAGGCACTTCAATGCCGTGCAATAACATGTTGGTGGTACACAGTAGGTGCGGAAGTTGTTTTTTCTCTACCCCGTGCACGCTGTCTTGCAGCTTTTGCTGGTCTTCGGAGGTTTTAACCTGCTTTTTTAACAAGTCTACGGTGCAGGCTAAAAAGCCGCCTGTGCCACAGGCAGGGTCTAATACACTTTCACCCAGCTTGGGTTGCATCATGTGGATAATAAAACGAGTAACGGCACGAGGGGTATAAAACTCACCGGCGTTACCGGCGCTCTGTAAGTCTTTTAAGATTTGCTCGTACAGGTCACCAAACAAGTGACGTTGTTTTGAATCGGTGAAATCAATATCGTTTAGCTTATTAATAACCTGGCGTAATAGCGTGCCGTTTTTCATGTAGTTAAAAGCATCGCTAAAGGCTTCTTTGGCCACGTAACCGCGCGGGTTGGTATTAATGGGCGCGGGTAAGTCTTTTAGGTTTTGAATAAGGTCGTTGTTTACGAATTCTAGTAGCTCGTTGCCTGTTATGCCCTGGCTGTCGGCTGCCCAGTTGCGCCAAAGGTATTTTGTTGGAATGGGGGCTTTGTAGTTGTCTTGCTCGTCTTCTAGCTCTTCTTCTTGGGCGTCAAATATTTTAAGGAACAGCAACCAAGAGAGCTGACCTAAACGCTGAGCATCGCCGTCGACCCCTGCGTCTTTGCGCATGATGTCTTGTATGGATTTGATTGATGACGATATGGACATGAATAGGCTCGTTTAAAATTTTGTATTGATTCTGTTTAATCAGCGTTAAAACGTAAAAAAGCCACCTGACTGTAAAGGTGGCTTTTTATCTTTTACGCGACTGCTATTTTCTGTTTAAGCACTTTGTGGTTCAGGTTCGTTACTTGCCTGATAGAGCGCATCTTCTAACTCACTGATGGCTTGCTCGTATTGCTCTTTACCACCAAAGGCTTTCTTTTTAATTTCAATTGGTCGGCCAATTTTATCAAACGGCGTGACTTTAAGCACTTGCTTAGACTCTATTTCACTAACACCGCTGTTTTCGTACTTATCTAACAGGCTATTGAGTACTTGTTGAGCAGTTTCACTGTATTTGCCAAAGTAGTTACGCTTTTTCACGTTGTTAGCGCGCTCTTTACGGGTAAGGGGTGGCTGGTCGAAGGCTACATGGCAAATTAGATCGAATGGGTCTAGGTCGCGGCTAACGTCGTCTTCGAGGGCTTGCCAAATCACACCTGCATCGGCCAGTTCATCTATGATGGCTTGTTTGCGCTCGGTGGCGTTCCATTTTTTAATAAAATCATCAAGCGAGCTAAATTGCTGCATCACCGTTTTGCGGGTGTAGTCTTTAAACGATTCGGTGACCAGCTTGCCGTCGGTGTCGTAATACTGCACTCGCTCAGCCATTTTTTTAACGGTTACGCCACTTACGTGGAACTTGATGAATTTTTCTTTTTCGTCATCGCCTATGGGGCCGTCGGTCCATTCTTTGTCCTTGTCTTGGCCGTTGTCTTGGCCGTTGTCTTGGCCGTTGTCTTTGGTGTTATATTCACCCTCTTCTTCGGCAACACCTTCATCTGTATTCTCGCAGTCTTGACCATCTCTATGTTCACTGTCTGTACTAGCGCTATCAATCTCCCCCTCGCCTTCAATGATTTCTTCTGACGTAGTGATCATTACTTTTTCGGGAATACCGTCAAAGCGCTCATCGGCAAACAACTCTGTGGCTTTTTTAAAGTCTAGAATCGTAAACCAAAGCTTGTTGTAGCGATCGTTGATACGGGTGCCACGGCCAATGATCTGTTTGAACTTGGTCATGGATTGGATGTTCTGGTCTAGCACGATGAGTTTACAGGTTTGGGCGTCTACCCCAGTGGTCATAAGCTCTGAAGTAGTGGCAATAACCGGATAGGGTTTTTTAGGGTTCATGAAGTTAACAAGCTGGTTTTTGCCAAGCTCATCATCTCCCGTGATTTTCATAACGTATTTTTCGTTAATGGCCATCTGCTCTGGGTTTAGATTCGCCAGGGCACTGCGCATACGCTCGGCATGATTGATGTCGTTACAAAACACAATGGTTTTGGCCATGGGGTCGGTGCGCTTTAAATACGCGGTAATGGTCTGGGCGACTAATTCAGTACGCTCATCAATTATTAGGGTGCGGTCAAAGTCTTTTTGATTGTAAATTCGGTCTTTAATTAGCGCGCCGTTTTTATCTGTTTGGCCTTTTTCTGGTCGCCAGCCTTGGGCATCTACGTCTAAATCTACCCGAATGACTTTATAGGGGGATAAAAAGCCATCCTCTATGCCTTCTTTAAGTGAGTAGGTGTATACCGGCTCACCAAAGTAGTCGATGTTTGAGACTTCTGTCGTTTCTTTGGGTGTAGCGGTTAAACCAATTTGGGTGGCGGAATCAAAGTATTCTAGAATTTCACGCCATGCGCTTTCTTCATCGGCACTGCCACGGTGGCATTCGTCTATGACGATTAAGTCAAAGAAGTCTTTGGATACCTGTTTAAAGGCTTTTTGGTGTTCTTCTGGCCCTGTTAACGCTTGGTAAATACCTAGGTGTACTTCAAATGCAGGGTCAACTTTACGGCCAGTGATTTTGGTCATGGCTTCGCCAAAGGGCTGAAAGTCTTTTTGCTTGGGATCATCAATTAGAATATTACGATCCGCTAAAAATAAAATGCGTTTCTTTTTCTTGGCCTTCCACAAACGCCACGCTATTTGAAAAGCGGTATAGGTTTTACCTACACCTGTGGCCATGACCAGCAATATACGTTTTTCGCCACGGGAGATGGCTTCAATGGTTTTATTAACGGCTTGTAATTGGTAATAACGCGGGGCTTTGTCGGTGCCGTCGTCGTAATAGTCTTGCTCTACGTAGCTTAATTGATCTGGGGTGTAGGCTTTAAAAGCATTAAATTTTGCTCTTAATGCTTGTGGGGATGGGAAGTCTTCTAGACTAATTTCAGTTTCTAATTTACCGCCATTGGCGTGGGCTGTTTTATCGTGAAAGATAAAGCCATCGCCATTACTGGTAAAGATAAAGGGCACATCCAGCAAGCGGGCGTAATCCAAGCCCTGCTGCATACCCTTATTTACACTATGTTTGTTGGCTTTGGCTTCAATGACTGCCAGCGGCATGCTGGGCTTATGATATAGAACGATATCTGCTGACTTAACGGTTTTACGCATGCCGATGTTGCCACGCACAATAACCTTGCCATCACGTAGCTTCACTTCTTGGCGAATTTGAAGCATGGAATCCCAGCCTGCACTTTCTACCGCTGGCAGGATGAATTTACTGATGATGTCGGCTTCGGTGAGTGCTTTCTTGTCCATGTGCCGTGGATGTCCTTACGTGCTATTAGCTTCTATCTACTGATACTAAAGATTGAACCTTGCTGGAAGATTGCCCCAAACTGGTACACTCTCCTTAATTCACACTTTTATACAGTATTGTGACGTATTTCACCATATGGCTTATGGGGATTTACTGTTCTTAACAGTTAGGTATTGGACTGCTTGAATGTACGAAGAATATAGAAGCTTTACCAGTTTTCTTAGGGCTGTTTACCTCCAGCCAGATACTAAGAAAACCATGTAAGGCATTAATGATATTAATGGTATTAATGGCGGTAAGGGAGGAATTCATCTAACTAGTTGGATTAAGTGCTACCTAAAAAACACTCATGGCCTCTTCAACATCACTAGGAAAGTGGTGTGCGTAGTGTAGCTCTATCATCTCGGTGGTTTTATGGCCTGACATGGTAGCCACCAGCTTAATGTTCATACCTTCGCGTATGAGCTTGGATATGAAGTTATGGCGAAAGCTGTACATGTGAAGTTTAAGGCCTGCGTATTCAGTGATTTTTGCCCAAGACTTTTTATAGCCTTTCTCACTTAACGGTTTAGATTCATCCCTTATTTGCGGAAATACCCAGCCCCTTTTAGGGTTGCCCTGTTGATTTTGCCATCGTGTATATCTTCCCATTCCAAACCAGCAACATCACCTGGCCGTAAACCTGGGTAATAAGAGATATAGATAAAGGGCATTATCCAGTGGGGAAAGGTCGCGTTAAACTTACACCGAATTAACAACAGCCCCCACCAAAACACTCCAAGTCCATACCAATCTGAAAACTAAAAATAGTTTACACAAAGACTCTCTAGAAATTGACGCTCAAGCTATCAGATCAAACCATCCAAATGATCCGCCCATTTTTGCAGCCACTCGCGGCACTCTATTTCATAACTATGTAAATCGTAGGTACCTTCTATCCCTTTACGGGAATGTCCCAGAATAGCCTCAGCAACTTCGCTTGGACATCTCATTCTAGAAAGCCCTGTACGTACTGAACGCCTCAAATCATGTGGAGTCCAATCTTCAATTGAATCTAGCCAAAACTCTTCAACCTTAAATTTCCTTCGATTCTTCATTTTATCTGGGTTTTTCATTTGCCACTTTGCCTCAGAGAGTGACTTCTGCATTATAAATTTACCAGTTGTGGATGAAGGAAATACATAGTATTGGTGAGCATTTAGCTGCAGCTGCTTTAAAAAGTAGACAGCCTGATGAGGCAGCTGCACATATCTTGAAGCGCCATTTTTAGAGTCTCGCACATGCCAAGTCTTATTTTCTAAATCAATGTCATTCCACTGAGCTGCACAGACTTCTCCCGTACGACATCCCGTCCATAGCGTAAACTGAATGACATTTTTCTGTGTGTTTGAAAATCCTGAGCTAGGTAACCACTTAAATAGTAATGTCAGTTCTTTATCCGACAAGGCACGCTTTCCTTTGTTACAAGTCAGCTTAACCCTCGCCTGTTTTAAACTCGCCCTGGCTAACAAGGCCGGGTTAGCAAAATCATCATCAAAGAACTCAAGACCAATGGCATATTCATAAGCAGATGAGAGCTCGCGAAGAACAGTCCCCCCCTGTACATTTGCCCCACGTTCAACCACTGCCATAATCATCTTAACCACCTCTTTACGGGTAACCTCATT
>MAAA01014041.1_pt1 | contig 30454 bp, 28 predicted proteins | sample 1115971 | NCBI WGS metagenome assembly MAAA01 (sample SAMN04961123, study PRJNA320927) | seawater metagenome | isolation source: sample BD02T6 sea water enriched with oil for 6 days | place: USA:Gulf of Mexico | collected 2013-07-27 | reverse complement strand
TCATGGGGTAGTGGTTAGACATGCCACCCTTAGTCACCCCCCCTAAGTTGGGATGATAAAAACTGTCTTGTTGTAATACCTCATTCACCAAAGGTGACATATGAGTGGCACTGGTAAATGTTTTATCTGATTGCTCAATTGTGTGTGTGGACATAATGTTCTCCTAAAGGTTAATGGCTTCCTGTAAATGACTCCCTGTAAATGTAGAGTCAAAACCCACGGGAACTACACCATGGGGATTACGTAGCGGGCTTTTTGAGTGGTAACCTTTACGATAAATATCTAAATCAACCGTTTGTGCAATACCCGATTGGCCATACAAGTCTTTTAAGTAACGGGATAAATGGGGGTAATCGCGCAATGCTTTTAAGTTGCATTTAAAGGCACTGAAATATCCCACGTCAAACCGCACTAGCGTGGGCAGTAATCGCCAATCTGCTTCTGTGATGTCATCTCCCAATAAATAACGTTGCTGGCTTAGGCGAGTTTCAATTTCGTTTAGTGCATCAAACAAACTAATCACCGATTCGTTATACGCCTGTTGGGTTCGCGCAAAACCCGTTTTATAAACCCCGTTATTAATTCGGTTGAAAATAAACGTATTTAAGGTGTCTATTTCTTCACGTTTGTTGCTTGGACAAAAATCTTGTATATCACCCGTTATGTCATTAAAAGCACTGTTAAGCATACGAATGATTTCGGCTGATTCGTTGCTAACAATGCAGTTTAGCTTTTTATCCCACAATATAGGCACAGTGGCTCGGCCTGTGTATTGAGAATCACTTTGTGTATACAAACGGTGAATCACATCTAAATCGAACAGTTCATCGCGAAAGCGTGTTTGGCTTTTATCAAATACCCAGCCCTGATCGGTTCGTAACGGGGCCACTAACGAGAGCCCCACAATACTTTGCAATTTTTTAACATTGCGATAAATCAAGGTTCGATGGGCCCATGGGCAATTAATGGCGGCAAACAAATGATAACGCCCAGCTTCGGCCTTAAACCCCGCCTTGCCACTGGGACCTGCTTGGCCATCTTGGGTGACCCAGTTTCTAAAACCTGCGGTGCCCCGTTGAAAATGGCCATTGGCTTTTTTATATTGCTGGGCCTCAAACTCTATTAACTGATCATCGTTCAGCCACTTGCCTTCAATTAATTTACCCATTAGGCATTCACCTCTGGTTTAAGGTTTTTTGCAATGTACTTGTTCGCAAATAAGGCTTCACGATTATGAGCACCCATAAAATCGCTCTTTAATTCAAAGAGAGGTCCCATGGGTACAATGCGCGTAGGGTTAATGGATTCGTGACTGCCGTAATAATGTTCTTTTATGTGGTCAAGTTTTACGGTATCGCTAATACCCGGTACCTGATAAAGCTCGCGCAGGTAGCCCCACAAATTAGGGTAATCCACAATGCGGCGTTGGTTACATTTAAAGTGACCCACGTATACCGCATCAAAACGCACTAGGGTGGTGAACAAACGCCAGTCGGCTTCGGTAATGGTGTCTCCGGTTAAAAACCGTTTTCCGGCAAGGCGTTTTTCTAAGCTGTTTAGTGCGTTAAAAACGTCTGTCACGGCTTCTTGGTACGCTATTTGTGTGGTGGCAAAACCCGCACGATATACACCGTTATTGATGGCGGGGTAAATAAAGTCGTTTAACTCGTCTATTTCATCTTGTAAAATTTTAGGATAATAATCACCAGCTTTAGCACCAATATCGTCAAAGGCGCTATTAAGCATGCGAATGATTTCGGGGGATTCGTTACTAACAATAGTATTAAGCTTTTTATCCCACAATACCGGTACCGTCACGCGGCCGGTGTAATCGCTTTGAGCCAAACTATAAATTTCATGAAGATGTGTTTTGTTATTCACAAAATCAGCAATTACATCTTTTCCTTCGGAAAACGTCCAGCCCTCGTCCCCCATAAAGGTATTCACCACCGAGATAGAAATCATGTGCTCTAAACCTTTTAGAGTACGAAAAATAAGAGCCCGGTGTGCCCAAGGGCATGCTAGCGAAACATAAAGATGGAAACGTCCCGCTTCTGCTTTAAAGCCGGCTTCACCGCTTGGGCCTGCACTGCCGTCTTTGGTTATCCAGTTGCGAAAACTAGGGGCTTTGCGCACAAATCGGCCGTTGTTTTCTTTAGTGTCGTACCAATCGGTGTGCCATTTACCTTCTACTAATAAACCCATGATCGTCTCCCATTTTTAAAAACTGTCTTAGAATCAATTAGTGTTGTGCTAAATCTTTATAAGCAGATGGAATGTTTAAGGCTGGGTGTACCCAATCAAATAACGCGTAACCACGGTAATCATTCATAGTGACGGTTTTAACGGTTTCTTCTAGGCTGTAACCCTTTTTAACGGCATTCGATACATTGTTTTTAACGGCTGTTAAATAATCTATATTCCATTTAAGGTCGCTTTTTCCTACTGGATAGCTATGCCCTGGAACAAGCAATGCCGTGCTAGGTAAAAAATCATAAATGCTTTGTAAGGTATTTAAGGTGTCGACTAAATGTCCATCTAGTAACCAAGGTAGACCCGGTTTTTCTGAAACGATTGCATTGCCCATCCAAATTACTTTTTCTTCTTCTAACCATACAAATACATCACCACCGGTTTGAGCAAAACCAAAGTCTTTAATTAAAACGTTACGCCCACCTAGATCCACCGTAATTTGGCCATTTTCGGGAATTAGAATATCGCCAGTACTGGCTTTTACATCTTCAATGCCGCGATTTTCACCAAAGTTTTGAATCATGAACTGAGTGTCTTGTTTAAAGTGGCTATCGACATATTGCTTGGCATTACTATGCTGAATAACCGTGACAGACGCGGGTAAAAAGTAATTTCCATAAGAGTGATCACCATGAAAACTGGTGTTTACCGCGTATTTAACCGGCTTATCGGTCACGCTTTTTACCAGTGACAATAGCTGCTGATTTAAGCGTTGGTTCATCATGGTGTCTACAATCATTACGCCGTCACCCCCAACAATAATGCCCGAACTAGTGGCCATAGGAACGCCCTTACCGGCCAACTCCTCCGCGCGGCTGTCATACACAGCGTAAACACCCTCACCTATCTTTTTTAGTTCAAGCTCTACTGTGTTGGCATCCCAAACCGGTTCGCCTGCAAAGCTTTGGCTAATGGCCACCGCACTTAATGTCACTGCGCCTGCTAGTTTTAAAAATGTGTTTTTAAGTCGTTTCATGTTGCTCTCTTTGCTTCATTAGATGATTAGTTTGGCCAAGACTTAGTTGCCTCAACGCTATAAACCCATCTTATAAGAAAACATAATCGACATAATCTGCTATATTGCTATTTTATTGTTTCTAAAAGTTAACTAATGTCCTCGATTCACTACTTAAGAACCTTCGCTGCGGTGGTTGAACATGGCAGCTTTACCGCCGCCGCACAGGCGCTAAACATCTCTAAACCCGTGGTGAGCAAGCAGGTCTCGCAGTTAGAAAAGGAGCTTGGGGTACAGCTGATGGTGCGTACCACCCGCACGCTTCACCTTACCGAGGCCGGGGAAACCTTTGCTCAATACGCCACTAAAATCATTAAGGACTTACAAGAAGCCGAACATGCTGTAATGCCCATGCAGAGTGAACCCCAGGGCACATTGCTAATATCTGCCCCGCAGAGCCTGGCCTATTCATTCTTGCCAAAAATACTGCCGTTATTTCAAAAACGTTACCCGCTTATTCAATTAAACGTGCGCATCACTGGGCGTTTTGTAGACTTAGTAGAAGAAGGCATAGATGTGGCCCTAAGGGTGGGCAAGATGGAAGATTCATCGTTAATGGCACGCTTAATTCAAAAGTGTCACATGCAAGTCTGTGCGGCACCCGAATATTGGCAAAACCATGGCAAGCCGCAGCACCCTCAAGAATTAACACAACATAATTGTCTTATTTATCAACCTGCCAGCAGTGCTCGCAATTGGCAATTTAAAAACAAACAAGATGAAAACATCAGCGTAAAAGTAAATGGGAACCTGCAATCGGATGATGGCGGTTTATTATTAAGTGCTGCCAAGAGTGCACAAGGCGTATTTTATGTGCCCTCTTTTTTAATTGACGAAGATCTTAAGAGTGGGGTATTAGAGCAAGTTTTGAATGAATTTTCACGTAAAGATACCGGACTGTATGCCTTGTACCCAAGAGCCAAGCATGTGCCTTCAAAAATACGGGTATTTATTGATTATTTGTTAGAGACGTTACAGTGAACAGCTAATAAACCGTTGCATGCCTTCACCTGTAAGTTATTTACAGGTGTAAGCAATAGCGGGCAGTGTATTAAAGCGTTTTAATGCCGGCGTTTACCGCGCGGGCGTGATGCAGTTTTTTGTAACTTTCAATCAATCGTAAGTGTTTGTCTAAACCTTCAAGCTGCATGCTGGTTTTGGTTAAACCATAAAAACGAACATCACCGGTTATAGAGCCCGTTACATTGTCCATAACCTCTTGACCAAACATTCTAGTAAAGTTGTTAATGTAATGATCAAGATTTAGCTCTTCATCTAGTGTGACTTCTAGTACGGCGTGCATGGCTTGATAAAACAAACCGCGCTCTACTGTGTTGTCGTTAAACTGCAAAAACGTCTCTACCAGTTCGCTTGCTTCTTCTAACTCACCTAACGCCAAAAACACTAGAATTTTTAACTCTAAAATAGTCAGCTGACCCCATACAGTGTTTTCATCAAATACCACACCAATTAACGTAATAATGTCGGTGTAGTCATCTAGCTGATTTTCATCCAGGCGCTCTATTAAACCGGCTAAGGCTTCATCACTAAGCGAGTGAAGGTTTAATATATCTTCACGATAGGTCAGTGCTTTATTGGTATTGTCCCAAATAAGATCATCTATTGCATATACTTCAGAATAATCTGGCACAAGGATACGACAAGCCGAACCTAAGTCAGAAAACTCTGCGATGTACGCTTCTTTTCCCATGGACTCTAACATACCAAACAAACACGCAGACTCTTCTTCATTGGTGCCAGAAAAATCCCACTCAACAAATTCAAAGTCTTGTTTATCACTAAAAAAGTGCCAAGAGATTACACCGGTTGAATCTATAAAGTGTTCAACAAAGTTTTCTGGCTCTGCCACCGCCATGCTATTAAAAGTGGGTTTAGGTACATCGTTTAACCCTTCAAAACTGCGGCCTTGTAATAGCTCGGTTAAGCTGCGCTCTAGTGCCGCTTCAAAACTTGGGTGGGCACCAAATGATGCAAATACACCACCGGTTTTTGGATTCATTAACGTCACACACATTACGGGAAATTCACCACCAAGGGATGCGTCTTTAACCACGATAGGAAAACCCTGTGCTTCTAACGCTTTAATGCCTTCTACAATACTGGGGTACTTATTAATGACGTCTTTAGGCACATCTGGTAATACAATTTCTTGTTCGATTATTTGTCTTTTTACTGCTCGTTCAAATATTTCAGATAAACACTGAACCTTCGCTTCATTTACATTGTTGCCGGCACTCATACCGTTACTTAGGTATAAATTTTCAATTAAGTTTGATGGAAAATAAACAGTTTCGCCATCAGATTGACGAACATAAGGAATGGAGCAAATGCCACGCTTGCTGTTACCCGAATTGGTATCGATTAAATGTGAGCCTCGTAGTTCGCCATCTGGGTTATAAATTTCGCGGGTATAGTCATCTAAAATTCCTGCAGGCAGCGCGTCGTCGTCGCCTGGCTTAAACCATTTTTCATTGGGGTAATGCACAAACTCGCTGTTGGCAATGTCTTGACCCAAGAACTGATCGTTATAAAAGAAGTTACAATTTAAGCGCTCTATAAATTCACCTAACGCCGAGCAAAGTGCACTCTCTTTGGTGGCACCCTTGCCGTTGGTAAAACACATGGGTGACGCCGCATCACGGATATGCAATGACCATACATTGGGTACAATATTGCGCCACGATGAAATCTCGATCTTCATGCCAAGATCAGCCAGTAAATTAGTCATGTTAGCGATGGTGTCTTCGAGGGGTAAATCTTTACCCAATATAAAGGTTTGCGAGCCGTCATCCGCGCGCCCCATCAACATGGCTTGTGCATCTTCGTCTAGGCTTTCTACCGCTTCAATTTTGAATTCAGGGCCGGTTTGCACCACTTTTTTCACGGTACAACGCTCAATGGAGCGTAAAATACCGGTACGGTCTTTATCTGAAATGCTGTCTGGCAGTTCTACCTGAATTTGAAAAATCTGGTTATAACGGTCTTCTGGGTCAACAATGTTGTTTTGCGACAACCTAATGTCATCGGTAGAAATGTCTCTGGCAACACAATACACCTTTACAAAATAGGCCGCACACAGGGCAGATGAGGCTAAGAAGTAATCAAACGGGCTGGGCGCTGAACCGTCACCCTTGTAGCGAATAGGCTGGTCGGTGATAACCGTATAATCATCAAACTTGGCTTCAAGCCTTAGATTGTCTAGAAAATTTACTTTGATTTCCATTGAATAGCTTCCACTGTAGAGCGTTGCACAGGGCGCGTTAAGCCTTACTGTTTGCAAGGTTTAATAGACTGCCCGTCAGCGAATTGATGTTAATTGCGGGGATTATCGGTTTTTTAGAGCCAATAGTCTTGGTAAGTTGTGTAATTTGGGAAAATACGTGTGTTAAGTCCTAAATACCGGATTGAGCGTATTTAGTTATGCCAGGCTAACTCTGTTAAGGGGACGAGAGAGAAAAGAAATAAGGTAAAAAGAGTCGAGCTAGTGGGGAAAACTGTCATTCTCTAAGCTGAATTACACCAAAATAGAAGAACGTTTAAGCACAAAGAAAAGCCTAATTCCTTAGGCTTTTCATCTTCTACTTAAAAAACTTATGCATCCACAAAGATGACTTCACCGGTTATAAAGCCATCTACGGAACGTTCAAACGCTTTGCCTACTAATCTGCTGGGTACCGGTTCAAAACCCGGCATCATTTCGCCATACACGTCCCATGCTTCTGTTAATACGGTGGGGTTAATGACGTTAATACGGGTATTTCTTGGCATCTCAAACGCAACACACTTTACAAAGGTATCGATGGCGCCGCTGGCAGTGGCGTCGGCAATGGCAAAGGGAATTGGTTTGGTATTTAAGATGCCACTGATCAAGGTAAACGAGCCGCCATCGGCAATGTATTCTTGGCCAATACGTACTAGGTTAATTTGCCCCATCATTTTACTCATGATGGTAGTCATCCATTGTGCTTCTGTCATGTCGGTGAAGTTAGCGTATTCACACAAGCCTACGGTATTCACTACGGCATCAAAGTGCCCTACTTTTTCATACAAGGCTCTTATGGATTGTTCACTGGTGATATCAACTTGCTGATCCACGTCGCCAGAACGCCCTGCGGTAATGACTTTATGGTTGCCTAAACCCATCAGTGCCGCTTGTCCCATTTTACCGAGTGCGCCGATTAAGATAACTGTTTTCATGTTTGTCTCACTTGTTTTGTATTTAATGAATGGGTGTTTGTTTGGATCAGTGAATAGTACTGAGGGCATGAAACAACTTGAAACAAACATTTTTTGTGAGTGATACAAGAAATTCTTGTTATATGCTAACGTGACCCTAATATAAAGATAAAGGGGGGCGGCTGTGAGTAAGTTAGATAGGCTGGATATGAAGCAGTTAAGGGTTTTTCAGGCGCTGTTTCGTGAGCAAAATGCGTCTAAGGCCGCAGGTCAGTTAGGCTTAACCCAGCAAGCAGTGAGTGAACACTTAAAAAAGCTGCGCGATGTATTTGACGACAGGCTATTCCTTAGGAAGGCCAATGGCTTTGTGCCGACGCCGTTTGCCGAGGAGTTGTCGCTGGGGGTTGATAAACTGTTAAGTGACTTCAAGGCGCTACTGGCCCCTGCCACGTTTGACCCTAATACCATCAGTGGCACCTTTGTGATTGCCGCCACCGATTATGCACAGCAGGTTGTATTACCCGATTTAATTTCAATTATAAGAGTTCAAGCACCCAATTTAAGATTAATTGTGCGCGACTTTGAGATTGATAAACTGCACGAATTAATGGAAAGCGGCAAAGTGAACTTGGCGATCGCCTTTCCCGATTACATTCCCGACAGTTACCCAATTGTGACATTATTTGAAGAGCACCACGTGTGTGTTACTGCGCCTAACTCTTCGATTGCCATTGCTGTTGCTAATAGCAAGCCAACACTGGCCGATGTGGCGAGTTACCCCAGTATTATCGCCTCGCCGTCTAGGCCAAATTTTAAAGGCTCGATCGACGATTGGTTTAAGCAGTTTGGGTTAAGCCGTAATGTGGTGGTATCCGCCCCGTGTTTTTCTATTGTGCCCATGTATCTTAAAACCACCGATTCCATTGCGTTTTTACCGTCTAGAGCAATTAAGGAGCTGGACTTAGTAGAGATTGAATTAGAGCAATCGCCAGATACGTTTAATGTAATTGCTGCTTGGCACCCACGATACAGTGAAGACGCGTTACAAAAATGGGTGGTGAGTTTGTTATAAATAAAATGGGGTTATGGGCAGTAGAATTTTTTTAAAACAAAGCTTAGCCTTTAATATAAAAATATTATTCATCCGCAGGAGATGCATTTATTATTAAGGCACTAATACACCTTTCCCCCTGCCCTCTTCTGCTACTGCTGCTAGACAATTATGTTTACAACTCATTAAGTCGGTTACTTTTAGACATAAAACGGCATACGGTTTCCGCTTTTCATCTTGTTTATGGTATTCGTTACTCCATCAGCACCTTTTACATTATCGTTTTCCCTTCCACTCCCCTCACTATCACGACTCCAAGACGCTTTAACCCAAACTCACTAAATAAAAATACGCTTGGGCCCTTTTTTTGCAATACCCATGTTATTGCCATCCATGTAAGCGGATGTCCATTCACTTTTATCAGGAACGAAGCCCATGAAGTTGCTTGTTGTCGCTCTACCCATGCATTGTTTAAATTTTCTGAATCCATTTATTCGGCCCATGGTTATTTTTATATTGTGCTTTATTCCATTCATGCCTTTTATGGCTCAAGCATCAATTTGCAGCTCTGGATGGAAAATAACTGGTTACTATTCCCCGGTTGAATCTGATTTTTCTAAGGTAATAGATACCAGCGTATTGGTTAAAGACTTAGGGTATCGACAATTTAATCAAGACTTTGTGGCGGATGTAAAAATGAACGGTTGGGGTCGCACCCGCTTTGGTTGGTACTTAGGGTATTTTGGCAAGCAGTGGCATAAGAGTGCCACACCCTTAGATGCTCAGGGCAAACATTTACAGTTAGGGGCGGTGGCCATAGATAAAAACCTATTAAAGATGGGCAATAGAATTACCATTCCTCAAGTGAATGATCTTTTAGGGGTTGCGCAGTTTGTAGCTCGTGATACCGGCAGTGCCATTAAGAATAAACACATTGACGTGTATACAGGAGAAGGAAAGTTAGCCCGAAAAGTCTCCTGGCAAGTAACGGGCAAACAACAAGTGTGCATTGCCTCAATTTAAATGGTCTCACTACTGCACCTTACTTAGCAATGGGGTGACAGCTTTGTTTTATGGGTGTTTGAGGCATGGATGCCGAAGCAAGCCCTCATGGATGAGTTCACGGCGCCCGAATAAAGCAAGGCTATCACTCCAAAACACCGGCACTATTACTTATAGTCCGGCGTTAAGGTTTCAGTTAAAAATCACACTACCTTCAAGTTTGGTTAGATAAACCACTTTTATTGTCAACATTCACCTCCGTGCGGGCTCGGCTAATTAACAATCCAAACAGTTTTACCGGCCACGAGCGTGGAATCAGGCGGTTTTCCCAAGCATAAAATTTATTAATAAAGCCTGGCACTACCGTAGCTTTTTTACCCAATGCTTTTAAACCCACCTTAGCCACCACTTGCGGTGTGTGTTTAGTAATGGGCATTTTATTAAAATCCACCGCCATATTTTGCGTCATACCTGTATCGGTTAAACCTGGCGACAATACCGTCACGTCTATACCCAAGGGTTTAAGCTCTACGTTTAACGCTTCCCCCAGTGATAAAATGTAGGCTTTACTGGCCGAATAGTTACTCACAAACGGCACACCTTGGTAAGCAAACAAACTGGAGGTAAGCAAAATACCGCCGCCACCGCGCTTTTCAAAACGCTTTGCAAATACATGGCTTAAAATCATGGGGCTAGTGGTGTTCAGTGCCAGCATTTTATATTCGGCATCTAGGTCGTTTTCTATGAAGGCACCATTATTTTCAATGCCCGCATTAGGAATTAACAAACCTATGTCTAGCTCTTGGGTTTTCTCGTTTATGACGTGATTGGCTTTGGGGTCCGATAAATCCGCCGAAATAGTTTTAACCTCAATGCCATATTTAGTTTGCAGCTCTTGCTGCAATGCATTCAAGTTATCTTGATTACGCGCCACCGCCACAATATTCAAGCCTTGCTGCGCAACTTGTTCGCTAATGGCTTTACCAATGCCCGTAGAGGCACCGGTGATAAGCGCCCAAGGGCCGTATTTTTTGTTAAAGTTTTTCATGTTTTTGTCCTTTGGTTTTTTTATATGGTTAATAAGCACAGCTCTGAATTAATTAGGCGCTGTGTTCTAGGTTTATAAACTGTTGTGCAATACGCCCTAAATAGCTGTCTCTTGCTGCAATGAACTCGGTAAGTAATAACGGGTAAGCGGGGTTAACTGCTTTTTTTACACTGGCCCTTAATAAAACCTGCTGCTGCCAATGCTGTGTGCGCGGCTGCGGCTTAAAAAGCGCACGGCCTAATAAGGCTTCAAAGACCTGTATATAACGAAACACTGGGGCAAAGGCCGCATCCATCAGCGAGAATTTTTTGCCGCTAAAATAATCACCCTCGCCTAGATTTTTCTCTAGCCGTGCAAACTTATCTTTAAGCTGTTGCTGTGCCTGTGCAAACTCTTGCTCGTTGGTGGCGCTATACAATTGGCCAATGTTGTTTAAGGTGGCCGACGCAAACTCTATCCAAGCACGCTGTTTGGCTTTCTCCAACGGCTGCTCGCTTAACATCTGCACGTCATACACTTCGTTAAGGTATTCTCCTATTACTGCCGATTCAAAAATAACGGTGTCATCGTCCACCACTAAAATAGGCACTTTTCCTAACGGTGACAGGGTTTTAAACCAGTCGGGTTTATTGGCCAAATCAATATCAATACGTTTATAAGCAACACCGCTTTCTTCCAATACACTCACTGCGCGCTGAACATAGGGGCACAATTTATGACTGATAAGAGTGAGTTGATTAGGCTTAGCCGGGTTAGACATATGCGCTCCTGTTTACTGTGTGGGCTTAGGGCGTCTCTATTAAGTGCTTGCGGCCTCTGGCTTTACACCTAATTCACTTCCCAACTAAAAAGAGGGAAGACCAGCAACCGTAGGCGCTTTAGTCGACGCAGAGCCTAGACTAAGCATAAAGCCCCGTATGGCGCGGCCTGAAACGCACATTTACTGCGTTGCACTCCTTGGAAATGGAACAACCATTTCACTGCGGGGTGCGCCTTGTAACTGCACGCTTCAGGTCACGCAGAGGCTGCAATCAATCAATAGAGACGCCCTTAAGATGAGTTCATAGTACGCTGTGTTATATTTGGTTAAAATAGTCATTATTTGGCAATCACTGTGCAAAAATGCACACCGATATACCCTCAAAATGCGCCATACAAGGCATATAAAAAAATGACCATGAATTGGGATGACTTAAGAGTATTCTTAGCTCTGACAAGAGCCGGTACGCTGTCGGCGGCAGGCGTATTGCTGGGCGTGAAACACTCCACTATATCCAGGCGCATTACTGGCTTTGAAACATCCCTAGGCACTGCGCTGTTTGAAAGACGCAGTGAGGGTTATGTATTAACCCAAGCAGGCGAGAACTTACTGGAACACGCCATCATCATGGAGGAACAAGCACAGGCGGTAGATCGCAAGGTATTTGGCCTAGATACTCAGCTAAAAGGCTCTTTGAACATCACCTCACCCCACGAAGTTTTGTCGCGCTTAGTGGTGCCTCACTTGGGATTGTTTAAGCGTATTTACCCGGCCATAGATTTGCACCTTACCAGCACCGCAAACTTAGTGGACATGGTGGCGCGCCAAGCCGACATTGCCCTGCGCCTTACCGACAAACCGGCCGACTATTTAATTGGAAAAAAAGTACTGCCCCTGCGCCATGGCATATACGCAAGCCGTGAATACCTTAAAAAACAACGAGATAAGCACCAGCTCATATTGTGGCGCAGCGAAACCCAAAGCCCTGAATGGGTACAAGACCACTTCCCAGACGCCCAGGTAAATATGCGAGTGGACGATACCAACACTATGCTGGCGTGTGCCTTAAATCACTTGGGGTTAATACGCATCGCCTGCCTTATGGGTGACAATGTTGACGGGCTCATGCGGTTAGACTTACCCCTTACGCCGTCTACCTGGGGTATTTGGGTCTTAAGCCATGTGGATTTGCGCAGCACCGCTCGCGTGCGCGCTGGCCGCGAGTTTTTGGTGGATATTATTGAGCAGCAGCGTGACTTAATTGAAGGTGCGAGCTCTAACTACTGGCAAGCTTAATATCATGGCTGGCTAAGTAGCACCGCAGCCAGTCGCCCACAGCAAACAAGCCCATTGGCGTATTCCTTCTGAAGTTGAGATTTCTTCTATACTGTCCACAGGAGGAAGTACTATGCGCCCCTGTTACGGCTTATCATCTTTATTAGTACCGGTATTGGCACCCATATTTGCATTATTTCTCACGATGCCACTGGCCTCCCATAGCCAAGAGTTGAGCATGGATGAGCTGTTTGCCATGTCTTTGGAGGAACTGGTGAATATATCAGTGGTGACAGTGTCTAAACGCAGTGAGTTATTGGCCGATGCGCCGGGTATTGTCACGGTTATCACGGCCGCCCATATAAAAACCTACGGCGCACGTAATATTAAAGACGTATTGCTGCGCATTCCCAATTTTTACATGTTTGACTCCGCTACCTTTAATGCCACCGGCTCAAGCCTGCGGGCCGGGGCCACTCAACACCTTAATAATCACATTTTGTACCTTTTTAATGGCCGCCCATTACGAGAGTCGCAAAATGGCGGCCTGCACACCGACATTAATCTGTTGTTTCCCATTGAAGCCATCGAACGCATAGAAGTCATTCGCGGCCCAGGCTCTGTGTTGTATGGCAGCAACGCGTTTAACGGCACCATTAATTTCATCACTAAATCAGCCCATAAAAAATTACAAGCATCCGTTAATAATCGCACCGGCAGCCATGGTTATGGCATGAACAGCTTAGCCATTGGCAGTCAATTTTCTGATAGCGGCCAAATTATGTTGCAGGTGAATACTTTAGATGAAGACGGTGCCCGTATTACCGGCATTGACGATCAAAGTACATCGGGCGCCATGGACCTTGCTAGAAAAGGCCAGATGGCCATGTTAAGCGGTACGTTCAAAGGGTTCACTTTGCAAAGTATCGTGAGTGAAATTACTTTGCCCTCCATTAGCGGGCCATTTCGCTGGACCGGTTTATCCGAGTTTGAATTAAAACGAGAATTTCTAGATGTGAGTTACCAATATGATATTAACTCACAGTGGCAAGCGGCGTTGCACTATACCCTTAACCAACATGAGCGCTTTATTACCGGCCCCAGAGACTCAGAATTTTTCAGCGACGGGTATCTTTATGAAGCCATTATCAATGGTGAAATTAATGATGACATACAATTGTTACTGGGCGCGGTGGTTGACCATATTCAAGGGGACTTAGGGGAAACCCGGGGCGGGAAATATAAAACCCAACACAAAAGCATGTATGCTCAGCTGGATTATCAATTAAATAGCGCCACTAAAATCAGTGCCGGTTTGCAGTGGAATCGCCCTGAAGATCAAGCCAGCGACACTTCCCCAAGACTTGCCTTAATTCACCACTTTAATGAACGCTGGACTTCAAAGGTTTTGTATTCACAGGCGTTCCGCTCCCCTTTCGGGTCTGAAATTGGTTTTGTCTCGAGCTTTTTGCAGGGTGACCCAGATTTAAAACCAGAAAAAATTAAAACTCTTGAGGCGCAAGCGTTATACGGTTACGACAACCTTGCCATGAGTGCCAGCTATTATCACAGTAAAACGTCCGACACCATTGGCAGAAGCCGAATTGATAGTACTACTCATTTTGTTAACCAAGATGACGAAATAACGTTTGATGGCCTTGAGCTGGAGGCGCGCTGGGCCATTAACTCGGCTTGGAATTTACAGGGCAACGCCAGTATTCAAATGAACGAGGACGCCAACGGCAATGAAGACATTATGATCGCGTCACAATCCATGCTTAAGCTGGGCATTAGTTACACCAGTGGCCGTGGTTACAGCGCCAGTATTTGGAACAGTTATTTTTCAGATGTGAGTAAAATTGAAGACCAGCCCGACAGCGTGGCCGTAGTGGTGAATCCGGCCGCTGATGCTTACAATTTATTGAGCATAAACCTAGCGGCCAATTTGGGCACACTTTTAAAGCGTCCTAAGTGGCAGCCTGTGGATATCTCTTTGTACGTGGATAATCTTTTAGATGAAGAGGTTTGGTTTCCTGAACTGGGGCAAAAATCGGTGAACACTTACCCTCAGTCCCATGCGCGCGGTGTGTATGCCAATATTAAATATAGTTATTAATAATCGGGCTGCCCTTTAGGCATTATAAACCCTGCAATCGCTCGGCGATCATAATCATTAACGGCACAGGTAATTCGATATCGCCTTTTATGGAATAAATCCGTGTGCCTGAAAATTTTGAGATTCCAAAATTATCAAAGGTATAAAGTTTCGTGCCACTGAACACTGAGATAGCATTGCCCGTTACTGAGTACTTACCCGTGCCGCTAAAGGGCGATAATACTTTACCGTCCCAACGATAAACCTTAGTGCCAGAAAACTTACTCACATACTCGCCATCAAATTCAAATAATTTTGTGCCGCTAAAACGTGAGAGATAACGGCCATCCCATACGTACTTCGCCGAATAATTAAACTTTGAAATTATGGCCTTGCCCGACACCTCACTTTTGTGGGCGCTTGTGGTATGACGGCCCATGCTCTGTGTGCCAGAATGATAATTGCTAGGGGTAAATATCTCAGAGCTGTGTGAGTGGTTTTTATGCCGACGGTCAAATTTATTAGCCAACCAACGTAAGCTTATAAAGCCATAATAAATACCCAGCACATAAAAAACTAATTGAATTTCTTGCCAGGATTCTATATGTAAAATTTGTTTTAGCTCGTCTAGATTCATAATAATTTAAGGATATTTATATTAAGGCGCCTCTATTAACTACTGGCGGACAATACTTGCGCCACCCTTTGTTGCAGCTTAGGTACTAGGGTGCTTTGAAACCACGGATTACGTTTTAACCAAATATTATTGCGTGGGCTAGGGTGTGGTAGCGGCAGTGTATTAGGCCAATACTTTTCCCAATTGGCCACCACTTGCGTTAAATTTTTTCCTTCACCGGGTAAATGGTAGGCGATTGCGTATTGGCCAATCACTAAGGTGAGTTGAATATTGGGTAAAGCCGCCAAAAGGGATGTTCGCCATTTCTCCTTGCACTCGGGCCGAGGCGGTAAGTCCCCAGACTTTCCTTTACCCGGGTAACAAAACCCCATGGGTAAAATGGCAAACTGCTTAGGGTCGTAAAAGGTTTCTTTATCTACCCCTAACCATTCACGTAAACGTTGCCCGCTGGCGTCGTTAAACGGCACACCAGACTCATGTACTTTGATGCCCGGCGCTTGCCCTGCAATCAATATACGAGAAGCCGTGTCCATTTGAATAATCGGCCTAGGCCCTAAGGGAAGGTGTTGCGCGCACAACGTGCAGTTTTTCACTTGTTTTTTGAGCGAGCCAATGGAAACCATATTCAGTGCCTTAATACCGTGATTAAGCGAACACTGAATATGATACTCCTTTTTAGATATTAAAATGATGGGACATTTAATTGAAAATACTTAATTAGAAATATTTTGGGTTAGTTATTAGAGAACTCCATTTTAGTGGCCACCGCGATTCTGTTCCAAGCATTTATAGTAACAATTTGCATTATGCACTGCGCCAATGTTTGCTCCCCCAGCGCCGCCAAACAGCGGTTATAAGTGGCATTGCTTACCCCCTGTAAAGATACTTGAGTCACGGCATCCGTTAACTCCAGTACCGCCCTTTCTTTATCTGTAAATAAAGGAGACTCCTGCCAAGCCGCCAGCGCAAACAGACGTTGCTCGTCCTCCCCTAATTTTTTAGCCTCCAGTGTGTGCATGTGAATACAATAGGCGCAGTTATTGAGCATAGAGGCACGTATCTTAATGAGCTGGCGTAATCTGGGCGCCATATCTACTTCTGCCATATAGGTTTCTAGGCCCATCATGGCCTTAATGGACAGGGGTTCTAACTGGCTAAGGTTGATTCTTGCTGACATACACTGATCTCCAGAGTTGGGTTTGTGGGTTTATTGAATCAGTGCAGTGTAGACTCACCCAGAAACCAACAGAATACAGTGTTTATGCAAACCTTCTTTGCGCTTTACGCAAAGATAATTAGGGTTATACTGGCTAAACATGCAAAGAGCCTCACCGCACTTAAGCGCATCACTATTAACGTCACTACAGGATTCAGCGTGCTTAATCTCATACGGGTATTCCTAAAGGTAATCGAGGCCGGCAGTTTTTCTAAAGCAGGAACGGTATTAAATATGGCCCCCTCTTCAGTGGCCCGCAACATTGATAACCTAGAAAATGAGTTGGGCGTCACCCTAATAAAACGCAGCACCCGCAAACTGGTTTTAACCGATGATGGCCAGCGGTTTTTGGCTGGGGCCGAAAAGCTACTCACCCAAGCCGACCAGCTTAAAGCCTCAATGACTCAAGTGAACACTGAGCCTGAAGGCGTGCTTAGAATTTCCGTTTTTGAAAGTTTTGGCCGGCAAATAATTTCACCGCTCTTGCCTGAATTTTTAAAAAAATACCCTAAAGTAAAAATTGAAATTAACCTAGATAATAAAATGGTGGATTTAAGCGCTGACAATATTGACCTAGGAATCCGCATTGGCCGCCCTCAAGATTCTTCATTACGAGCTAGGAAATTAATCAACAATCGAACCTGGTTATGCGCCTCGCCAGGTTATCTTGCAGCTAATAAAGCGCCGTCAAGGCCCGAAGAACTCATTAATCACAATTGTTTATTGCTCAGCCATGGCCGACAGATAACCCACTGGTATTTAAAAAAAGGGAAGGAGCAAGCAAAGGTAGCGGTGAAAGGGAATCTAAGTTCAAAAGGAGGCACCCCACTTTTAGAGGCGGCCATAAACCATGGTGGCATAGTGCAAATGTCACAATGGATGATGTTAGATCTAATCAATGAAAATAGACTCACTGTTTGTTTACCAGATTGGGAGCCATCATTACATAAGGATACCAGTGGAGAAGTGTACGCGGTCTACCTAGACAGTAAATTTTTGCGCCCGGCAATGCGTGCATTTATAGATTTTTTAGTAGAGAAATTAGAACAAAGAATTTCGGCGTTGAATGATCGTTATGAGTCATAAACTCACATCTTAAAGTACTGAAATTCGGCTTATTGGTATATTATCCCCCTGTAAACTTTTTAAAAAATTTGGCTCTATTTATCTCAATAAAGCATTCTTTTTCCAGCTGTTTAAAACCGCATTGAGCTTAAGGGCACTAACCGGACCAAGAGAGCCACTCATGGTTTTTAGACTTTATGCTCCCTCGATTTCATAATGGCGCTGAACGTTTCTGGTAATACTGCCCCACTTGGAGGTGCGCACTCTTTTTTGGTGCTGTTCAAACGAGGCTTTATCATTGAACTCTTCGTACACATTAAAGGTATGGTCATCCCCTTCAACCTGCGCCACATTAAAAACCACACAGCCGCTTTCTTTGCGGGTAAGTGCTATGTGATTGGGCAGCTCTTTTAATACTGTGGCAAGATCCTCTTGCGGCACTTTGATAAAACCTTTTAATACAACTTTAGACATATTGTACTCTCAAGCACTGATTAGGGATGAATCAGAGATAATGGATAAGGGACAAATAGGATAGTGGATTAATAATTACATAAGCTGCCCACTAAAGTTAACATAAAAAATCCACCTGAACATTCACATGGATATTGATAGGCGCTGAAAGCTGAAGCCAATGACACCAGTACTAATAGTCATAGGTAGCGGGCCGCTAACTCTGTATGCTAGTGAACACTGCCATACTATTATAATTACAATAGGAGCCGTCCATGGCCAAACACCAGGTCGCCATTAAACAAGTTTTTAATGCCCCCATTGCTACCGTGTTCGCAGCGTTAACCGATCATAATAATTTTGGCCAGATTGTTGATGCAAAGATAATCCGTATCAAAGACAGTGATAATGACAACGTTAACGGCGTGGGTTCCATTCGACGCATTACGCCCTTGCCTTTTTCACACTTTGAAGAAACCGTTGTGACGTTTGAAAGTAACAAACTCATGGAATACGTAGTCACTAAGGGCAGTCCCATTAAGAATCACAAGGGCCGCATGGAGTTTTCTGAATTAGACGGTAAAACTCAATTAAGCTATACAATAGAGTTTGAGCCAAAAATTCCGTTTATGGGTAAGATATTAAAGGGCTTGATTGAAGGGCCTTTGGTTAAAGGCCTTAAGGCATTGGCAATTAGCTACGGCTAACACAGTTTTAATATCAGGGCATCTGCTTTGGGCATTAACCATGCCTCACTGCTGGCCATATCTTCATGTACGAGCTCACCCTGTGAGCGATTGGTCGGGCACAGGGTGCCCTCCTACAGTTTACTAGCCCGCCAATTTAAACCAGACGGCCCCTTTTTAAACTACGGAATTTTTATCTTACCCGCCTCTATCTCCACCAGCCCTGCTCGGTTACCTGCCGGGTCTTTAAATAACCCCACTATTGCAACTCCAGGTACTTCAAATCGTGCCTGATCGATGGCGCCGCCTTTTTGCACTACTTGAAGCATCTTCGAGGCGATATCTTCCACCCCCAGATAAAACAACGTCTCGGCGGGATCCTGTCAAATGACGCCCATTAAGCGAGCTGGGGACATCGTAGGCGAAAGTACCGATGTTGAAAACCCGCCATCGGGCGCAATATCCCAGTCAAACACAGCCGAGTAAAACGCCTGAAGGACTGCTGCATCTTCACCTGCTATATCAAAAAACACTATGGGTGCCGGCATACTCACCTCACAAACCTGTCGACTATTTTTTGAATCTCTCCGCTACGTTTCATCTTAAAAATCTCAATATCAAACTTGATGGTAAAATCTTTTTTATAGGGAAAGTTTTTCTCGGCGTTAATGTCGGTGTAACCCAAATACCCTGGGCTACTAAAAATGACAGCGGCTTCTTTTAGGGCAATGTTGCTCTCGTTATATTTTTCCCACTCGCCACTATCTTTCATTTGTTTTACAAACCAGGCAAAAGGAATTCTTGACGTAACGGTGCAGTCCGCCCTGCCACTGATCAGAGACGGGATAGTGCTTTTTATATCACTGAACAGGTGCATGTTGATTTTTTTGTCTTTCACTATGTTCATGAATGTCTCGCCCGCCCTGCCATCACCGCGCCACATAACAAAATTCAACCCTTGATAGTCTTGTGGAAAATTATCTCTGGGTATCGACAGCACTTTTTCGTTGCAAATGACCACATCACGCTGGGTAAACAGTGACAGGGAATACGGCCAGATATAGGGGCGTTGAGGTTTCGCAATGGTTAACCAATCATGAGCATGAAAATAGGGAGGCAGGATGGCAAATACCCGGCCCATTTCTATCTCACTCTTGGCCCTGGCCCAAGGTAACAGCTTAAATTTGACATTGTAGCCAGGCATTCTGGATACGGCCTTTTTTACTATCTCGATATAAACGCCAGTTAACTTCCCGTCTTGGTCTTTAAAAGCAAACGGAGGCAATACATCATAGGTGGCTATTTCCACTTTCTGATCGGCATTCACCGCAGTGCTTGAAAAGAAGAAAAAGAGAAATAACAAAGCGATATTTTTCATAAGCCTATCAACAATACAACCTTTCAATAAAAATGACGGCACTGACAATTAGGCACTTAAATATTTCTTTAGCGGCTGCCAGTACTTGTTATGCCAACCTTGCTCCAAGTGCTCGCTATGCTCTTGCACAAAGCCAGTGTGATCACCAATACGCTCAAATTCAAACTTAACAATGGAATAAATGCCTGGCCCCCAATTCCCAGCCCGCCACGCCTGCACCAGCCTATTGCCCGGCATGATCAATGGTTTGACCGGTGATCATGCCACCAAAACTTGAGAATAAACCTCCAGCTCGCGGATCTATTTCTGCGGCAGCGCCGCTGTGTTCAGCAAACTGCTTGGCATCGGTTAGCGCCTCATAAATACGCGGCGCGCTTGCCTTAAAGGTAATTTCTTGATGTATGGCCATGGGCGTTAGTAGCTAGCTATTTAAGTTAACTACTTAAGTTTATAAGGCCGTTGCAGACACGCAAGTTTCTACTGGGATAAATAGCAGACTGGGGTTTCTTGGTGATTAAGGGAGTGATTAATAGGGACTATGAGGAGAATGGCTTGTTCATGCCCTAGGCTATGGCCCGGGCATAAACTGCAGCATTAAGCCTTTTTAGTAAACGCGGCAATGATCACTATGCGTGAACCATTTACCTTGCCTTCAATGTGCGCCGGGTTCGTCATAGACATACCAATGCCCCGCACCATAGTGCCCTGCTTTGCGGTAAAGTTTGCGCCCTTCACCACTAGGTCTTTAATTAAGGTGACGTTGTCGCCGGCCTGTAACACCGCGCCGTTCACATCAGTGGTGAGTTCAACTTCTTCGTCTTCATCGGGTACACCGGCATCAGCCCATTTTTGTACATCTTCTTCCAGATATAACATATCCAGTGAGTCGTTGGCCCAGCCTTCGCCTTTGCTATGCAAGGCCTTTAATTGACGATACGCCATCACCTGCACGGCAGGCTCTTGGCTCCACATACTATCGTTAAGGCAGCGCCAGTGGTTACCGTCTATAGTATCGGGGTTTTCTATTTGGCCTTTGCAGGTGTCGCATACCAATATGTATTGGTCAGAGCTGCCACTAGATGGCGCCACTTCAAAGCCTGCCAAATTGTCCTGATTACCACATAGCTCACACTTGTCGCTGGCACGCTTTTTAAGGGTTTCTTCAATGCTCATGATGCAATTCCAGTGGGTTCTAAATAGGGGGCTAAAAAATTGGCGACATTATGCCTTAATTCCCCGTTATTTTCATTAGTGGCAAGTCACTCAGGAAGGCGTTGGGCAAAGGCATGGATTCTGCTAAAATGCGCGCCAATATTTAAGTATTCAGCGCCTTTGACTCGATAGGTGCCCGAACATAAGAGAACACAGCATGAGCCTGGCTAATTCTGTACTGGCAGTGAATAACGACCTGCCCATTCGCACCGACAAACCCGTGCACAGCGGCAAAGTACGCTCGGTTTACTGGTTAACCGACGCCGATAGCCAGCGCCTTATTAAAGAGAAAGGCTATAACGTATCAAGCGATGCGCCATTGGCTATTATGGTGATCAGTGACCGTATCAGTGCGTTTGACTGCATTTGGCACGGCGAAGGCGGTTTAAAGGGCATTCCTGGCAAGGGCGCGGCGCTGAATGCCATCTCTAATCACTGGTTTAAGCTGTTTAAAGAGCAAGGGCTTGCCGATAGCCACATACTGGACATCCCCCACCCATTTGTGTGGATTGTGCAAAAGGCCAAACCCGTGATGATTGAGGCCATTTGCCGTGGCTACATTACCGGCTCTATGTGGCGCGCTTACGAAAAAGGCGAACGTGAATTCTGTGGCATTACCCTGCCAGAGGGCCTTAAAAAGGATCAAAAACTCCCTGAATTGCTAATGACCCCATCGACTAAGGGTGTGTTATCCGGCATTCCAGGTGTTCCCGAGCAAGACGATGTGAACGTCAGCCGCCAGGACATTCGTAATAATTTTGAAGCCTTTGCACTACGCCAAGAGCAAGACATTGATCTATACGAAAAACTACTAACTGAAGGGTTTAACCTTATTAGCGACGCCTTAGCAAACATTGACCAAATCTTTGTGGATACCAAGTTTGAGTTTGGTTACGTTACCGACGCGGCGGGCCAAGAGAAACTTATTTACATGGACGAAGTAGGCACTCCTGATTCATCCCGTATTTGGGATGGCCCTGAATACCGCAATGGCCAGGTTGTGGAAAACTCTAAAGAGGGATTTCGCCAGTTATTATTAAAGAGTTTCCCCGAGCCCGATATTTTACTGAATAAAAACCGCATGAGTGAACGTGAAGCATTAGCCCGCGATAACGCGCTACCGGCTGAGGTTTTTCAACAGGTAAGCGACACTTATATAGGCATTGCCGAAAAAATCACTGGCAAAAAACTGGTATTAAGTGAAGACCCTAAAGCTGAAATTATTCAGATTTTAAAAGATGAATACGCTTTGATCGATTAATTGACACCCTCGCCCAAGTACCGTTTCTTAGCTCATTAGGTGCTTGGGTTAATTACAACTCCCCCTTAAACGCACCACTTTAATTGACCGCAGCCATCCATTCCCTTACCAAGATTGAACCGCAAGATAATAACCGCCGCTGCCCCCCTAGTGCTGGGTCAAAGCATTTTTCCTAAAGGGAGCAGCGAACATCTAGATGGTGATTGGCATAGGGTTTTGTGCGTCAGTCTGGTGGCTATTACGAAAATCCCGAGGGGTGAGCCCTGTCCACTTCTTGAAGGCCTTGGTAAACGCGGAAGAATCGCTAAACCCCAATAAAATGGCAATTTCCGTGATGCTGTCTGTGCGGTTAAATAAAATATCTTTTGCCAAATGCGCCCTGACATTATTGAGAACTTGCTGGTAGCTACTGCCATCTTCTATTAAGCGTCTGCGCAAGGTGCGACTGCTCATGCCCAACTTTTCGGCTGCCACCTCCATGGAAGGAAAGGCTCCATAACTGCTCATCAATAATTTTCGTAATTTTATTGGCAACAGAGTAATGGCTTTAATGGGGATACTTTCAAATAGTGTATTCTCGGCCTTAATGGCGATAAACCGATTGGCCAGTGGCAATAATTTCTTCATTAAACTGGCCGGCATGACTATTTCGGTCTTACTGGAGGAGAATTGAATGGGACACTTAAAATGCCGACGATAGATATTACTGTACCGAGGTTCAGGAAAAGAGAAGTTAATCACCTTGGGCTCGTGATCTCCACCGATTAAATGCTTGAATGCATAATAAAAACTAGTAATTTTAATTTCCATGAAAAACTGAAAAGCATCCCCCATGGGGATATTCTCTTCAAACTGCATACTAGCAAGATGTTGATTCTCCACATAACTGAATTTCAAGGGAGGAAAAAGCCGATCGGCGAAGCGACAGGAAATTTTTATACAATCGGCCAGAGTATCCTGGGTCATCACCGCAATACCCGCCTGGCCATGGTGCGACAATGTCATGAGTTTGCCTATGAGCAGGCCAAGATGGGGGATTGGCAGCGCTGTTTTAATTAGCTTAACCAGATCCATGCACTGGCGAGTACTAACCATAACTCCGGCCTTGCGTTTTCTGGTATCTATGCCTACACGGCGATAGAATTCCTCAGGCTCAATGCCACTAACGACCTCTAAAATGGATTTACTGCAGGTCCAAGCCGGAACCTCTTTATATGGTTGTCGATGCAGTTCGTTTAGCGGCACCATGACCTTACGCAGGTTAAAATAGTTATCAACATGCATTAACGGGATAACGGTTTGATCAATATCTAACATCACCATTAATTCCCTCAATGGCTATACATAATACGTCGATTAAAATAATCACAACGTGCATACCGGGATTTTAAGGTTAGAGTCATTACTCTATCAAGCCCAAATTCAAATTTTTTATTATTCACTCAACCGTGAACACTTCTGACCCGTTATTATTTTTGTGCGCCTTGCACGGCAATACGCTCCAATGCTGCCAGTCTGCGCAATTGTCCAGCTGTCACCTGGTACATACGCTTCATGTTATGCGCCAGTGTGGCATTAAAATCATCCTTTGCCAGACCTCCGCTGTTAATGAGTTCGCTCTTCATTTGGTGATAGGCGGCCACAATGCGTTGCCATTGCTGACGCTGTGAATCTACCTTTTGCAAACGTTTGGCCGCTTCTTCACCGTAAAGTTGAGTTCTAAGCACGGTAATTTCTTCGGCTTGGGCGCCCTTATCTAATGCATCTTTAATTTGTTGTTTGGCAGTGTAAAAACTTAAGGTTTTTTCTCGATTTTCTGCCACCTCTGTGGGTAAGCCATTGGCGCTAGTTTCTTGACTATGAGCCTGGCCATGGGCTTGCGCCTTGTTCAGGGCTATTAAGCGCAGACTCTCTTGCCTTAGTACATCTTCGCTTCCAAAAAAGTTGCTCGCCACTTCTTCACCAAAATGGATTGCCTTTAACTGGCTAATTTCCTCTGCCAACCACATTAGGTCTGAGTTAGCATCTTGCGGAGTTAATCCTTCAATAAGATTTTCATACTCATTAAGATAACGGGTATAACGCGCGAGTAAATCCAGCGCTGTTTGCAATGCGGGTTCTTGCAGGGTTAAAAACAAATGCCCCTTGATAATGTCATTGATCTGGGCTTGGCTTTTATCTCCTGCTAATAGATAAAAATAATCAAAACGCTTTTTTATTTGTGTGGTAATAAATAATTTTCCCTGGGCGTTTACCAACAGTTCACCACGTATGTCAGTACCCTGTAGATAAGAAGGAATATTTTCCTGAAAGTCCTGAAATCGTGCTTGCACTCTTTGCTGGCTGATTGATGCCACTTTAAAATTTTGTTTGTTGGTTTTTCGAAATTGAGTTTTGTCGGTAATTGCTTCAGGTGAAATTTGTAAAGACGGCACAATATGATTACTGGCTAGCTTAAAATAAACAAGCAGCAAGACAACACATAAAAAAACAAATACCAGAGGCATTTTATTTTGCCACAGAGGTTTAAAGCTTATCGCCATTTTTACTGCCTTTAATGATTATTATTTTTTAGTAAAAGCAATGGGCAGGTTATTTATGCCCATTGCCTTTTAACTACAGACCTTTATTTTTAAGGCGGTTAGCATGGGTTACAAAAATAGATGGCACGTTCAAGAACAAGGGAGTTATACCCGCAGTTTGATTGATGGCATCGTAATGGTTAGTAGGATAATCATCACGCAACAGTTTGCCCAGCGCCTGACCACAACCTGGCACCAGTCCGTCCCAAATCACGTCGTCAGGCATGAACAAGCCAACGATAGGTACCAGAAAAGCATCCAGTGGATCAATTAAACGGGTAATGGATTTATTGCCGCCCCATGAAAAATAGCGCACGCCGTTAACGATCTCTTCACCACCACCGGTATTACCACCTATGCCATTGTTGATCTGGCTACAATCTATTGGCGGCATGGCTTCTGGGTAAAGCGCATTAAAGCGGTCGTAATCATCTAAGCTGGCCGATACCAACAAACTGGCGGCACTTTGATTTAAACGCTCATCACTATTGAACTCACCGTCACTGGGTTTGGTAGAGGTACTCTCGATAAAATTGAACAGGATATCAATAGCGCCCTGTCCAAGATTTAAAATGGTGCTGTCTTCTCCCAGTGAATCTACCACGTTGCCCGCAAAGTGAGTGCCTTCGTTCATGCAGTGGGCACAGCTTACCGAGGCAATCCATTCGGGGCGCAGGGCCGCCACATAACGAGAGGCACTGGCTCCCTGGCTGTGGGCCATTAAATTCACCTTTTGCGCACCGGTAATGGCCAGAATTTCTTCTATATCGGCCATTAATTCTTCACCACGGGTTTCGTGTAGGGCAAGTGAACTTAAATTCACAACATAAACTTCGGCCCCTTCGTCACGCAGCTCATCTGTGATGCCATGCCAGTAATCCAGGATGCCAAAAGCGTTATCGAAGGCGAATGCACCGGGCACCATGACGATGGGATACTGGGTCTTGGCATAGGTGGGGTCGGGGTTTAACCAGCTGAATAAGCCAGCTTGAGCCTGGCTCATGCCCAGGCCAGTCAGCAACACCAGACTAAGGATTAATTGTGAGAATCTTTTCATGTGCATCCATCTTTTATTGTTATTGCAAAGTTGCGGACGATATTTAAACAGCGCGGCAGAAATTCGCACGTCAAATTAGGACAGCAAAAGGTCTAATTCGGTCAAATAGCTAAGATGAGAATCCAAGCGCCTAATATGGCGTTTTAGGTCCAGCTTAAAATGGGCTGCTGGGGGCTACTTTAGATTTCGCGATTCGAATACAACGGCCAATTCTTAGAAGTTGTGCCTGCATATCCAAATTACAGACTATACTTGGCCGCTACCAAACCACCTCTCACTGGGGATAGACATCTATCCGTAGATTTCGAATCTCTGGAAATTGAGTTGTCACCGTTAACCTCCACACAAAAAGCCAGCCTTTATAATCAGTAGTGGTTTTTTATCAACACATTACGCACCGATAAAATGCGTAAAAATTTAATAATAACAAGGTCAAATTATGCGTCTGCAACACTATTGGTATTAAGTCTAATAAGCAGCTTTAGCCTTGCTCAATACGCCAGCATATTAAGTCCATCAGTGTGGCGACACCGGAATGGGAAGACTTCACCAATAAAGACGGACCGGGTGTATACTGGGATATTATGCGCGCCGTTTATAAAAAGTGGGAAACCGACGTCATGCCAGACATGCTTACAAATCTAGCCCTGCAATAATTTAAAAAATCGGCCGCTTATGGGCACCCATTTAGATGCTCTGCCAGTCACCCACATAGCAAACCTTCATATGACTTAAAGCCGTTATTTTCCTGCCTTTAGACAGACTGTCTAGCCCCATATTTCCTGCTAACCTATAACTAAAGCCCTTTAGAATAAGGCAGTGTGCCTACGATATACGCTACTGCCCATGGAGATAGTTATGCCATCCATCCTGTTAGCCACCCTAATGTTATTTAGTACACTGGCCATCAGTGAACCCCTTAAATCGGCACAATTTAAACGCCAACACATTAAGGCGATGTCGGTGGTGGCGCCTATTTGGGATGGCTACACCAATAAAGATGGCAGCGGTTTATACTGGGATATTTTTCGCGCCATTTACGAGCCTACCGGCATTAAAGTAGCCACAAAGAACGTGCCTTGGAATCGCGCCATGAAAATGGTGGCAAAGTACCACACCTATAACGCCATTGTGGGGGAATACCGAGATACTGAAGAACAGGTTATTTTTCCCATCTATCCCATAGATGTGGAATATATGTCAGCCTTAAGCAAAAACAAAAGCGGATTAGAATGGCAGGGGCTCGCCAGTTTAAAAGGAAAAACCATTGGCTGGATAAAAGATTATGAAGTGATTCCAAAAGGTAAACGAAACTTTAAACTCAAGGAATTTCGTAACATTGAGCAAGGGGTAAAACTATTAAATGCTGGAAAGATTGATTTTCTTATTGATGAATGGGATGAAATTGCCGCCGTCATGCAAAAAAATAAGATGCCATCAGAAAATTATTTAATTAATGAAATGCCTGAAGGCACGGACGTTTACGCGGCATTTTCAATTGATAATTTATCCCGTGAATTAATCGCCATTTATAACGAACGCATTCCCGAACTAGTAGCATCTGGTGAACTCACAAAAATATACGAAAAATGGGATACCGGTGAAATGCCTGAGTCAGTGTTGAATCTGGCCCATTAATGACCCGCTGGTATCCCATTTAACTTTAAGGCTCCATGGTTAAACGCCACTTCTGTTTGCCCGGTAAATAGGGTGATAGCTTGCCTAGTACCCAATCTGTATGACCCATATCATAAAACGGCGAAAGTGGATGACCACTTTGGCCAGTGGCCATATGAAAAAAGCCGTCTTCTTCATGGCCCGGTGCCACTGCGAAACGTTGGCTAGCTCCGGTGTCTGGATCCTGTACTCTGGGCATGTAGGTATCACCATCCATGGGCACCGCCTTCATATCCAGCAACCAGCCTAACATGGGCAACGCCTTGCTTAATGGGTGTTTAATATCCAGAGTATTGGCCTTGCCCCAGGTTTGTTGCGCTAACGGTTCACCGTCGCGGCTTACCCTTTTTACGGTGGCCGTTACCTGTGCCATTAAAAAGCTCTGCCAATCTTTAAAACCGGTGGGCACATGCGCTGCGGGTTGCTCGGAAATTAATTGCCACACAGGGTATTCCACAAAGTTGTTGATGGAAGAAGGCCAGAACTCGTTGCTGTTCTGTTCCAAGTGGCGATAGATATGCCCTATGGTTTGATCTACCACCGACTCACGAAAACGTTTCACCAGTAAGTAGCCAACACTGGTTTTACTGGCGCGCCCCTGCCAATTTTGTAATTCGTTTTTCACTTTCAGTAAGACTTTATCGTCCGAAGTTTCTACCAGACTTAACATGAACTGCTGCCAGCGTGTTAAAAAAACGGCCTGGTCATCCAGTTGAATGTCTAAAAAGTCCTGTTCGTTAAATTGATCTTTTTTGTATAAGTCATCACGTATCTGTTTTTGTCTGGGCCCCAGGGAATAATTATTGGTACCTACTTTTTGCAATAACTCATCGCTTACAATTCTTGCGTTAGCGGTCCAGATACGTCCATCTTTGGGATTCACCACTTTAGGATATTGCAATGGATCTAAATAACCACTCCAGCCCTTGTCGCCATTGCTCCAGTCCTGAGGTAATTGGCTGCCTGAAAGTCCCACAGTAAAACCAAAACGAGTGGGCAAGCGCCCCATGATGCTCCAAGCCTGATTGCCATCTTTGTCCACCACGTTTAGATTTTGCCCGGGCACCCCGGCGGTAGCTCCCACCAATATGGCCTGATCTACGTTATCTGCATTTTCCATTTCCATTAAGTTTAGGTTGGCGCCCTGTACATCGTGGGCCACCCAGCGCATGGCTAACAGATCCCCTTGAGGGTTTTTACCAATCACCGGCCCCCACTGGGTAAGCTTCACTTCAACTTGCTCGCTGTTTTGATCTTTGATATTCACGGTTTCATTTTCCACCATAAAATCTGTCATGCCGGTGGGGGTTAGATACTGGGTTTTATCACCATTGGTTTTTAACACGATCACATCGTGGAAATCCCCCTGACTGTTAGTAAAGCCCCAAGCAATGTGTTCATTACTGCCTACTACCATAGCAGGCGTGCCAGGCAGGCTGGCCCCAGTGACACGACGGCCGTCAGTTAAGTACCAAGAAGCACGATACCAAATATTAGGCACCCGTAACCCTAAGTGCATATCATCCGCCAGCATGGCGCCACCGTGTTCAGTGAGTTTTCCCGCCACCGACCAGTTGTTTGAACCGTAATGTATTTGATCTTTAAAGACTGTAAATTGGGTTAAAGAGGCTGCATCGGAAGTTTTGCTAAACGAAGCCAGTGCCTTACCCGGCATGACACTATTTTCTTTAAATGCATCCCCATGAAGAGGCGCATCCCAGTAACCTCCTTGGCTGGTTAAAAACTCAAACCAGTCAGCAGGTAATTGTTCTTTCATAACCGCCAACGAACGTTCACTCTCGCTCCATTGGGGCTGCAAATCTAAGTACATGCTATACAAGGTCAATAACGAATCTTCATTTACCCAAGGACTGGGTTCCACCCCCAATAACGAATACTCAAATGGTTTATGGTCTAAATCTTTAAGACCGGCATTCACACCATCGCGGTATGCCTCCATCACCTTTAAGTGCTTGATAGGTAGCTCAGCGATGGCGTCCAATCCCCGTTTACGAAACTGGTGTATGCGAATATTGTTGTCGTGTTTTAGCGCCAACTTGCCAAACAACTCGCTTAATTCACCAGCACTGTTGCGACGTAATAAATCCATCTGAAAGAAGCGCTCCTGGCCGTGTAAAAATCCCAGCGCAAAGGCGGTATCGCTGCGAGAAGTGGCCCTTATGGTGGGAATGCCTTGTACGTCTCGATCTATGGTGACGGGACCTTGTAAGGAAGAGAAATTTAATTCCCCTTCCAATCTTGGCAAGCTGGCATGCAGGGACTGGTATACATAGAGCACCAGCAATACAAGAATCAAGAGCGAGGTGGACAAGCCATACTTGATGGGTTTGGACTTAAGCCATGCCATGGAGTTTTTCCTTTTGTTATTATTTATTAGAATATAACTAAGAGTTGAGTGTGCCATATGCGCCCTCAATGGAAAAAGGCCAAACAGGCCAAAATGCCTGCCATTACTGGTCCCCGCATGAAATTTGGTCAAGATTAGAGTATCTCTAAGGTTTGAAATGGAAGGA
>MAAA01014101.1_pt1 | contig 30584 bp, 28 predicted proteins | sample 1115971 | NCBI WGS metagenome assembly MAAA01 (sample SAMN04961123, study PRJNA320927) | seawater metagenome | isolation source: sample BD02T6 sea water enriched with oil for 6 days | place: USA:Gulf of Mexico | collected 2013-07-27 | reverse complement strand
ATTAAAGCGAAGCGCGCTTATTATGGCTTTGACTGTATGGGAGACCTATGTGGAGGATCGGTTTAGGGAGTTGGTAGACTCAACCCTTATGGGTGTGAAAGGCAGTCCTGTTTACCAATATATTGATGGAAAAGTAAACAATGACCTTCGATACTTCCATACACCCAATAGCCGTAACATCAAAAAACTATTTTTACCGCTTTTAGGGCGTGACATAACGACTGAGTGGACTTGGGATAATTTCGATTCGAAGCGAGCCTGCGAAAAGTTAAACGAGTACATTAAGCTGCGAGGTGACGTGGTGCACCGGGCTGTTACAGATAAACAAAGTGGTCACCCTGTAAAGAAAGATGAGCTACAGAAATGCATTCGCTTCCTTAATTCTCTAACAAAAATCATGGATTCTCAATTAGCATCTATTTAAGCTGACTGTATCAGGGAGGGCTGTAATTGAGTGCCTCTATCCTCTTTATGGCCTTTAGGGAATTATAAGTTATTAACTAGATTAAAACTGCGAATCACTATTTAGGCGAGGCTGCGCTAACTGACACAAAGCCTTTTTGATAGGTAGGGTCGAGACGAATTACACAATATGGTTTTGTCAGCTAGCCAAGCCCTTCAGTACTTATCTTCAATTCACCCATTGTGGGAAATGAGCCCTGCGGTATAAAACACTTAACAGTTAATAAATTGTGGGGTGTAACATGCAGATAGTCGACGCGGTTAAATCCAAAGAAGAAATAAAGCAAATAGCTTCACTTTTAGAAAAACACTATGGCAGCATTTACAGTCATATGTGGATCTTTGGGGTGAACGCGGCACTTAGAATAAGCGACCTACGCTTAATCACCATAGAGCATGCCTTAACCGGTAAACTCACTCTTATAGAGGGTAAAACCAAAAAGCGCCGATCCATTCCCTTAAACGCCACTGCCATGTCCGTGGTGCAGCGCCGCCATAAGTTAAACCCTCATCATAATTATCTATTTCAGGTGGACTGTAATCGCGCCAAAAATAAACCTATCTCAAGGCAATCTGTATCAGTAGTCTTTAAGGAAGTGGGGGATATTTTAGGTCTTAAACTGGGTACCCACAGTATGCGTAAAACACTAGGTTGGACCATGTATTCAGCAGGAGAGCGCATAGAGCGAATCTGTAAGGTGTTAAATCACAAGGACACGGGCGTGACCATGCGCTACATAGGCTTAACCCAGGCGGATATTGATTCGGCATATCACGAATATGAGATTCGGTTTTAAGCAGGTGTAGTGGAACTGCCCCATAAGAAAGAGAAAAAACAGCCCTTGGGCTCAGCTCTGTTTTCGTTCACTCAATCGGATACGCAAAAATTCGACCACAATCGCTAGGGCTTTGATACGACAAGGATAGCAAGATCGAAACCATCGAAGACTATATTACGGACCCTTCAAGTCGAAAACTTATTAATCAAAAATATAATAAAACAAGGAAGGCTAATAATTGTATTGAGTTTTTTGGGACGCTACCACTGGATGACTTTACTGGGGATCTACCCGTGAGAATCGAAGACCTATACAATAAAATTGAGAATTGGGTAGTGGAAAAGGTGAATAAGAGACTATCAGTATTTATCTTAGCAACTTGGGATACTGGGGATTATCAGTCCTAAAAAGACAAAGTCCTCTACAGCCTCCGGTAGCTTTGTCCTACAGAGGGCCATTAACTTAGGAATCCCCCTTATAGTCCGTGATCGGCCGCATTATTTCTTCGATATCGATCGGGTTTTGTTCACAGTCGAAGCTGTAAGTCCCATTCAGATTGATATTGTGCCACGCCACCGGTGACACCTGCTTTGTAATTCCCAGCCTTTCTTTATCGTCAATATGCTCAAAGTGACTCAAACTGCCTGAAATTCCAGAGTTAGTGATAAATGACGGCTCCGTAAATGAGCTCCTTGCTTACTTAGTTATCTTGGATCAGGGAGTGACACCTACCACTGGCCGGGTACGTGAAATGGTTGGCGGAGCTCAGAACGTGGTTCAGCAACGCTTGATAGCTATACGCCCATTAGTTAAAAAGCAGAAGACGAAAGAGAGCCCTGTATTTGAACGATTCCGTAAGGAGATCCAGCAGGAAGAGCTAGATAAAGCGGGTGCTGAGATTATTGCCATGGAGAATGAATTCATGGCCCAAATAGATGACATCAACAAAGCCCACGCAGATGAACTTGAAAAATTACGCATCGAATTAGCCGAAACCAAAGGTAACCTAAGTGCCACATTGAAACACCTGGATGCAGCCAACACTGATACCCGTAAATTCCAAGAGCTTTACGTTGACGCTAGGGTAGAGCGTAGCCAGCTTCTTAATATAAATAATGAAGTAACCTCTCTAAAAGAACAGCTAACCGAAAAGAGGGCAGACCTACTTAACCTCGACAAAGCCCAGCTAAAACAAACTCAAGCCAATGAGATCCAGCTAACCAAACAAAAAGAAACTATCAACAACGCGCAGAAGAATCTTACCAGCTGCCTTGATCAACTTGCAGCAGCGAATGAAGGCATCGCTACTTATAAGAGTGAAGTCAACAATCTCAAGCATGAAGCCAAACAACAAAGCCTAGAGCTTAAAGAACAGCAGGTGATAGAAAATATTGCAGACCAAGTCAGCAGGGCACTTGAACCTGTAAGCGACTTAACAGAATCTATTGAACAGGCGAAAGCCCTGTCTAATTCGAAGAAAAAAGACAACAAACAGATTTTTGTCACACTAACTAGCCTTGAAACAGCAATCCTAAATCTTCAGGAGCTATCAAAAAAAATAATAAAAGGAAATTTAGAAATGAAGGGTACAGTGAATGAATAGCTTTATCGAAAATAGAGAAAAGAATAAAAAAGTTCAATTGATTATTCAAGATGAATTGGATAATGCTGGAATTAACTATACGGTTAATATGAACGAACTCAATATATCGCCTCAATCAAAATCGATCATTGAGATCACATCATCCCCAGGCAATCTATCAAATTCTATAAAAGATCACTGCTTCCCTAAAGAAAATAGAGGAGTGATTCTAGATCATTATACATCTTTCGAAAGTTTTAAATCGATTATAAACTCTAAAACACTCCGACTGTACTCGATACTAAAACGCGAGAAAGAAGATGAGTTCAAACCTTTCTCGGAAGATTTTAATCTAAAGGAAAACCTATTTGAAAATAATGGTGTCCCGAATTACAAGAAAGTAATGAATGACATATTTTATACGTCCTTTACAAGCCAGGACAACCCAAATGTAAAAGGCATGTGGGATGAATTTGGCGAGAATGGAATGGGGGTAAAAATATCCTTCGGAATTTCCGTTATAAAGGAAAGGTCACGGTTACGAAAAGTAATTTACGGCTCAAAAGTGACTGCCGCAGGATCGCCACTAACAAAAATAATGAAACGAGTTGAAGATGAGGCTGGCCTAAGCTTTATATTAAGAGGGATATCAAATATTGGTGCATTCTGGTTGCCAGTAGGGCGATTTGAAGTTGAGAATGAATCAAGATTATTAGTTCAAGGTCAAAGTTTTGGGCCTTTAAATGAGATAATCGAGTGCGATGGTAAGTACAAATATATCCCGCTTAAGATAGGTCCGAACATGAATGATATATGTGAACTTAAGATAAAAGAAATTACAGTTGGGAAAGTGCATGACATAGACGATATTAAAGAGTTCCTTGTTAGATCAGGAGTGTCTGATGTAAAACTAATCCAAGAATAAAACTAATTCATTTGACCTGAACTAGTCGACAACGAATATAATAACTAGCAATAAAAAGAAATTATTCAATTATGGAAATAGTGAACGAGCATGTAAAAATGCTATCAAAAAAAATAATTTGCAGTAGAGATTTAACAGCCGAATTTAAGGAACTTTTCAAGTCTCCTGAGGCCAAGGTTAAAAGCGTCGTCTACTTTATATTATCTGATAAACCCATTCCGAGGGTCAAAGGTGAATCAAGAATATTATACATAGGACAAACAGTGCAATCGATAAATAAAAGATATTATAGGTACTCTGAGCATTTAGCATCCAATAGCACAGGTGAATTCTATGAATATATTATCAAAAATTTTGGCGGTATAACCATGGGCTACATCAACTCTGATAATCCACGTAAAACTGAAAAGGAATATTTCAAAAAGTATTTTAAAACCTACTTGGACTACCCACCAAAATCAAAGGTTGGATAATCTACTTTAATTATTTCGATTAAAAAAATTCGGAGGGATTCAAATTCTTCACCACATCCTTGTTTCACAACTAAGCTAAGTGTAGTATGCCCAGCGCTTAAACAGGCCACAGTTGAGGTCTGTTATTTTATTTGTTAAAAGGAAAGAACATGTCATTACGTTCAAGTGTTTTAGCTATTTGCAGTGGACTTCTCCTAACTGCGTGCTCAGACAGTACATCTATAAATATGGAAGCAGCTCCATTACTTAAATCTACTCTTGCCGAATTTGCCCCTTATAGAGATCAATACGAACTAGATATACAGAAAGTTATGGCTACATGTGCCAAGAATGACAGTGCATGCAGTACTCCTATATTTGCAGAGGCTGCAGATAAGTTTTTCCGTAGCGCTGGCTATAGTGCCGGTGAAACTTGGTTGAAAATGAATCAGCTTGCTGAAAATTCTGACGTAATGGCTCTAAATTTACAGCGATGGGGTTATAACGACATGATGGTTCCTTTCATGGTTGCCGCTCGAACCAAAGAGCAAAGAGAATGGATGCTTGAAAATGAATATCTTAGCGAAAAGGTTTACGCTGCTCTTTCCGGTGAGTAGGTTCCCCAGTTACTGGTAGTACCTCAATTAGTTGACGCGCCTTACTTAAGGTTTAACTATTTTGGAAATGTAAAATCTGAAGTATGATATTACAAATCCCGAGCAGTGATCAGGACAGCGAGGCGTCTAAACTACTAAATGAAAGCCAATCATATAAGTGCACACGAATTGCATGCTGCATTAACTCGAAACCTATCCTCTAAAGGTCATGTGTTTGGTAATAACGACTTACAGGGCTCATCGGGTGACTTGAACAGTCTTGTATCGGTACATGCCGGTGCCACCTTTCTATGGGTTATAGGTAAAACTCTTCCCTACGACATGTTAGAGCGGATGAACGACCTTATAGAATACACCTCATTTTATCAACACTGTGGGGGTTGGCCGAGGGACCACGCCCCCCTTAAAGGCAAACTTCTCCAACAAGAACGCATAGGCCTTGTCTATTTCGATGCTCGAATGCCCCCCTGATAAACCCAGTTCAGAGTTGTTTAACCAAGACAGTGATAATATCGCTGGCATCGAGGTAACCGCGCCAACCTTGACGATCCAAGTATTAAACCTACGCTCGACAGTGAGCAACCTAAGGTGCTGGAAGTAAAAGCAAAAAGCTTAGTAATTAAGTCCAAGCAAAAAATAAGCCTCGAATCTAGGACAGAAAGATCTTGGCACCTGTTTAATTCCGCTGGCCAAATCCAATGAATACATTGCCAATTACAAGAGCGGGGGCAACGATCTTAAGCACGAGGCTTAGCAACAGAGTCTAGCTCTTAAAGAGCAGCAGGTGATTGAAAGCACAGCGGGGTAGGTGAGTAAGGCAGTTGCACCAGTAAGCGACCTATCTAAAGTAATTGATAAAGCCAAATCCCTAGCCGATTCGAAGAAGAAAGATGATAGACAGGTTATTACCGCTATCAATAGCCTGGAAACAAGCATGCTAAATCTTCAGGAAATAACAAAGGGGATTGAAAAGGGTATGCCAAAATCTAAGTACGACAAGAGCAAGCCAGGAAATAGTCAATGAAGAATTTACTGAGCATGCTTCTAGTAGCCGCCACTTTATTGCTAACGACACACATACAAGCCTTAGAGTTAAATACATATGATCATATTAAACTGTTCACCACTGTGTCCTTGCAACAAGACCCTCGGACCAATGCGTCAGGGATTTATGAAGAAATCCACAGCATGCTTAACGCGGAAATAGCTAACCCGAAAATCATCTATGAAGTAACTGGTTTTCTTGATCGACTAAATCACTACATTAGAACCGTTCCAAGTATTGCCAATCAAGCTGACCGCGCATTTGATGCAATTTTTCGGTATGTTCAAATTCATAGTGTAAATTATCCATCTAGCGTTAACGATGGACTGGTTTATTTAATTTAGTTGCCATACAAAGAAAATAGTAACCGGATATTGCAGTTATTTGAAATCACTTCATATCATAACAATTACACACATTTTGCAGCCGCTTTACAGTTTATAGAAAAATCATTCAAGAAATTCGCTACTCTTAATAGCTATCCTAAATTTTCGCAGCTACTTAACCAGCATATAAATGAGCTCGCAGCGTTGGATTATGACAAGAATACTAAAATTAGAAGCCATGATATTAAGGAAAGAATAGATACCTACAAGCGTATCTTGCTTGATTTAAATAAATTATACGTAAGAGATGAATCAATTGCGGAAGGTGAATTTCCTTCACTGAATGGTAAAACCATCTCGTTTAATATTAAGAAGGTCATCTCAGAAATATTAGCAGAGGATGCGGTTATGGCCTTTCATGGATCGATCCCAAAATATGGAGATAAATTTTAGGGCTATATAGAAAGCTTACAAAAAGGGCTGTTCTCTGAAGCTAGCAGCCTAAACGGTATTGAATTTAAGGTAGGTGCGTCTTATCGTACATATGGCTACTCCACCAAAGCTGGTAAACATCCAATCATTTATGTAGCCGCCTCTAATCCAACTTCACAAGACAAACTCGTGAATGTAAATTTCAGGCAAATGACTTCAAGTGGATACATTGCCACTAATACTGATCGCCCAGATAGCATCATTCCTGCGGGCACCAAGAATGTCACTAATGGTATCATGCTCCATAATATTAATAAGCTATCAAAAACTTTAGCGGTCACTGTAGAGGTTAATGATAAGAAATATATCCATCAAGAAACCCCTTTGTACAATCAGGAAATTACTGAATCAACTAAATTCAAAGGCAGAGATTTTTCATTCAATAAAATCTCCTATCTACCTGAAAAGGACCAGCTACCTGATGAATATCAATCAGTATTAAAGGCTAACAATGCAGAATTAAAATACGACAAATCCACAAAAAACTCATGTGGTGATGAATATTCGATTGTCATGACGAGTTACTGGCACGATGATCTTGATGGGCAATTCTTACTATATGATGCCAGTTGTAAAAAGTGGAGTGGTGAATGTGATATAGGCCACCGACGCCAAGTATTGTATAAATTACCAGACTCCAACATGGCGCCTCCCCATGAATTAATAACGTTAGCCAGTAATAACAACACTTATAATTCTATTCGATCTGTTAATGACATAAATTATGATGGGGAAATTGAATTAGAGATTAGCGATAGCTAGTGTTTATCATCCAGCACTTCAATTAAAAAGATAATAGATGGCAAGCTTGTCGAAGTGACGAGGAAAGCCGGCTATTCGGAGGGTGGTTATATCGAATTACCACGATATAAGAGCAACCCATTTGTCTATTCAGATTAATCATGTCGTCGGTTCGCCTCTTTAAGCAACTCAGGCTTCATGTGTAGTGGCACACTAAATTTTGGCCAACACGCTATTAAACTGGCATCAACGAAGTACGTGGGGTTTGTGGGGTTTGTGGGGTTTGTGGAGCACGAAAACCCATTGAAATAGGTCGCTCGGGAAGGTAATCTTAACAAAACCGCATTATTGTTTTAAAAATAACAAGAAAATAGCTGGCACGCTTAATCTCGAGTTTGAGTTAGAAGGCGAGTAATTTACCAAGATTTAAGGCTCTTACCCATAAGGGAGGCAAGTGTAAGTAATAGGCTGCTTTAGAGAGTAGAGAGCAAGGATTTAATATTGTGAGAATGATTAAAGATGAAAAATAACTATAAGCTAATAATATCGGTATTCCTCTTAATGCTAATCACTGGGTGTGCCGCCCCAATTGTACGAGATGTTCATAAGCCATTTTTAAATCATACCCGTTGCAGTATTCCCTCTATGATGGCATACGCAGGGGACAAAGATACGCTGTATTTTAAAGATATAGATAAACGTTACAATTATGATGGTGAGCTAGTGATGACAAAAAATAGATATATAAAGGGGGAGGATAATTTTGAACTAGCTAGAAGCCAAATTATTTCATGTTCAGAGAGAGGCTATCATATGATTAGTGATATTGAAAAACTGGTACTTTCTTGTGCCAATGATTTCACTTTTTATAAAACTCCATTACATGATTCATACTTAGTTCCTGGTTATAAATACCCTATAGATCCTCGTTTCATACATGAAATTCAATGCTCAAAAGCTGGAATGTACAGTGCAGATGATGCATTAGATATTTATAAAAGAAGTGATTGGATGCGTGACAATCTAAAAGAATACGATCCACGTCGTAAGTCTGAAGATTTTAAAATTATAGAGTTAGCTTTAGTTAAGCACGATAGATTAGAAGAGGAGCGACTAGCATACTTTGCAAGCGAAATTCGATCTCATAAATTCATTAAGGCTATGATGAAATATAGAGAACTCCTCAATAGGGCGGGTGGAGTTGTTGATAGCAATGTTTTAGTAAGCGAAACATTGGAAAAAATACTCAGAAATAAAATTGGTCACGGAATATCAAGAAATATTACAAATGAAGCCGAGTATAACTTTGTCAGATCAACAGTAAAAGATGAAGGTATTCTGAAACAAATTGAAGCTGAGCTTTTTAGTCCGTATGAGGGCTCAATGTTGGAGTCATTTAGCGAGGAGGCAAAGGTTAGAATTATCGAGTCAGCGATAGAGATTAAGGGTTTTAAAAAAATCGAAGTGTATGCCAGAACTCCATCCAGATTATATTTCTTAAATGCGAATATAAAAGACCCCAAAGCTGTTCATCATTTTAATAATTATTATTTTTGGCTTTATCCTGATAAGTTCAAACACCTTAATAACGCGACTAAACTAAGTTATATCGAATCATCAATTAAATATAACATTGAAGACGTTGAATCAAAAAATGAAAATCTTAGAATAGACTATATTTCAACTGTTTTCTCTAATAACTACAAGAGACATCCCCTTTTGCTCGTTGTATGGGCAGGGGTGTTACGCAATTATAATGAAATGAATAAGCCATCGCTAAGTCTATTCGAAGCTGAAGCTTATTATAAACTGGGCTTGCGAAGTAAAGCAAAAAGTCTTATTGACAATTGGTTGTCCATTTATGGTAAGAAAAACAAGTGGTATAGGAAGGTTGTGGGACTTTATTCAAAGTTGTAGTTTATTATGATTATCGAAAATTTCGCAGGTCTTAATACAATTAGACTTAGTTGTTTAATTATTACAGTATTATTAATGTTTAAATTTGATGCAGCAGCTAAGCCTATCTCAGGGCACTCAGTAATCCAGGAAGAGGGAGATTTAATCGCAAGTCTAAAGAGACTTCCAATACGTCCAATAGAATTGGACTGGAAACTTAAGGTGGAAATTTGATTGGCCGCAATAATAGGCGTGAACAATGAAATAAATTAGCAAGGGTTGATTTTTATTCCTCAACATGTACAAAATCCTATATAGAAAAATTATTAGATAGTAGTAAGCTTTTCCGGTGACTTGTGTCATTACGAGAAAAAGAATAAGTCATCCTTAATATTTTTGGTATTAGGGGTAATTGTGAATTAACATTATATTATATTGTCATGAGTAAGCTTGGCAGCGATGGCATGAAAAACAGATGGTATAGAAAGTTAAATGCCTTTTATGTCAAAATAAAATGATAGCAGACGTATAGTCACAAAATATTTTGGAAAATTAGTGAATATTAAAATTGGACAATTCAGCCTGCTATCCGCCGTAATTATACTGGCTGTACTATTGCCATTAATAGCAACAGCTAATCCTGTTTCTGGGAGTTTCACTATTTCTGCTGGGCCTGATATTGATCACTTTTCTACTACCAAAGATCTTTATCAGCAGCGCTCGAAACAAGGAAGCACTAATGCTAATTTCAAAATAAACTGGAAATTATGGACTTTGTTTGGAGAGTCTGTTGATAGTTCAAATGCTAGTTGGTCATTTAAATCGGAATTCCCCCACATCTATTTGCCAAGAGGAAATTGGGATAATAAAATATTAGTAAACAAGGATAGAAAAAGCGGCATATCTGTTACAGAGTGTCTTGCCGATGGGGTAAGCATTCCGGCAAGTGTTATCGCAGATTTTTGTGTTCCAATTGAAATTCTAAGAAATATTAAAATAACTGAGCTTCAAATTAATGTTTATTTTGAAAAATGGTTCTTAGGTAAAAGAAATACCTATCGATATACGTTTGATACTGGGGCAATGAAGAAACCAGGATTTGGTGGTGAATATGGAGAATTTAGCTTTAACTCACCAGGCTCTAAAGATTGGAAATATACCTTTATAGATGGTGGAGGTATTGCTTTTAATGATAGGGGGGAATATTTATCTGTAGAAAAATCCATGCAGTTCTTCAAAGTGAAGCCGAAAGCAATAGGCGCTAAGATCGAAAGTATTAAGTATGACTTTACCAAAGTGATTTCATATTTACTCAATAGAGCAAAGAAGAACAAGCTGTCATCATTAAAGGATGAAGACAACCAAAGGTTTAAAGTCTCAAATGATACCCCTGAGGAAGAGTTTTCTTATGATCCTCTTGGGGATTTAGAGGATAGTGTTTATGAAGAATATCAGGCTAATGATTTTTCCAATCTTGTTAAGCGAGAATTCAATAAAGCTGAAGAAGCATTGTCTTCAAGAATTTCAAATAAGGCAATTGAATTAAGGTTGACTCAAGCTAGAATTAATCAAAGAAAGTCACCTAAAGATCCAAATTCATCGAAGCCATGTAACCCCAAAGCATTCGAGAACTTTCCCAATGAGACTGAAGTGTATGTGTATAAATTTCGAGATTATTTAGGTGAGGAATTGTCTACTAAGGAAAAAGCACAAAAAGGATTAGCTGAGATTGCTAGCTCACTATCAATGTCTGAAGCTCCTCTGAGTTGTAGTAATCCAATCGTGCCAAGAATTGATATTATTAAATATAAAAGGTCTTACATTAATATTGCATGCGGAGGGTACAACACAACATGTACTGACTATTATATCGAGACAAGATTTCGATACTCTTTTAAAAAATAACTTTTAAATAGATTGATTGGGCGTTAAACGAGCATTCTACGAAGCTAGGTATTTAGTTGGAAAACCGACAGAAGACTGATGTTGAGCGATTTAATTGAACAGCAAGACGTGAAAATGTGATATTAAAAGTTTATTGAGCGCGTTGAATATGCCCAATTATTAGCTGCCCAATGGAAATGGACCCACAATAATGAACGAAAGCTCAGTGATTCGTAGTGAGACTACTATAATATTACTGTAATAAATTAACCTACAACTTTTAATCGATACTAATAAAAAAAGGGGGGTAATATTGCACTGAGCTGCATGATTCTAGAGAGCAGAATCAAAAATCTACTCTGAGAAGGAAGTATTTTTTAGGACAGAAGTTGAAATATACAAACAGCTATATGCCATGTTTTCGCACAACAAGTATAAGATACGAGAGTCTTCCTGCTATAGATTAATATAACTATTAGGTTGAATTGAAAAATGTATAAAGAATATTCTATCTGTAATGAAATTAAGAGCGTTAATACCTTAGCTTTAGATTGGGATGAAACCATTAGTGACTACCCACTGGCTTTCAGAGCTCTGGCAAAGCCATACGATCGCGTGATTATTGTTACTGTGAATAATGAGCTCACTATTGACGAGGCCTACCTCTGGTTCGAGCGATCTACTGAAGACCTAGAAATATTCTGCTGCCCTTACGAAAATATGGGGGATATCCCAGGCTGGAAGGCTGAAGTGTGTTACGTGGAGAAAGTCGCCTTAATGTTTGATGATAACCCGGATGTCGTTAGGGCTTGTCATCAGAAGGGAGTTAATGCCATATGTGTCAGTGAGCGCGACTGGAAGTTTGAAAAATAATACTCACATTGTAACGACCAGGTTAAATATATCCTAATACGTCATGACCTGTTTTTCGGGTTGGTAATAATATTCGAATGGTGATACTTACCTGTCAGGTTTTTACCTTGATATTATGGTGTGTTAGTATCTTCAGAAGTTCCACTCCGCTTATGTACCATCAATATTAGCTTCTATCGGTTAATATATTTCTCAAAACTAATAACTAAGAAATGGTTAAAATGGGCCAAATTTTGAAGCTATTGATACCAATACTCCTTGCTGCATTACTAAGTGGTTGTGCTACTGAAATAAGAAAATCCTTTATCAAAAGTGAGTTTTATAAAGGTGATGGTAAGACTGATTGCAGTATTAGTAACATGAGGGCATTCGCTGGCACTAAAGGTCAGCTTTATATATCAACATCTAGGGCTTTCTACAATTATAAGAAGACTGACATAATGTGGGAAACCGAGAGTTACATTACAGGGTTGGATGATTTTGAACTAGCTAGAAAGCAGTTATTAAGCTGTTCAAAACAAGGAAGGAACTCGTCATTAATTAAATTAGTGCGATCTTGTTCTGAAGATTTTACGACATATAAAACTAAATTGGTTTTTTCAAGTAGAGCAAATCCAATTAAGGGACGCGTCTACACACAGACAATCAGTTGCAATAAAGCTGGTCTTTATAGTTCTAAAGATGCATTTGATATATTTAAAAATAGCCAAATGCTGAAAGATGACTACAACAATATATTAAGTTACAACGCTAGAAGCATCGACCGTATCGAAGATGATATTCCCACCTTCATAATGAATGGTCTGCATGACGAGAAGTTACTTCTGATTACCAGCAAGTTAATAGCAAGTCTTGGCCTTGAAAAAACTAAAATGATTATTTGGTCGGCGCTCCAAAAGGAAGGCAAACCTTACTCAGACGACCTGATTTTTATAAGTATCTTAAATGAAATGGCCTTAGGATATTCAGAATCAAATCAGGGCTATGACATAAGGATAAAAGACCCATTTGACCTTAACTATTTAAATAAAAACATTAGTAATGGTGTTTTTTTGGATATGATTAATTTAAATTTTAACTATGCTAGCTCTAAAGATTTTAAATATTTAAATGAAATTTCAAAAATACGTGTTATTGAATCTGGCATTAAAAAAGGACGTATGTACTATTTTGATTCCGAAGTAAGAATCCCCATATCGTTCATAAATAATAAAATCTCTGATACTGAGTACGTTCATCATATGAATGTGAAATATTATGAGAAAAACAAGAACGACAAATCAAGAATAAATAACTTAGACCATAAAACACAATGGACTATTATTGAATCTGTTGTTAAAGAAAAAATTATAAAAGCTGAATTAAAACACCCTCTCGTTAGGGTAGATTACGTTTCAACAGAGTTTGCAAAAGCCTATAAGAGCAATATTAGCTCTGATATTGTTGTGTGGGCAGGTGTACTGCGTAACTACAAAAAAATAAATAAACCATCTTTGAAGTATTTTGAAGCCCAGGCTTTATTTGATATTGGTCGGAAACATGATTCAAAAATCAGGCTTGATGAATGGCTTGACGCCTATGGGAAGAAAAATAAATGGTACCGCAAGGTAATCGCATTATATGGATCGTTATAATTAATGAATTTAACAACCATATTTAGACACGTATAAGTCACTGTCCTTTTGCTGTCTTCTTTCAATGTAAGTGCTGAACCGATCTCGAGTGCCTTTATAGTCAATGAAAAGATATAAATCAGAAATAGTAGTACCGTTAACCTTGTCGATTAATGTCCTCGATATTCAGTTCAATGAAGAGGTGTTGGTCCAGTTGAATTGCCCGATTTGTAAGAAATCAGGCCGCACTGTTGTTCTCTTTAAAGAACAAAGTGACTCCTATTGCATTCCGACACGGCACACATTTAATGGTTGCATTACAGACATCGTGGTAACGGATAGGGAGTCAGAAAAGCTGCTTACGTCTAAGTTTGTAGTAACAGCTACATATCATATCAAGTATGATTTTTCTGAATTTATTGAGGAAAGATACCCCCGTAGAGTGATTGAGCCCAGTCCTAAGTTTCCCTGGAGCAGAGCTAGATTTGAATTAACATGTAAGTGTGGGCTTAAGACTGATATAGAAACGCAGAATAATCAAGAAAGACCCTGGCAGGGAAAATGTAAATGTGGCAATGAACTCTACTATGAAGTTGATGAGATACCAATTATCCAAAACACTATGCAGGTAAAGCAGGATTAGTTGCAGCCTCAAACGTGATGGCGATTTAAGGGCTAATTGACCCGATGTATTTGGTTGATTTCCGTTTTACTTAGCCAATCTACCAAGTTAATACTTACTGGAAATGCTTTTTATTGATTCTCAGTAAGTGATCAATAGACTCCACCTAGCTTTTTAGTAAGTCGACATTCCATGGCAGAAGACTTTGTCTTTTTAGGACGGAAAATCCCCAGTACCCCTGCTTAGAGAAACTGACCACAGGCTATGGCACCATTGCTGGCTATAAGCTTGTGTTTTTAACGCTCGATACTGCTGAGCCTACGCGTAGCTAACTTTGCTTGATATTTGTTATTTCACGGACAGCATCAATTAGCTTTAGGCGGTCATGAAATGACTGAACTTGCCCAGTACCCGTTATGGGTAGCCGACTACAGTGATAAAGTAGCTTCGTTGCCCTCAGGCTGCGTCATATGGCAATATTCACAGCCTGGGAATATTGAAGGGAAATAGGCCAAGGTAGATCTGAATAAATTCTCTGGTAGCTTAGGCAGCTAAAAACACTTCATTAAGCACAATCATTTTTAGGTCCAGAATTATTATGGAAGGGAGTTTGAAATTGGATAAATACCATGATTTTACATCCGTATTATTAGATTGCTTGGAAAACACCTTATCGGTTGATCAACACGATCCAGCGCATCCAGAAGACTCCGATATCATTTGGATTAAGAAGAACCCATCAGGATCTATGTGTGAAGGAGAGTACCTTGGGATATCAGCTTCTAATAATGACTGGTTTGTAACGCACAAATCTGCTGATGTTTGCGGTGGGCACCCGACATATTGGAGTAAATCTGGGTCAGGGGAAGCGTTTCTACATGAGGTAATCCATTACTTTAAAGAACGGCAAAAGGCACTTAAAATCGAAATTTAGTCATATTTGATCTCCAAATAAAACAGAATTAGTGAACACCGCAGTTACAATTAGTAGACACCCTGGTAACAGCGGCGCCATTAGCTTAACGTTAGGATTCCAAAAGCTCACGTTTTTGTTTAGATTTGGAAACTTTACCGGTTTCTAAAAGTACACGCAGATCTTCAAATGTAGTGTTTTCTGCTTTTGACAAGTTCATTTTTAACAACGGTTTCATTAAAAAACCCATTATCCCAGTGAGATTAGCGGATACCTTTGAGGTGAGTTTAGTTTTATTATCACCTAAATCCTTAATTGTCCAAATATCTTGCATATCTGTAACAAAACTAGGCGATCTTTGTGGTGACATTTGCCATGTCAGTTCACGTTCTTTCTCATCAACATTAGTGACTTTTTCAACAACATTTCCAAAGCTATATGTCTCACAAACTCTACCAGAAGGTACATTTTGAGCCACTCTAGTTGCGTCTGGATTTTCATACGACTTACGTACTGCTGTTGCCCATTTTGAAACAGTATCAAATTCTTCAGCTACAATTTTCCATACAACATCAGGGCTTGCGTTAATTTCAGTGGTAGTTTCTACAACTATTATACTCATATCTATCTCTAGTTTTTAATGAATTGTTTATAAACCTAGACATGTGTTACATTTCTAATTGTTTATATTTGATGATTTTTATCATCAGGACTAGTTGAATTATTGTGGACAATGGAAGAGCTGTAAAACAAAATATTTTTAACTTTTGTTAACCAAAAGTTGTACAAGAATACGCTACCAATCCCAGTAAACTAAATGTCGTTTATCCTCAAAGTAGGAAACCTTAAGTGCCAGGTCATAAATATGGATTACAATCGCCTCTATACTTTTATCAAGGTTGCAGAAAGAAAAAGCATAACGAAGGCCGCTTCTGATCTGTACCTCACTCAACAAGCTGTTTCCAAACAGCTTTTATTACTTGAAGAGGAACTCCAATTAAAATTATTTATTCGCGCTCATAAAACTCTACACCTGACAAGAGATGGAGAGATCCTTCTAGAAAAAATGCGCTCACTTTTTCAACTAGTCGATGAATCTGTATTAACTCTTCAGGGAAAAATAGGGGACTTGGGTGGGGTGATAAAAATTGGAATAACTTTAAATTGTGTCGAATTAAAATATATTCTGGAATTAATTAAGCAGTTTAAAAATAAATTTCCAGAAATACGATTCGAGTTAGTTTTTGATATCGATTATGCGATTGAAGATAAACTTCTGACCAATGAACTAGACGTTGGGATTTTAGCAACTTATCGTGATCAACAGATGCTCAAGTCTGAGCCGTTAGGCACTATAAAATTTGCGCTTTACTGCACGGAGGAGTTTCAAAATAATCATGGGCCTTTCAAAAAATACCATGACCTCATGAGAGTTCCTTTTGCTGAATACACCACGAATTTTGGTGGATTTGGTCCATGGATGAAATTAAACTGCCCCAATGAAGCGAAACCATTTATGGGGCAACAGGCAGAAATGATTTCAGAAAGCGTGGAGACGAATGAAAGTTTTATAACCAGTGATCTCTGCATGGGATTTCTTCCAAAAAAGATTTTCAATAGAAACAAAAATGATAAAAACTTAGTAGAATTATTTCCAAAAGCTAAACCACTTCAAGTCAACATAAGCTTAGTTTCCAAAAAGAAAGAAACTGAACGGCTCATTGAAAAAGAGTTCAAAAAACATCTAAAGTCTACTTGGGAAAGTAAGACTTAAGCCTATGTATTTGATGAGATAAATCAACCAGAATCGGGTAGTTGAGGGCCATAACCCTTATTACTATCAACATATTGCATGCATGTTTGCATAGGTCGTATGCAGAAACCTCTTTTAGGTAAGCGGGCCGATTAGCCAATAATCGTCCCAATCCAAATGGGAATTTCAATGGAAATGAGTCTTGTAGATACTAGCTCATTCGATAACATATTCTCCCAAAGATGGTACTACCCATGACTTGAGACTTTTTATGATCTTGGAAGATGAGTGATTTACGTTGTTTCAGAAGCAGGAATACGATCTAAACCTAAAGGTTTTTCCGAACAAACAATTATGTTTAAAGACTTGTAGTCTTAATATGCGTTATGAACGATATGCCAATTGCCAAACGAAAGAGGGCCTAATACGATTTTGGGGACTAGGGAGACTGACGTAGAGTGTCGAACAAATTGAATTTAATGATTACAATGCGCAGTTGTGACTTAAAAGGTGCCGTAAAAAGTTAAATGAAAGCTATCAATATTAACGCCGCACAGTTATTTGGGGCCCTAAAAGATAATCTTGAATCGCAAGGCCACATGTTTAACGGTGAGAACAGTCAAGGCAGCACTATCGATTTGAGCTGTCTTGTATCTGTCCATGATGGTGCCACCTATCTATGGGTTATAGGCAAAACATTGTCCTATGCCATGCTGGAGCGTATAAACGACATCATTGTCACCGAAGGCCCCACCGCTCACTACATCAACTGTGTGGTAGTTAGCCGTAGCATTATTCATCCGCTTAAAGCCAAGATCCTTACACAAGAGCGCCTGGGTATAGTCTACTTCGATGTCCATAAGTGGCACCCGGACAAACCCACCACTGACCTTTTTCACCAGGACAGTACTCATCTAGCCGACACCCAGGTAACGGCACCACCATTAGCTAACCCAAGTATGGATCCGGTCTTCGATATCCAGGCACTTAATATTCTGGAAGTTCAAGCAGGCAGTCCTTTACCTCATCAATACCAAACCTGCCTGCGTAAATTCAAAACATGGGGAGGGGAGTTACCATCCAACACTGACCAAGTTATTCAATTCTTCGATGAGATTGGGCATCCGGACAAGGTGGAGCGCCTAACTGTGCAAACCCTCAAAGGCTACCTGCAACAAAGCAGTGTACTTAATCTAAACTAAATAGCTTTTGGTACCTCAACTTACCTTTCAACTCTCTCTTATTTCTATGTGTTTATAGCAATACATAAACTCAGTTAATTAATTCATCAGAGTAGACAGAGAGATAAAAAGGTAAGGATAAAGAATTTTGAATTTAGATATGAAAACAAAACTAAAGAAAAGAGGTATCAAGAATATGCGTTATGGTGCTTGGCTGATTTTGTTGCACTAACAGCTTTTTTAATGTACGACAAACTTTCCTTAATTTAATATTAGTGTGCTAGCAACGTTCGGGTAACCAAACATAATGTGTTACTTAAAGCAGCATTGGAGCATCACCAAAACGAATGGTGCATTCTAATGTCCTACCCACTTATTCTAGTCTAAGAAAATCCCGAGTACCCCTTTGACTTACGATTGCCTGAAAGAGCCTATTAGGATTTAGCCGGTAGTACCTCTAATATCCCATCCTCTCGCAGTGGTATTTGTTATGAATGTTATCAAGTTTATTTCTGCAGGATTTTAAAATGGTTTTGAATTCCTTCACCTTCTTAGTTTTTGCCTTGTGTGATTTTAGGTAGTAGTTGTAGGCCCATGCTGAATTGTCTACATAGCAAGTAGCAGACCTCTGAAGTTCATACCATTCTTCAGCACTATTATCTTTTTTTACCGAGTAGTTAGAAATTTCATCGGGTATTTCTTTTAAAGCCCGTTTCATCTTACTGACATGAGGGCAAAGCAAGTCAGTTGTACCCATTCCATCCCATGTGCATGAAGATCGAATCTTTCTTACTATATTATTTCCATAATTAACTGCAGCATTATGTGCGTCTAATGCGACGTCCTTCTTGTGGTCATAACATTCAGCAGCAGAGTTGGTCGACAATAGACATATTGATAATAGGAATGCGTAAATGATTTTGTCTTTCATGTTGAACCTTGAAATAGTTTAAATTGTTACTTTAACGTTGCTGACTACAAATCATACACTTTTGTGGACTACAATGGCCAGTACAAAGGGTCGAAAGGGGACTGGAGATATCCCCTAAAACACCCTCTAGTAAGATAAGCAATCAGGAAGGTGTCAGTCTTCAACCGATTTCATAACTGGCCTTTAATGACGAAATATGATGTCAAAAGCGCTGTAGAGTTAAATTGAAGTTTCTTGCTTAGTCTCATATTTATACCAACCATAATAATTGATTGCCTGACTTCGCCCCCTTAGGGTGAGGTGACTACGTCGCCATTAGTTTTTTCAAGGGGATTCCTAAACAATCAACTGCCTTCGCATTCTGACCTAAAGCTCCATTTGCAGTACTTGAATAGCGTTAAGAAAGCTGCCTATTTCAGCCTTACCTGAAGTATATTGACCACGCGAACCATTGTAGGTGTCACGACAATGAATTAGGTCTTCTTCCAACTGTGTTAAATAAGCGCTATCAGGCAGAGTTACATCAATACCCTCTACTGTCGATCGTACTGCACCCATAGCCATGATAGAGACCTTGTGGTCGTAGGGACTGTTAAGAGCCATTTTATGGTGCTGATGAAGTATGTCTTTAACCTGTTCTTGTATACTGCGAGTCGGTTCGGCTTCAATAGGTTTGTCTTCACTTTCCTCGACTTCATTTAGCTCAGCCTCAATTGATTTGTCTTCAGTAACAAACATACTCTTAATCCATTGAAGCATCGTAATTTCCCTATTGATTTTCATGAGCTTTTTGAGAACTTCTGCCATGTCGGCGCGAAGGTCGGGGCTGTAATGTCTTGGCGGGGATGAGCCTGTAAACCATTCTGTGTAACTGCCTATCCTTAGCCATTTCTGGCTTTCATGATAGGCAGTTACACAGAATTAGCTACACCCTCACTTTAATTGGCGAGACTTAATTTTTATAGTGACAACCACCTTCGAACTTAGGTGGTCTGAAACACCCAGTTCATAAAAATAGTGGAGTTTAAGTTAAATACTTGTTTCAAGGATAGTTTGGCTATAAGTATATAGATCTCGACAGTTATTTATCCACTTGGGATATGTGTAAACCTTATCATTCATTGCTTGGATTACATACTCCTTGAGTCCATCAGGGCCAAACGATTTATATTTTTCTAGAGTATTCTTTTCGAGGCCATTGTATATTTTTGATGCCATTTTTTTAGCTTTTTCTTTATCTTTTATTTTAGCAACAGCTATTTCAAGATACCTTTTAGAAATATCAAAATGTTTTTGAGGGAACATGGGGGCATCTAGCTCAGATGTATATTTGCCATAAACCCCACAAGCATAGTTTCCTGTAAATAGTGAAATTTCATCTTTAGACTCCTCGAACCATTGATTCTCTTCAGAGGAATTAGCATGAGATGTAAATGCAATCACCATGATAAGGGATAGATATTTAAGCTCTTTCATTAAACAGACTTCCTATGTTTGAAGGTAACTCTTCATTTCAATGGAGAGTTTATTTGTCCTTGAGTATATTAATTATATTATTGCCCTGAATCACCAAACTCAATAGAGCGACCTATTGGCAATGTTAGGTAGATAAGTATTATTTGGCGGTTATTACAAGCAAGTGTTCATTTATCGCCGGACCAACATCATGAGTGTATTTAAGCTGGTAATTGTTGCTTGTAATTGTCTTGTTCGATCTATTTAAAAACATCCGTTTTACTTCGCTAGCTTTTTGCGGAGCGTACAAATCAGCTATTTTGGCTACCCAATTAGCAGCCAATCCTTTATCAGTATGAACGCCATACCCCATATTTTTAGTCCAATCATTCCACATTAATTTTATGTTTTTGACTTCATTTCCGCTTGGCTTTTCATTTATATAAAGCTTCACTGTTTCAGCCTTCCCGCTTACGCAAGAAAAGAGATCTCCTTCCCAGTTAGCTGTACTTTTTATGACTTTAGGATTAGGGCAGTTAATTTTTCTGGAGACTAGCTTGTATTCTTTATAAAAAGAATTAATAGAACTTTGCTTAGTATTTAAGTTTTCCGTTTTATTGGTTATCGCAGCAATAGCACCGACACAAAGAATAATTAGGAGCCCTCCACCCATTGAACCAATTATGCGTCTCAAAAATACAGATACTGGACTGTCAAAATCTAGCTTGGAAGAATGAGTAGAGGCCTTCCACGCTTTTTCCATATCAATTGAAGCTGATGTGTTATTAATTTCGGGATTAAGTTCATTGTCATCATACCAAGCCGTTTCTTTTGGCTTCGGGATTACATCTTTGCCGCAATGTTTGCAGATCTTGGCTTTAGGTTTTATTGATTCAGCACACCATTCACAATCTACTGTTTCCTCATCATCAACCAGCACAAACGGTTTGAGACTTTCTTTCTTACAAGTGGGGCATGAACTAGGCTCTCCACTTCTACGCCAGATGGAGTAAATTATTCCGGGAACTATGTAAGCTAGCCATAGAACAAACTCTATCCAACCATTACCTTTTCGTATTCCTTCGACTGTAGTGCTGTTGCAACTAGTACAAATCTGCTTTGGCATATCAACTCACTTTTTAAGCTAGCATGCTACTCAATAGGTTTAAGCCTGGGGGAGGTGTAGCATTTTTAGTAGAATTTTTTCGGGCAGTCTACATAGATTATCAGTGTCTTAATATAGTAAAGTGTGATTTTGGGACACCAGTACTCAGCTTAGAACTAAGTTTGCTCGATGATATTGCAAATATCTAAGAAGGTTTTCCCTTTGGCTTCTAATAGATTCTGTGCTGTGTTTTATTAACCGAAAAATAAATACGCATGGAAACCAAGGCAGCTCTAATTGAAATTATGAAAGCTGTCTAATTGAAATGATTTCAGGTTTGCCCTGTGCTGCTCTACATTAACTCAAGCTAGTCTCGATAATTCCTTAGATGCATACTCTAAAATTTTTTATAGTTAATAACGACTGTAGTTAGAGTATTAATCAATGATTTATCACTGGTCTTCAACCCAGTAGCTAAGGTTGATGTATCCTTAGTGAGTTGTCTTATACTTCTTCTTACAGTGCGATGGCCTCGGCTAGGCTAGATACTATATCTGCTGCCATATCACCAACGACTTATAGCTCATTCATAATGAGAATGGCTCTTGACGCTCAACCCTCTCATGGGTTGCGCATGTTGGCCTCATAAAACTAAACGCTTTGTATGCATCTGTAGCCTTAGTAATGGTTTGGGCGTGATCTAAAAACAAATCCATATCAGCAGTTATGAGCGTATCGTATATCTCAAGTGATCGTTGATACAAATAAGGGGATTCCGATTTGCACCATCTATACGCTGCTATCCGTAACATTCCATTGTTCATTACATCATCTGTAACCACAGGACTAGCTACCACTGTCCCTGCTATTAATGCTGCCACCAAAATTACTGCTAGTCTCATTTGACTGTCCCTCAAAATTTGATGGCATAGTATTACACAGTATTTGATGCATGGTCATTATGAACATTGTATTGAATGCTTTTAGAGTCATCTATAAGTCAGGTTAAAATGGCCAGCATTAAATTAGATAATTGTATGGCGGCACTATCAATAGATCCTGCGTCACTGATAATAATGGCGAGTTCAGTCCTAAGCTATCAAGTTCAATACTGGCGTGTTGGGCAGTTAGTGGGGTGGATTTAGCTTTGCTATAGGATTTTCAAATATCTTAAGGCGTACCTATATTGTAATTGGCTAGTACTTTGCTACTGCATGTGTTTTATACAGGCTGTATGTATAATCCCACCACTAAATTAATCCGTACCTGAAAGGACGCAGAATATGAAACCCTGGCTATTTCTGACGACGTTACTACTATCAACGCTCACCACATGGGCTGATACCAAAGAGTTCGTTCGTGATTACACCTATATTGCTGGTGAAGTGGACAGTAAAATTTCTGCAAGGCAGATGGCTATGCAGGAGGTTAAGCGTGAGCTACTCAATGAGATTGGCACTCACATTTATTCCAGAATAGACATATCAGGAAATTCAAAGGGCGAGACAGACGCCAAGCAAGAAATCCGCGCCATGACTGCTGGGTTTGTGAAAGTAGTTGTTCTTGAAGAAAAGTGGAACGGCTATGAGTTTTACATTAAGGCCAAGATGGCTGCTGACCCTGAAGAAATCCTAAAGCGTATTAAAGATTTGGCTTCCAATGATGAAGAGAAGATCAGACTTAAAGAACAGTTGAACAAAAGTGTAAAGGCATTTGAAGATTTGAGAATGGAAATGCTGGCACTTAAAAATGCTTTAGAAGAGAGTAATTCCGATAAAGAAAAAGAAAAACTTGCTTTGGCATATTTGCAGAAATCAAAGGATATGTCTCTCTATGAATTGTATAACAAAGGCATTGATTATTGGTTTGGAGTAAAGGGAGTTGATAAAAATTATAAGATAGCTTTTAAATGGTTTAAAAAGGCGGCTGACCTGGGGGATTCCGATGCTCAGTTCAACTTAGGTGTTATTTATACAAGCGGTAAGGGTGTTCAGCAGGACTACAAAGAAGCGTTATATTGGTACAAAAAATCGGCAGATCAAGGTCATGCCGACGCTCAGTTTAATCTAGGTATTAAATATGAGTTTGGTGAAGAAGGTTTCCAAAAGAACATGAAGCAAGCGATTTACTGGTACCAAAAAGCAGCAGATCAAGGCAATGCGGAAGCAGAAAGCAAGCTAGGTTTTTTGTTTGAACGTGGTGAGGGTGTTCAACAGGACTACAAAGAAGCGTTATATTGGTACAAAAAATCGGCAGATCAAGGTAATTCCGGAGGGCAGTTTAATCTAGGCTTAGGTTATTCTCAGGGTCGGTTTGTTAAAAAGGACACGAAGCAAGCGTTTTACTGGTTACAAAAAGCAGCAGATCAAGGCTTAGCAAGAGCACAGTTTCACTTGGGCTTACTTTATGCTTGGGAAAGAGGGGATGATAAACAAGCGCTTTACTGGTTACAAAAAGCAGCAGATCAAGGTAATTCCGGAGGGCAGTTCTTTGTAGGCGACTTTTATGAAAATGGTAAGGCTGGTCTTCAACAGGATCACAAAAAAATGCTTTACTGGTACCAGAAATCGGCAGATCAAGGCTACCAGCAAGCAATCTGGGCCCTGAAGCGCATCGCCTTAAAAAAGTAAGTTAGCACAATTTCCAAATTTTTTAGTCGGAAGGGGTAGTCTACCTTCCTGATTATTTTCCTTTGTATGGGCTTATCCATTCGAGTGTCTTTGAATTTAATATTACTGAATAAAATGGCGCGGCAAGCAAGGGTCTAGAAGAGGAATATTAGCGACCCTCCTCTTTAGAACCATTTGTAACCTACTATCAATAGACCCTGCTTACTGATAAAAAACAGCGAGTATAGCCTTGATCCAACAAACTCAACATCGTGGTGTCAGAGGCACTTAGTTCGAATAACTGGAGTCGATCTTCAACTTAAGACTATGTTTTGGCTCTTGAACCATAAAAGCCACTATTTGCAACGGCTAGCAAGAATAAATCTGATTTATTAATTTGAATCTTATTTAAGGGCTTGTTTTTCAATACTTGAAATATTTCGCTATTAACTTTTTTAATATTGAAGTTCAATTTATTTTATTCTGGGGAAGTGGGTTTTTCACTAGCTTAATTGAGATAATTATTTAGTTGATCTATCAAATGATAATAAACAAGTAACGGGCATTATTTATAGCAGGTTAGGTCTCACAGCTCTAGATAATGGAGTAGTCAAGCAGCTAAGCGGCCAAAGTCACGCTAAAATCCTTTTTCTTTGTTATATGTTTTTAGGGTTTTATATTAATTTATATAAGCATTGTAAATAAATCTATATTTGGGTTTGAAACGGATAAAACGACTTATATTAGGCTATATAACAGCCAATGTGAGATGTGAAATGAAAAATCACTCCAATATTTCTGTACAAGAAGGTTCTCAATTAGAGCTGGACCTTAATGTAGAAAAGTTACCTATATCGATTTCTGCAAAAGAAAAACTTCCTAGCTTTATAAAAATAGTTGATGGGCCCAGCTCACTTCAGTGCATTGTAGCCGTAGCGAGTACTTATTTGAAAATCCAGAGATCTTATTGCTTTATTGATTTTCCACCAGAACTTAAAGACTATACGAGTTTACTTGAAGAACTGATTTATAAAAATGAAGAAATAGGAAAAGTAATTCCGGCCGCTTCATATAATGTATCCATACCCTTTGAAACATATGCAAAAAACATCATTGGTAAGCATCCCCTATATGCTGGGTTAGCCTTCTGCAAACGAAGTGATAATCAAGTTCTTGTATTAATGATAAAAATATATTTCCTAGGTTGCTATAGGGCTAATCAACAAAACCTTGATTTAAGAAAAAGTGATAAATATAGATTTTGTCTGTTTCTACGAAAATTAACTCAACTACCTCAAGGTCAGGCATGGTTGAAAAGTACTGTCATCGAAGATGTTTCTAGCTTCTCAAGTTTGAGGTCCGAATTAATTAATCTCAAGAATTCGTGTAAAGACATGGGGCAGGGTAATAGCTTGGAGTGGAAAAAAGCACTGTCGTCTCAGGGGCTGTTTTTAGATGTGCTATGTGGCACGCCAGCAAGACGTAGAAATACACGGTCATATGTAGGAAGGGATCAACGAAATCGAAAACATGTTGTAGTACAGGGTGATGAGTATTTTGGTGAAATAACCAAAATTAATCGTCTAGTCCCTGGCGATGAGGATGACATTCATGGAGTCTCAGAAGTTCGTGTAATAGTTGATACAAATATTAGTGATGAAATGAAACTGGAACTTCAATACGCAGATATTGAACCAAATGAAGTGGATCCTTCGGTTGAACTAGTTTTTAACAAAGGTTATTCAATAAGTGAGAGAGCTCAAAAATTTCAAGATTCACTAAGTAATAAAGGTAAAGAGCGTGCTATAAGAGCTCATAATCAATATTTATATGGTTCTAATCAGCGGTTAACGGACGAAGATGTAATAGGGTTATTTAATGTCATTAAGGAGAAAACAGACCTAAAGGAAGAGAGACTAATTCGTGCTGCTCTACTTAGTGTGTTTGCGACTGGGCAGAGTTTAGAAGCTATAAAAGCTTTGAAGTTGATAAATAGTGGTGATCGAACTAAACAAGATTATTTCGAAGGAGCTATTTATTATGATTTAGATAGCCGAAGCTGGTTGGTTCCTAGCCTAGATATGGGTTTCAAGAACCCTCTATTAGCTAATGCCAGTGATATATCTATTCAAACAGGTCATCCATATATAGAGCTACCTGATGTATTTAGTTTTAAAGAGCTGATAAAACTGCCCGATGATGTAGACAGGTACTTAGTGCTATTTGAGAGTACCGGAGACCTTGAAGCTAAAGTGAAAAAGCTTATTAGCAATAGTGGTGAAAGGGTAACGTTGACTAGGATTCAGAAGTTTCTCCAACTTAGTTGTTCTAGTATGTTTGAGGCGGTGACTGCAAGCCTTACATTTAGTGCAACTATACCAGTTGCCTCGGCTAGAAAATATTATACGGTTTTGGACCTTGAAGAAATTAGGAAAATATACCTGAGTATAGCTGAACCTTTATCCAAAATTATCCCAGTAGACTTAACTGGTAATCAAACACCTAAAATTGATGGCGCAGTCGGTGCTCGCTACCTGCCTAAGATGAAACATGTCAAGGAGGTAATTAGAGCGATACTTAGTAAGTTGGAGCTTTTACGAAAAGAAAAAGCTCATGGTTGGTGGTGGGAATTTCATAATCTATATACTGTTTATTGTCTTTATACACAAGGGCTATTGACTGGATATAGAGGTGTTAGCCAGCCTTTTATTTTTAGTAAGAACCTAATTCATAATAATAAGATTGCTGTGTTTAGTGATAAAGGAACGGAAGATCATTTTCAGGAGCGAATAACACCCTGTCACGAACTTGTTTCTTTTATATCAAGGGAATATGAGAAGCACTGCCAGAAGGCAAAAAGGAGGTTGCCTGATAGTTCAAAGTTGCACGGTATAAATCTTTTCTTTGTTGAACCGGATCTTTCAGTGGTAGAGGCAAGGCCTAAAGTAATTACAGAAAAACTAAATCCTTATACTAGCCTGCCAATTAATTCTAATCGTAAACTACTTCGTAATTACCTAACGGAAAAAGGATGCACGCCACTGGCTATTGATACGCTATTAGGTCATGGGGCTAGGGGTGAAAAATTTTGGGAGGTCCATTCATCTAGGAGTATGAAATCAATATATAAAGAACTAAACGGATATATGGATTTATTTTCTAAGGAGTTAGGGGTTCGCGTTGTTAAAGGATTTCAACGATGAGTGATATTAAAAAAGTAGATGTGGTGAATGCAACTAGAAAAGTTTGCCCCTGGATAAATGACACACCTGGAGATGAAAGGAGCTTAACTAAAGAAGAATTTGAAAGTATTCATTGTTTACTAATTTCAATGGGGTTTTCAAAGAAAATTAATGAAGCGAATCAGATGTTATTTGATTATATGTCTGAAGTTGGTTGTTTAGACTCTGATCATAATAACATTAGTACCGTTAGCAAATTAAAGAGACCGTCGGCGAGGATAATAGAGGATGATATACCTAGGATTCATTCAATCGATAGCTTGGATGTTGTATTCAATAAGAAACTGGAGTCTTGTAGAAGAATAGATAGTATAGATCTTTGTGGATTGATATTGTATTCCGCTATTAGAAATGGGGCATTACTTAGGGGGGAACTAATAGTAGAGCTTTATAATCAATTAAATAGTAAACCCTACATGTTGAATGGAGTCGTATGGTATGAACTTCCTCTTCAGGAGGGTAAGCATGTTCAAATTTGGATTCCTGATTCGATAACCCTAGCCTTAATAAGTATTTGGTATGAAAATGAATTCAAATTAAGTTTTGGGGGAGTTAGTGAAAGGCCCTATTTTGAATATATAAAATATATGTTCTCCCAGTCGGGCGTTATGTGGAGTAAATTAGGGGTTAATAGTGAAAGACAATTCTTAACAAGTGTTTCAAAAATGTTAACACTCGATTTACCAAGTTATCTGAGCGATAGCGTTAGCGGGGCAGTTGATAATAGGACTCTGGCGCCAGCCTCGTTTTATCGCCTTTTGTCTGGACTTTCACCATATTTGCCAAAACAGCAAGAATACAAAATAGCTACTCGATATAAAAAATCGGTTTACACTTATTCATCAGTTTCCTTTACGGAAAAATCAGATTCAATTATTTATGAAAAAATTGTTAATGAATTTGGAAGTTACCGGCCAGGTAAGGAGAAAAGTCTAGCTGGGAAGATTAAAGGAATTGCGTCTGATAATGAACTTCCATTATCTCCAACTATGACATATCTCATTCGTTGGTGTATCAATCGACTAGAGGGGCGAAATGTCTGGGGGAATAAAACCTCTGTAGCTACAATGCGAATGAAGCTATCTAAAATATCAGATAAATTGCTGTCAATATTTGGCTCTATAGACCCAGTCGATGTTGAAGCTGATGAACTCATAGATCTATATGAGGAGGTCATTAATGAGGGGGGGATTAATAATGATTTTCCTGAGACTATTGGAGATTATCATGACTTCTTAGTTACTTATTGCGGTGTTGAAGATATAGGGTCGGGTTCTTTATGGGTGAGCCCTAAGGAAAAATTTAGTAATGTGGATGCCAATGTAATTACTCAACCGGAGTTCAATGCTGTTGTTAAGTGCTATCAAAAACAAATAGAAAGACTTTTTAGAAATAAAAAAGAACGACGTCTAATGAAAATTAGGCTGATAGTATTTATCATAGGTTTTTACACTGGTCTTCGTAGAAAGGAAATTATATACCTTCGAATAATGGATTTTACTCGCTTAGGTTCAAAAGAGCTATTGGTTCGGCCTATCGATATTAGATCTCTTAAATCGAAGAACTGCATTAGACGTATGTTGGTTGAGTTTCAGGTTCCTAATGAATTTATGGAGGATTTAGGGGAACTGATTTCCTTCAGAAAAAATTTAGGTGCAGAAGACTCTGAATTATTATTCATTACAGGTAACGGTGATGGGGTAAGCGAGGTTTCGGTTTTTGGTCATATTCAATGGCTATTACAGGTTGTTACTGGAAATCCGAAAGCTCGGTTCCATCATCTTAGGCACTCTTTTGCTAGCTGGGCACTCTGGCGTTGGTCTTCCTTACACCTTAATGTGTGTGAACCTTGGGCCTCAATACTGCCTAGCTATGATAAAAATATTCTTGAAAAAGAGTATTGCGTCTTGTTTAGTCAAAAGAATGTTCGCCAACCCAGTAATGCAATGCTTTATGAAATGGCAAGGGCCTTAGGGCATTCAAGTCCTCGTATGGGACTAGAGCATTACCTTCACACCCCATTTTTAATAGCCCATATATCTTTACAGGATTCACTACCTAATTTAAGTACTAAAATAGTATCGGAGATAACAGGGGTTTCTCTACGCCGAGCTCAGCAATTAGCAAGGGGGCAACCACTTAATATACATATTATTGATAAAGCTAGCCTTAGGCGGCTATCAAGAGTTTCTATCAGGCCAGATCTCAAGGGCTGGGTCGAGCCTGGACTGAAGCGAATTGGAGTTAGGGGACGTGAAATAAGCTATGAGGCAGTAGATGAATTTGATATCTGGAATGCTTTAGTTGAAAGAAAATGCCAGAATTTATCTATAGATATTATGGTGAGGAAATTTCAATTTAATAAGTGTCTATTTGAAATATGTGTTAGAAAATATGACTTAATTGAAAGAATGACTTTCTCCGGTAGCGGTCATAACTCTTATCGTCATGTGAAGAAGAAGGGGAGGGTTATAATGGACTTTCCTAGAGAGAAGAAACACATACGCACCGCTGAATTGATGATTGTATCGATTATTATATCGCGAATGGACAAGTGAATCGTCCAGGATTACGCTTTAATGATTCAGACGAGTTATCTCGTTTCTTGAAAATTTTCCAGGATTTAGGTCTTGAACGTAATGACCTAAACGGGAGCTTTTATAAGGTAACCCTCTATTCATCCTACCCATACGAATCCATTGAAAGATGTCGTCAATGGTTGTACTGGGAAAAGGTGATAGATAGTTATAGCAACCAGACATGTAACATTATTAAAAAGAGTGGGATTAATGAAAATGGATATGTAGAGCTAGCATTCATTACGGGGGCCAAAGGGCTTATTGTTGACTCGGTACACTGGCTGCCGGATTTAGGATTTAAGTTTGCCTTATATGTTATTGCTGTGACTCGAGAGAGTCTAAACTCCTCTTAGGGGAGTTCTCAAATTACACGTTTGGATAATGGAGCAAGGGCCTGTAAACCATTCTGTGTAACTGCCCGTTTTAAATATAGTCCTTCAAACGGTCTTCGAACAGTATCGTAAATCTGTTCAAAGCCTCTTTCCAATTTCTGATGGGCATAGTCCA
>MAAA01014040.1_pt1 | contig 30739 bp, 19 predicted proteins | sample 1115971 | NCBI WGS metagenome assembly MAAA01 (sample SAMN04961123, study PRJNA320927) | seawater metagenome | isolation source: sample BD02T6 sea water enriched with oil for 6 days | place: USA:Gulf of Mexico | collected 2013-07-27 | reverse complement strand
GAACGAAATATTGTTCATACAAAAAAGGATTCCGTAACCATCGGTATGGCCATGACCGAAAAACAAGGTGGCAGTGATGTAAGGCAAAACTCTACAAAAGCCTATGCCATTGGTGAATCAGGGCCGGGAAAAACATACGAGCTTGTAGGTCACAAATACTTCGTATCTGCCCCCATGAGTGACGCATTTTTAACTCTGGCTCAAACCGATAAAGGTCTATCTTGCTTTCTAGTTCCTCGTTGGAGACCAGACGGGACTAAAAACCCTCTACAAATTATCCGTCTTAAGGACAAGATGGGAAATATATCCAATGCTTCCGGTGAGTCCGAATTACGTGGTGCAATGGGTTGGTTAATAGGAGAAGAAGGCCGTGGCGCTGCTAATATTTTGGAAATGGTAGCCATGACCCGCTTTGATAGCCTTGTGGCCTCCGCTGCCTCAATGCGTCAGCATTTAACCCAGATAGTCCACCACACCAGTCACCGTAATGCGTTTGGCAGCACCTTAGACAAGCAGCCACTCATGCAGAATGTATTGGCCGATTTAGAATTAGAAACTGAAGCCGCAACCCATATGGCTTTCCGAATTGCCCGCTCATTAGATGGTAAAGCTGCCGGTAACGATGAAGAAAACAGCCTATCAAGAATTACAATCGCCCTTGGCAAGTACTGGATCTGTAAACGTCATTCTGCCCATGCAGCAGAAGCGATGGAATGTATTGGCGGTGCAGGCGTTATGGAAAATGGCATTATGGCGCGCTTTTATCGTGAAGCACCAATCAACGGAATTTGGGAAGGTTCAGGTAACGTTCAATGTCTTGATTTATTGCGCATTATGGCAAAAGACCCCATGGCAGTGGGCATTTTCATTAAGGAACTTGAAAAAGCCAGCGGAAAAGATAGCCGTTATGATGACTTTTTAATTAGCCTTAAAAAGGAATTTACCAATTTAGACGACATGGAGTATCGCGCCAGAAGTTTAGTTGAAAAAATGAGCCTGGCCTTTCAAGGCTCGCTACTACTATTAGATGCTCCTGAGTTTGTAGCACAGGCATTCTGTGCGTCACGACTTACCGGTGAAATTGGAAGCAACAACTACGGAACCCTACCCAAGGGTGTGGATTGTGAAGCACTGATTGATCGCGCGCGTATTATGAAGTAACTGTTTGGCTACTTTAACATTAACGGTATGTATCAACTTCAACCACTATTAACTGATTGATACATGCCAGCAGTGAATTTCGGGTATCATCAAGGTACCCGCTTTTTCCATCCCGCCAACAAATTTCCATATAAACCAGCAACTAACATTACTTGCATTACCGGTAGAAGTGGGGCTACATTAAATAAAAACTCTAATTATTACCCATATATTTTTTAGCATACTCTGCTGTCATTTCATCTCGAATTTCACTTATCTTAGTCCAGAGTTTTTCGGAAATTTTAGGGTATTTTAATACGAATTCATGGCTTAACATTAGATAATAGTTTTTGGTCTTTAGTGGAATATCCACCATTTTTACACCAAAATCAGTATTATTACTCAAATAATTCGCAGCTATTAAATTTTGAATCGCAACGCCACTCACCCTTTTCATTTTAAGCATTCTAAATAGTTGCTCAGACCGATCTACTTCAATAATTGGAACATTCATTTTTTTAAACTTATCGATAATTGAATACCCCCTAATTACTCCAATTTTTCCGTCGGATAATCCGCTTAATAATTCGCCATCCCAATGCAAAGAGTGTTCCGCTAGCGTATAAAGATAATAGCTTAAAACAGCTATACGCCTATTTGTATCAAGCTTGCCATCTTTACGCGGGTACTTTACGTAGGTCATTCGCTTCTCTTGAAAGGATTGAATAAATGCACCATCGACGCTTCCTTTCTTTAATTCCACAAGCACGCGTTTATCGGGAACCCTAATGTATTCTGTTTTTAGTTCAAGCGAATCAGCTGCTGCTTGAATGATATCTATGGCGATACCCGGAGGATCATTAACTTCTCGCCCATCTCCCACTTGATATGGAAACGCGCCAGAATCGGTATAGCACAAGCGTAATGTAATTTCTGAAGAGTGGCTTATGATCGAAAAAAGGACCATCAAGGTGGCTATAATTAAGCGATAATGCATGTCAATACAATCTCGATATTGCTAAAGGTTATAAGCAATATTTCTTGAGAAAACAATCTATCCTCAATAACACCTTTTCCAAATAGAAGGATAAATTATCTACACCGCCAAACATATATAAGCTAATAAGAAATTGATTTGTCAGTTGCACAGGCTCAGTATTCACATTAGTGCATCTTTCAATTCTTAACCAACATGCGCTATTTTCTCAGTTCTAACTGGGTAATTTTTTCTTTTATGATTGCAATGACGGTCGGTATCTTGTGGAGAACAATGAGTCAAACAAACCTAATCGTTGCAGTAATAACTAAATTGAATATACAGGGGTTCTAATTGAGATTGTAAGGCTGGAAAATTGAAATTTCCAGCGGCTATCGCTCCAAATAATGTAACAGAGTCACCTGCCTGCTTGGTGATTCATCAGTTTGCTTATTCCTGTCCAATTAACGAAAAATCCACAGACGTTTCTGCGCCCAAAAGGGGATTAAAGCAAACTATTACTCGGTTTATTTAGACTGAGTTAGACCCCATCATTCGAACCGGTCATTTTAACCGGTCCGTTGAACTGAGAGTTTAATTTACAATTTTTGACTCACCGGGTTTCTTCTCTAAAACACTGCGTCGTTCTATTTCTGCTTCGACTAACCACAAACGATCCGATCCCCAGGTGGAGAACGGGGTATCATCACCGCCACCGGTAATCCGAAAACTAGGGGCACCCCATTGTCCCATTTCGTTGTACAAAGTAAGTCGGTTGGATTCCAACACTTCCTCCCAGTCTTTATTATCAATCACTTTTTTAGCTTCAACCCATGATAATCCCGCCTGCTGAACTATATATTCCATTCCTTCATCCGCCCCAGCATCTATTCGCTCAGCGAAAACAGCCTTAGTAAACGCCATAAAATACGCCTCAGATCTTCCTTGTTGCCGCGCCCACTCGAATAAGGAATAGCCACGCTTCACAGGATCACCAAAGGTATCGCAAATATTACCAAAGGGTACTTTAAAGGTATGATTCGCCTCACGCAGACAATCTGAAAGAAAGTATTTTCCTTTTGTTGTTGTCAGCGGTACTCCGCGCATCATCATGGGTAATATCGGTCGCATCACCAGGTTTACTTTTGTGCGCGCCATTAAATCAAAAACATGCTGTATGGATATATAGGTATACGGACTACGCAACGAACAAAAATATTCCACTGTAATATTTGCCGCATTTATTGAAGGGATATTTTTCAGTTCAGGTCGAATTACAACGGATTGAATAGCGCCGGGCTTTTTCAAGCCCAATACATTTAACCTCTCTTCTAAATGGTTAAAGCGGTCCACCCCCCAATACCACTCGGTGCCATAGTAGAAAGTTCCTCCCAAAAAGTGCCCTAATTTTGCACGGCGTTTATGGTTGTTATTAAGCTCGGCATGAGTATCCGGCACCGATGCTAAACCATAACTAGTGGCTAGCTTATCCAAGGCATTCTTATTGTTTGACCACAGGGCTTCGCCCACCTCAAGTGCCAGGCGGGAAAAGTTCCTCACATTTACAACTTTCACCAGAATTTGCTGCGCCTGTAAAATAAGCGTCTTACTTGGCTGAACACCTGCATCAGTAAACGTCAAACCATAATGTGGCGCTATTGCATGAACGTCACGGCGACCATAGTTTTTCAAAAGCTCTCTTTCAGATACATCCACATCATCGGGTTCACAGACAACTCTTGGTATTAACTCGACATTGTAACTTTCGGCTATTTTTTCCAAAACCTGTGCAGATAGATGACTATAGGGATCATCTACTTGATGAAAGTACTCAACCTGATGAGGTTGCCTAAGCAACTTTCGCTTAAATTCAAAACGTCTTTTCTTATTATCGATGAGCTTTTCATTGGATAATATTCTCATTGCAAAAGATCGAAATCGACGATCAAGTTCCATAAAAACACCCTATTAATAAGTTAGATAAAAAATAACCTAACTTCATAATCAGAGGCTTGGTTATCCATTGTATTAAAATATATATTTTTGTATTGCTTAATAAAAAAATATATAGAACACCTCATAAGAGATGTCCTATACATCAGAGTTAGGCAATATTAAGTTTAATAGGCTGATACTTCTTCAGCTTCTTTATTACCTTTATTGGAATAATTAAGCGCGAACATAACACCAGCCGCAACCGGCATCATCACCATCATAAGTACACCCGTGGCATAGGCAGCCTCCATACTATTCAATGAATTGGTTGCCAAAAACAACGACAACAATACATTTTTTAAAGTAGTTTCAACGGCAATGGTTGAGCTGTCTTTTTTATTAACACCAGACAAGCGTGGAACTGTGTAACCAAGCACCACCGCTGATAATACAAACAACAGCGCAGGAATAACGACTACGCCAGCACCACCTAATATTCTCTCCCCTTCCACAAAGCCTGCGCTTAAGAACGCAATTATCACTGCCAAGGTACTAATTTTCGAAATGATTGCCTCTTTCGTGGCTAACTTTGGTGAAAAATTTCGCATGAACATTCCCAAGGCCACAGGCACCACAGTAAAAAGCGATAGTTGAGCCGCCGTTCTAAGAATTGGCATCTCTACAGAGGTTTCGGCACCGCCAAAAAACGCTAACGTGTAGTTAATCCACACCGGCAGAGTAAATAAAGTTACCGCCGTAGCGGTTGCGGTCAGAGTAATTGATAAAGCCGTATCACCCTTGCCCATATGAACCACCATGTTGGATGTACTACCACCCGGACAAGCTGCAATCGCTACCAAGCCAACCGCTATCATGGCTGAAAGTTCAAAAGTATATGCCAGGGCAAAACCAATGGCTGGCAAGATCATCAATTGCAGAGACAAACCGATAAGTGTTGCCTTAGGAAATATCAATACACGTTTGAAATCAGCTGTTGTCAGCGACAATCCCATGCCGAACATTAACGTGAACATAAAAAATGGAACGACTGTCGTAACAACTGTTTCTATCATATTAATCCCCTACCTTTCGGGTACTATCAATTTCTATAGGTATGAATTCTGCTGTAACTGGCCAGTGATTGTAATGACTTAAGGGATCGAGATGGTGACATAACAGCTCAATTTGGACGGTAGTTTATTACAAGATTGCTGATTGAAAGGGCCTGCCTTTATTAGGAATTGGTGCGGCAGCTCGTTTAACCTATTTAGCGCTAAGTATAGAAAATAAAGTTCTAATTCAGGGTGTGCCTTTTACTTGAGCGAGCAAACATACCCGTAACAACAGGGAAAATTAATTCAATGGGGATTAACCATAGACCTTGCTAGAAGCAAATACGTAATACAAAAATATTTAGCCAATACACCAACCGAGGCATTATTTATAGTAATCATATAGCCCTTATTAAAAGTCATGCTTTGCAGATGCAATCAGTCCATCGTTATAAAAAACTAGCATGAGCACCGTAATCAAAATCAAAAATAAATCAGAGCTGGCCATGGTTTATTAGCATTAGAAATTATTAAAACCACAATTTTTATACTTATAACAATTTGTATTGGTCTAATTATATTAAACCACTACGTAAAATCCCGTGCGCCCAAGTCCAATTTAAATATCAATTCTCTAAACCAGCTTAAGGAGGCATCTTCATGGCTATTCTCGTGCCAATAAAGGTGTGTTTCAATGCAATTTAAGGGAATGGGAAGGGTCTCTATTGCCAAGCCAGGCCTGTTGTAATCACTGGCTACTGATGCGGGAAGCGTTAACAACATTTTACTGACCTGCACCAGACGAACCGCCGTCTGAAAACTTTGGCAACGGGCGCGAATATCCCGGTTAACGCCCTCTTGCAGGAAGCTTATATCCTCCAAAAAAGGTCCCGATGGGCGACTCGAAACGCCTATGTGTTGAGCTTGTGTATAGCTTTCTTTATCCAGGCAACCCACTAACGAATGATCATTGGCCAACAACACCACATACTCGTCATTGATCATGGCTTGATGGTGAAGAGGCAAACCCACCGGCAGGGCTATATCAATCACCACATCTACGCGGCCTGAGGTCAGTTGGCGGGTGATCTGTTGTCTATTCAGTTGCACGCAGTCAAGTCTTGCTAGCGGCGCTTGATGCTGTAGAGCGCGAAACAGATGCGGCATCACATGAGGTTCAATAGAATGATGAATGGCCACGGTAAAAGATTGCTGTGTGGTTAGCGGTTCAAAATGGCTAAACATTTGTAGCGATAAACGCAATTGCGCCAAGCTAGCCAGCAGCACAGGGGCAATGCGTACACAGGCCGGAGTAGGCATCATTTTTTTGCCCTGGCGGGTAAAAAGCGCATCACCCAACACCTCCCGTAGCCGACTGATAGCGTGGCTCACCGCAGAAGGGCTGAGACTTAAAACCTCAGCCGCACGGGTCATGTTCTGTTGTTGATACAACCCCTCAAATATCTTGAGCAGGTTCAAGTCCAGCTGCTGAATACGCTTTAAATCGGCCATGTTTATCTCACAAACTATGAATACTATTCAAGGTATCCTATATTAATACTTCACTTCATTCATTTAGTATCGCTCGTTATGCTCTTGGCACTGACCGACTACCTTGTCTCACACCTGTAAGGCGAAGACTACAAACTTCGAATACAGTGCCAAGGCTCAATTAGAATTAACAAGGTAAATGATAATGAATAGACAAACTATTTTGATTACCGGTGCCAGTTCAGGCCTCGGGCTGGGTATGGCAATTGAATACGCCAAACAGGGTAAACATCTGGCCCTGTGTGCCCGGCGCATGGATAACCTGGAATCGCTCAAGACCAAAATTGAATCTGAATACCCTAACGCTAAAGTCTCCATTAAGTCTCTGGATGTGAATGACCATGATGCGGTCTTTCGTGTCTTTAAAGAATTCAAGTCAGAGATGGGTTCCCTGGACCGGGTTATTATCAATGCCGGCATGGGCAAAGGCGCCTCAATTGGCAAAGGATTTCACCATGCTAATGTGGCCACGGCGCAAACCAACTTTGTCGCCGCCGTGGTTCAGGCCGAGGCCGCCCTGGAAATATTTCGAGCACAGAATGCAGGGCATCTGGTAACGATTTCGTCATTCAGTGCGCTGCGGGGATTTCCAGGGGCGCTAACCGTTTATGCGGCTACTAAGGCTGCCCTCACTAGTTTTAGTGAAGGCCTGCGAGTAGATTTACGTAAATCTCCAATCAGCGTTAGCTGTATTCACCCAGGATTTATTCGTTCGGAAATTAATGAAAAGGTAAAAAATATGCCTTTCCTAGTGGATTTAGAGACCGGCTGCAAATCAATGGTGAAAGCCATTGATAAAGAAAAGCCCAACAGTTTTGTGCCTAGATGGCCTTGGGAATTTTTGAAATGGGGAATACGCATTGCCCCTCTTTCTGTGTTGGCAAAAATGGGTTAACTTGTTACATAACTAAACAAGCACCGAAGATTCAATTCACCCGTGCAATAGGTGAATTGAATCTAAATATTACTGGGTTTGTTACTTTACACCCCAAACACATTATTAGACGATTGTTTAATTCATCCCTGTATTTCTAACTGGTTACTCCGTTAACGTAAAAGACAGCGCCTTTTAAACACCGACACATCAACAATCTACGGGGATTTAAATTGGTCCTCGCCTCCCATAAACGATTATTTATTTACCCTCGCAACTTCAGCTTCCCTATTAATCTACTTTTCAAGCTCAACCATAAGACCGGACTATCAATAGAGCCTCTGTCTTTAAGCATGAACTTATTTAACACTTCACTCGCTTCATGGCCACCTCATAAGGTTGTAGAGGTCATCTACCATCAAGAATACCCTGACAAATAAAAGGGTACATCAATTCATACTTTATTTGATTTTAGAAATAAGGTGAGTGCCCACAATAACATGCTGTGAACATTAACTAACACGCCTTTGGCTTAATTTTGAACTAGAATATCACTGAAAACTAACTTAATGGCTCACTTCGATTTCGATAAATCCAACGTCAGAATATTCAGGCATGCATGCCAATAACTATTAGAAGTAAACAGAATGTTTTCGAGCGAACTAAATTTTACTGCCTACACTTATTCATAGAAGTGTATTAGCTGTTAGAACTGGAATCTAACAGCTAATACACCCTGTATTTTCTATCTAAACCCGTTACGTATTATGACATAAGAAATGACTTTAAATTCAACATGGGTAATGATAACCCCTATGATATAGAGCCAAGAATACAATCAAACACTCTTTGTGACCTTCAGGCTTAGTTAATCAACAAGCTCAGCTATACTCTTTGCCAGCTGTTCAGGCATAGATAAGAAAGGAGAATGATCCGATTTCAGCGATGCAATTTTTGAAAACTTCATATTATTTTGCATGCCTCGCTGTGCATCTATATAGATGCAGTTATCCAGGGTACATTCAATATAATATTTTTCAATAGACCCCAACTTGGCTTCTGTCCATTTTAGTCTGGAGAGGAATGGCCGCATTGGCTGAGCACAAAGATGTCGCGCGGCTTTGGATTTCACTTCTGATGAACATTCATTGTAAAAGTATTCTGAAACCTCATCCGGTGTATAGAATATAGAACCATTAAGCAAAGAAATTTTACCCGCTTTCTCCATATTATCATTCGTTATTTTTTTACTATTTGTTAAAATACTACGCCCACGCTCATCTGGCACAATTGCTGTAAGGTAAACCATCTGGCTAAAAAGTTCAGGACACTTCTCTGCCGCCATTGAAATAGATGCCCCTCCTAGTGAATGCCCAACCAGCACCACTGGAGAACCAATCTTTCTCGCCTTTGCGCAAATATCTTCTGCATAGGTGCTTACACTAACACGGAAGTGACTCACCTTATTATTGCCATGACCACTAAGGGTAAGGGTATGCACCCTATATCCCTGCTCTTCCAATAAGGGGATCATCAAATCCCAGCAAGAGCTATCATGAGCAGCTCCATGTACCAATAACATATTCTTAGTTTTGTTCATATATTCCTTCCTGATCATCCTATTTTAAATATTAAGCCTACGGATGATCACATGGACTTATCCAGCATAACTCTAGGACAAAAAATATGCTGGGGCGTATACCGTTAATAATGAGGTGTATATACCCCAGCGATTTTGATGCTGCTTTACTAGCGTTAACTATCAATCTAAAGGTGTTTTTCAACTGCATTAAAAAGTGTATCGTGCCATCTAAGGACGTTTTCTACTTTCTGACCATTAATTTATTTCAGTAGCATGTCTAGCTCTGTATTGTTTGGTTAGTTTTTTAAAACGGATACGATCTCTTATCAACGAGAAAACAGCAGAAGAGTTTTTCTGTGGTAATTTCCCTTTCCCCATACGTTGCAATTGTCTTCTGATAATCGCCATTGTTGCTAATGCACTAATGGGTTTACTTTTCCAATTAACATGTGGAATGGTGGGTACAAACTGAGCATTATCACGCCAAATATTCGGCAGTCTTGGTTCAAACGCAAGCGCAGTACCTATTCCAGCGACATCAATACCCTGACTCAATACTTTTTCAGCCACCGCTTTACGTCGAATTCCCCCTGTGGTCATGATCGGCATCGTGGCGATCTTGGCTATGTCTTTGGCAAAGTCTAAAAAATAAGCTTCTCTGGCAATCGTTCGACCATCGGACGTGCGACCTTGCATTGCCGGGCTTTCATAACTGCCACCGGAGAGCTCAACCAGGTCTACATTTAATGTATTCAGACGTTTAACCACTTCAAGCGCGTCCGCAGCATCGAATCCACCCCGTTGAAAGTCCGCCGAATTTAACTTTACAGCCACCGCCATTTTTTTAGATACCTCTGAGCGGACAGCCTTAATTGTTTCAATTAAAATACGTGCACGATTATTTAAATTGCCGCCCCATCTGTCTTTGCGTTTATTGGTTAGCGGCGATAAAAACTGAGATATTAAATAACCATGTGCAGCATGGATTTGAACACCTGAAAAGCCAGCTTCTTCTGCTTTTCTTGCTGTTATTGCAAAACGTTGAATCACATCTTGTATTTCTGTTTCTGTCATGGCGGTGGGCTGGGAAAAAAGATTTGAGTGTTTCCCCATATCGAGTGCCACATCTGACGGGGACAATACTTTCCCTCCTAAAGCAGCAAACACCTGGCGACCAGGGTGATTGATTTGCATCCATATTTTCGCGCCATTTTTCTGTCCAGCACTGGCCCACTGACGGAACGGCTCTAACGGGGTATTCGCCTCAAGCGCAACGCCCCCTGGGCCAGTCATGGCAAGATGATCTATCATCACATTGCCCGTTATTAAAAGTCCTGCCCCCCCTTCTGCCCAGGCCTCGTAAAGACTAAATATCTGAGACCCGGGTAAATGCCCGGGTATCGCCATATTTTCTTCCATGGCTGCCTTAGCCAAGCGGTTAGACAGTTTGCTGCCGTTGGGCAGTACAAAAGGCGAATACATTGATGTCGTCATGTTGTTTTTTTCCTGTTGATCACATTGGTAAACACTATAAGCTTAAAGTGAACTTCAGGGTCAAGCTAAATTTTCTCAATGAAATTTTATGCAAATTGGTGAGTTAACAAAAAGAACAGGAGTTACTAATCACACTATCAATGCTCTGGGAATCGAAGGACTTATACCCCGACCTAAGCTTACCTGCGCAACGTGTAAGCCATGCACTTAGCGAGTTAGTGCATGGTACGGTTACCCAAACAAGTTCCTATATAACAGCCCTGTATCTATTTCTATCGCTTTAGTGAAATGGGCAAAGGAATGAGATAAAAAATGTTCAATGACATGAAGGCATTACTGAAATTAAATCAGAGATTCCTTTAGGAAGATGCATCCGTGCCAAACCGTTGGGATTTTCATTGGTCGCCCGCTCCAAGGACAAATAGGAATGTTTTTACCGTACCTTTTAGGCTCTTAATGACTGCCCGTGCCAATAAGTCTACCTGCCCCCTCTAACTTAACGGTCATTGTACAAATGCATTTTTCGTTAAAACATATTCAACTACTACACGCCCCTAATGGGGGCCACTTTAGAGCCTCCGATTACGCGTTAAATTTCAGCCTGCATTACAAACTTCCAACCAATAGATATTGTATTTAACACCTATATTCCGCCAGTTAATTTTTTTGCCAATTTATTTGTGGGAAAATAGCGGGAGGTTAATAAGCGACCGACCCATCTTGGGGTTTTGTCCAGTGCATGGTCAATTTCTGCAAGTTTAACCAGCTGCTTCCCATCACTTTTTCCATCTAACATTCGTGAAAAGGCAGTAGGAATTTGTTCCATCCCTTCCATCACATCAAATTTTGTTTTTATTTCCCCATCCTTAACTTGGCGAGCTAAGTATAAAATCGCCCCTTTTAACCTGTCTTGATAATCAAGCAGGACAAAACCTTGTTTTTTAATTCGTTTAGTTAACAATATACTTTCATCTCGGCGGCCTATATCTTTTCGGGTATCGGCTAGGTGACTGATAGCCATTCGCCCTACTAAGGCGATACGTGCGTATAAATTGAGGTTATCCATCACAGCTTCGGAGATATCACCACTGGTATTATCGAAATAAACATCTACACCTTCAGGGCAGACTTGCTTAATATCACTGCAAAGCCGTTCGATACTTTTTCCTCGATAACTAACGGCAGCATCATAAGAAAAATCGCGTTTTACCTGCTGTGCTTTTTCATCAGTACTGACAATGGCAACTGTTTTACAGCCCAAACTCTTGCACATCTGTGCAGCTACCCCACCTACTGAACTGCCCCCGCTAGATATCAATACGGTTTCACCTGCTTTGGGTTTTGCTATCTCATTTAAGACAAAATAGGCTGTGGTGCCGGTAAGACCAACGGCTGATAAATAGTCTGTTGCGCTGGCTAAACCAAGATTCAATTCTTTGCAGGCTTCTGGATCTGAAAAAATAGCATATTGCTGCATATTTACTTGCCCTAAACGTACACTACCTACTTTTACTTTTGGGTTTTTTGATTCAATAACCTGAGCTATGCCATAGGCATGCATAACGTCACCTAGTGTTACGTTTTCGGTATAACCATCTTCATCACGCATACGCCCGATCAACGCGGGGTCCATGCTAAGATACACATTGCGCATTAAGTATTCGCCATCTTTTAAGCTTTGCAACGGTGATTCTTTGAAGCCAAACACTTCGGCGGTTGGTTTTCCTTCCGGGCGTTTTATCAAACGTATGGTTTTATTAGATCGGCTCATAATTTCTTCCTGTTGATTTCGTTAGCAAACACTATAAGATTAAAGTGAACTTTAATGTCAAGTTAAACTTATTTAGCGAGGTTTCTATGCGAATCGGGGAATTAGCAAAAAGGTCAGGTATTGCTGCTCATACTATTAGGTTCTATGAATCGAGAGGCTTATTACCACGTCCCGAGCGGGGAACGAATGGCTATCGTAGCTACAATGAATGTGCCACCCGGCGTTTAAACCTTATTCAATTTGGCCAGAGACTTGGGTTTAATTTGGAAGAAATACAGACAACATTTGGTAGCGTTAGCAAAGGCTGGGATCATGATTTAATTATGGATCAACTTGCAACACGTTTAAAAGAAATTAAAGCTCTACAGCAAACACTCACGAAACAGGAAGACAATCTCAAAACGATTCAACAGCGAATTGAAGAAGCATGGAACAAAGGGGACTGTATGAGCACTGACGAATTATCAGAGATAATTTCCAAAACCCTGTGATTAACTCTTCGCGAATTCAATTAATAACCGCAAATAACTAATGCAGCGATAATAACCCCCCTTTATTAACATCCGTTATAATAGGAGGTTAATCATCGCCAGAACTTGCCTGGCAGTACGCCACCAAATACTGAAAGCAGTCGTTCATTATTGTAGATACATTACCATTGCGCTGACAATATTTTGGCAGGCTCGTTGCCTTCGAAAGATTGAATTCTAATTATTCATGTCTATACCTTTAAATAACTCGCTCAACGCAAGCATTCTTTGTCAGTCCCACTTTTAACAACCAGTAGACGACTGGCCCACGAGATTTGCTTTGTCAAATACTTTAATTGTCCATGACCTACCTCACTTTGTTGAAACCAGCCCCTTGGGGAAAGTTTGTTAGAGAAAACCGTCGACACTTTCATATACCTTCTGCGCTTAACAGCTAAATTGTTATAAGAAGGTGCACTTCATGTATGAAGCCAGAAGTACTTTTCGCCATTTTTGAGCTGAAATGTCATCAATGTAAACCCTGTAGTCATAACAATTACCTGCCAAATATTGAAGAATAAATACACAAAGTAATTAGTAAAACGTCCGTAAAAGTTGGCCTTAAATATGTCTTGTAAGCAAATAACCTAGAGCGCACAAGCTAGCTATAGACTAATCAATATTAGTGGAAAATGTATGATGCGGATCATGCATTCCCTACAATATGGGAGTACCGAATAATGAAATATGAAATCATATGCGGACATGGGGATACCCATGAAAAATGCACTTTTGATTATAAGAACGATGAAGCCAAGCGCCCAATGGCGCTGGATGTTCTGCTTCAAGCCAAGGCAACCACTGTGCCTGATTTGGCTATTCGCTATGGCTGCCGAAACGAAATGTGCGGAGTATGCACCATTGAAGTCAATGGCGAACCTCGACTGGCCTGTAGTTGCCGAGTAAGTGAAGGCGACGAGCTCGGGCCACTGTCTACTCTGCCGCAACTACGTGATTTAGTCGTAGAGCGAGAGAGTATCAATAAACAATTAATACGGGTATCAGCACCCACCCCGGTTAATCAGATAGCAGCACCTATACCCGAAGTCTCTAGCCTCAACCGTTGTATCGAATGTTATGGCTGCCTCTCTGGTTGCCCTATGCATGAGCGCAACAAAAGTGAAACGCCAGATCCAGAACAGGGCTTTAGATACGGTAACCCCTACACCTTACTGAAACTGCGCCGTGCCGCGCTCGACCCCTTGCTCAATGAGAAAGAAAAGGAACAGATACTACTTAATACCGTTAATTTAGGGTTAGACAGCTGCCTCAATTGTGATGGTTGCAAATGCCAGGTTGGTATTGGTTTGGTTGACGAGGTTGTCGAACCTCTGCTTGCAGCTGCATCAGAATCTATTCCCGGCTTCTGAAAGCCAGCCATCGATAGGAGCCAAAATATGCTAAATGTAATTGAAAAAGAATTTGATGTAGTTGTCGTGGGCAGTGGCGGCGCAGGTGGCGCCGCCGCGAGTGAAGCCGCAAAGAACGGCGCCCGTGTACTGGTGGTGAGTAAAGATCCGCTGGTGTGCAGCGACAGTAAAATTTCGGGCGGCATCATCACCGTGCGAAAAAGTGGCGCACAGGATGACAGTGAACATAACCTCGCCACCAATATGAGAATTGAAGGCAGTGATATAGGCGATCCAACACTACTACAAACTTTTGCCAAAGAGTCTATCAGTGCTTATGGCTGGTTACAGCGCTGGGGGCAGCGGGCAGAGATCAACGAACTCAATGGTAATCCAGTCAGCTTCACGGTTGGCGGTCACAATAGACCGCGCACGGTATTTAGCGAACAGGGTGGCCTGGACTTTGGTCATACAATTTGGAACGCAATTCTTCAAGGTGAAAATCAGATTACTTGTCTTGAAGACGCCTGGTGCCTTGAGGTTATTACTGATAAAGGCCCATCACGCCAAGTAGTCGGTTGCTTGGTCTATCATGCGGCCAGCGGTGAATTTTGGCGCGTCAGGACTCCGTCGGTGGTACTGGCATGTGGCGGGCTTTCCACCCTTTATTTCCCCAACACAGATACCATGCGCGGTAACACAGGAGACGGTTATGCCATTGCGGCGCGATTAGGTTGCGAGCTTGTTGATATGGAGCAGGTCCAATTTATTCCTTTTGCAACTACCCGCCCTAAATCATTCCAGGGCCTGATGTTTGGAGACCCGGCCAGTGCTGGACCTCTAGGCGTGTTACGCGATCGTGATGGAAAGATTTTGATGACGGGTGTCTCGCGCCGTAATCGTGCGGAAGTGGCTGCCGCCATCGGCCTGGCAGTACAACAGGGTCGCGGTACCGAAGACGGTGGCTGCTATCTGGATCTAACACACAATGTAGAAGGTGCCGCTGGCAAGTTATTTTATGAGCTTTTCAGTGCTCTTGATCGCGGACACGGATTTCTCGATATAGTACGAAAAACTCAGGGCCCTAAAGCGGCTGAAATGAAGGAGTTTTGGGAAGTCCGGCCCTCCGCACACTATTGCATGGGTGGGGTACGTGTTAATGCCGATGGCGAAAGCATAGGCAAGGGCTCGGTAAAGGGACTGTTGGCTGCGGGCCAGGTGCTAGGTGGGTTGCATGGCGGCAACCGCCTGGGCTCCACCTCGTTAACTGAGACCGTTATCTTCGGGCGGCGTGCGGGGCGCAAAGCCGCCGATCTTGCCGTTGAAGCACAGGGTAATTCGCAGCAATTTAGTTTAGAGAAATGGCAACACGAAGCCCAGCGCCTGGAACAAAACTACCAAAACCTGCTTGAACAAAAAGGTAAATTAACGGCAAGCGAATTAACCCAGCGACTACAAAAAGTGGCATGGAAGTATTTTGGCCCGGTTCGCTCAATACAGGGCTTACAACAGGGTCTTGCTGAGTTGAGCCGTATCCGCACTCAGCTAAGCCGTGTCCGGATATCCAACGACAGCCCCTGGAACCAAAGCCTGGTGGATTATGTAGAACTTGACAACCTACTGACCACCGCAGAAATGATTGGAACTTGCGCGCTACAAAGGGACACAAGCACCGGCGCTCATGTTCGTATCGATTCACCCCGTGGCCAGCTTCTTAACCGTCGCCCATACAGCTTACTTATACGTCACGATGTACACACCCAAACCAGCAGCAATTTTCTTGATTGGCAGATCGAACGTCTTTCGCGTAAACCGACGTCAGTGTGGATCTATATGGCACACAAGACAAGTAAACAAATCGCGTTACTCTTTCTGGCAGGACTTCGACACCTGCCACAAAAAAGGCTCGATCCTATCCTTACAAAAAAGTACCGCAAAATGGCCATAGAGATGGGTGTGAAACTCACCACTGATGTTCCGCCGGGCACCAAATTTGAAAGCGAAGTCGATTCAACTATCGCTCTGCGTTTGAAGAAGCGCTTTGCTCAGACCGCCGATGCCGTGACGTTTCAATTCGAAGCGGATAAAGCAAACACCATTAATTTTCTTTCGGGTCAATTTGGGAATTTCATTTTTAATATAGACGATAAGCCGGTGATGCGCTCATATTCATTTTCCTCAGCGCCTCCTCGCGGGCCTGTGTATACCGAAACACTGGATATTACAATTAAGCGTGAGCCTGGTGGCCTGGTTTCAAACTGGGTTATCGACAATTTGTTTGAAGGGCAAACCGTGCGCATGAAACAGCCCCAAGGAAAGTTTTGTTTGCCTGCTCATGGCGCCAGCCGCCCACCGAAAAAAATATTACTGGTTGGTGCGGGTAGTGGCATTACTCCCTTGATATCCATGCTCAACTGGCTTGTTGATAGCAAAGAAAATGTTGATGTCGTTCTTATTAATTCAGTACGTACCGAAGGCGATATCATGTTCGCTGACTACATTTCCAAGCTAGGTCTAAACCACAACAATATACGTACATACATTAATTATACTGGTAAAGACGCATTACTCCCAGAAAACCAGAACGGCAATGTGGCCGCAGGTCGTCTAAATACCAACCTTGTACGCAAGTGGGTGCCCGACCTCACTGAGCGACATGTCTATGTCTGCGGGCCATCTGCATTTATGGAAAACGTACAGTTGATTAGCACTGAGCTGGGACTTGCTAAACGCAAACTTCACCTGGAGAACTTCAGTGCTCAGGTTGACCTAAGCGCCTTTGCAGACCTGAACAGTTTCAAAGTTGAATTCTCTCGTTCTGCTGTTATTGCTGATAGCGTACCAGGTGCCTCATTGCTTGATTTGGCCGAACAAGAAAATCTGGATACCAATTTCAGCTGCCGTAGCGGTACTTGTGGTGAATGTAAAACCCGTCTGGTTTCTGGCGAGGTACATATGGTTAGCGAAGATGGCCTTGATGCACGGGACAAACTCAATGGGCACATCCTTACCTGTACCGCTGTACCGCTTAGTAATTGTCAGTTAGAGGCATAGCTCTAAATGAAAATGTCGGGCGAGCGATGTATGGGGTTAGAAGCAGCTGCTTTGAAAAAGAGCTATAAAATATCAGGTAAAAACAGTGAAACTTAATCACTAGTTAGCTTTCATAAGCCCCGACAATGCTCTACATAAATTAAACTACTCAATATTTCAAGGTTAAATACATGCCACATTCCATAAATCTAAAAGATCTTATTCGCAATAGAAAGTACTTCACTCAGCGAATTAAAGGCTTATTTTCTTTTGTTAAATACCAAAAATTCGATGCCAAGAAAAAAAAGGACACCTACCCCAAGCTTGTGGAAGAGCGAGTTAGGCAGTTTCCTGACAATACTATTATCAAGTATGAAAACCGGGAAATAACCTATAGCCAATTTAATAAGGCGGCTAATCGGGTGGCCCACTACCTGGAAGGTCAAGGCGTTGGCATGGGGGATGTAGTGGCTTTGTTTATGGAAAACCGCCCTGAGTATCTTATTTATCAGTTGGCTATTTCAAAGCTTGGAGCGACGGCAGCACTGATAAATAACTCACAAAAAGGACATATACTACTGCATAGTATGAATCTGGTTAATCCCACATCTGTAGTGGTGGGTGAAGAGGTACTTCAATCTCTAATTGATGTGCGTGATGAACTCACCGTGGCTGTTGATGTTTATCGTGTACCAGATACCGATACTCTGCTACAGCCAGATGATCAAGAAGGAAAATTTATTAATATTGCTAGTGCGTCCTGGAATTACTCAGAAGAAAATCTAAATGTAACACAAAAAATCAGCCCTAAAAGCAATGCTTGGTACATTTTTACATCGGGAACAACAGGCCTGCCAAAAGCATCCACTCAAAGTCATGACCGCATGGCCAGGGGGTTCATAGCATATGGAAATCTTATAAATCCCATCCATGAAGCTGACGTCATTTACAGTACGTTACCGCTTTACCATTCAACAGCACAGGCATGTGTATGGTTCCCCTGTGTTTGTAATGGGGCTGCATTTGCCTTAAGTCGAAAATTTAGTGCCTCAAAATTTTGGGGAGAAGTGAATTCTCATCAGGCTACCGGCTTTGGCTATGTGGGTGAGTTATGCCGTTATTTATTGAGTCAACCAGAACAACAGAACGACAAATTAAACTCAATCAGATTCATTATTGGTAATGGGTTGCGCCCTGAAATCTGGCGTGAATTCAAAGAGCGCTTTAGCATTGATGAGATAAGGGAGTTCTACGGATCAAGTGAAGGAAATCTATTTGCATTTAACATATTTAATTTGGATAAAACCGTCGGTATGGTTTTAGGACCACATAAATTGGTTAAAGTTGACCAAGAAACGGAAGAGCCTATACGTAATAGGAAAGGTCGGTTAATCAAAGCCAAAAAGGGCGAACCTGGATTATTGTTGGGTGAAATAAATCATAACATTCCTTTTGAGGGTTACTCGGATAAGTCCAAAAATGAATCAAAGCTTATCAGGCACGCTTTCAAAGATGGTGATATCTATTTTAATAGTGGCGATATCCTTAGAGATATTGGATGTAAACATTTGCAATTCTGTGATCGCACTGGCGATACCTTTCGCTGGAAGGGTGAAAATGTTTCTACCGGCGAGTTGGAAAACATTGCGAATAAACATCCATCGGTGGAAGAATCCGTTGCCTATGGCGTGGAGATTCCAAATACCAACGGCAAAGCTGGAATGCTCTCTATCAGACTTAAAGAGGGTATGAAAAAAATAGATGGACAGGGGTTGTACGATTTCTTGGCGGATAATTTACCCGGCTATTCAGTCCCGATTTTTGTCAGAATTAAAGACGAATTTGAAAAAACGCCGACGTTTAAGTATTTAAAAACAAATTTGAAAAAAGAGGGTTTTGATCTTAACCAAGTGGGTTGCCCTGTTTATGTAAACTTGCCCGGCGAGAAGAAATACAGGCCTTTAACTAATAAAATTTATGACAGTATTTCGGGCAGTGAGTATCGCTTTTAAGTACGGTTATGGTTGAAACAGAAAGAAAACTGATAACGCTAGAGTGACGAGCTCTATTTGTTTTTGAAAGTAATTGAAAAATAATGCTTCTATAAAATTTATGAAATCTGAAATATAAAATAAGAGAATATTAAAGTATGACTAGTTTAATACCCAAAAATATATTACGTGAACAACACTTATTGGCTGATAACCGTCAATTAAAATCAGGAGAAGAAGGGGTTTTTAGAATCTGGCAGGACTATGCATCACCCTATTCTCACAAGGTTATGACCTATATGAACTATAAAGGCATTCCTTACAAACGCATGCAAATCACTATGGATGTCTATATGAACGAAATAGTGAAGCTAGTGGGCCAGTCCACTATTCCGGTTATCTTGACCCCGGATAATCAGGTCATGCAAGACTCTACTCCTATAATGGAGTGGTTTGAGACACAATATACCCACAAGCCTGCCATTCCCGAAGATTCCCGTTTGGCATTTTGCATGTGGTTGCTGGAAGAATTCTCTGATGAATACATGCCACGTTTGCATATGCATACTCGCTGGGGAAATGAACAAAATCGTCAAACCATGAGCCATAGAATTGCACGAGGTTTAACCTATGGAAATGCTGCTCAAGACCCCAAGAATTTGGCTCCTTTCTTATTAGGGCGACAGTCTGAATTTGATCAACACCTGGGGCTGGCAGGAGAGGCAATCCGTAATAATGTTGACCAGCAAATACTGGATCTTCTCGCCATTTTAGAAGAGCACTTTAAACACCACCAATTCCTGTTAGGTTTCAAACCCTCTTTGGCTGATTTTTCTTTGTATGGTCCATTAAGAATTCATTTGTTTAATGATCCAAACTCCAATGAAATAATGGAATTGAATGCGCCCCGTACTTGTCGTTGGATGGACACCATTTTTGAATTGGGTGATAACCGCGGCCGTGTTGGGCAAACCGAGTTTGGTGATTGGATCGACCTTAACCAAGGGCTACCGGAAACCCTGGCGAAATTATTGGCCTTTATTGGCAAGACATATATTCCTTTTGCCAAGGCAGGGGTTGCAGCAAGGAAATATAAAATAAAGAATTTCGAAGCAAAAGTATATGGCGAGGTGGCCAGCTTTAGTACCCACCTATACCGTGACTGGTCCTTTGAGCAGATACAACTTCGTTACCAAGCATTAGGCGCGCAAGATAAGGCGTTCATGGATGAAGTGTTAACAAAAGCTTCTGTGCTTCCAGCTTTATTGTCAGATGAAATTGTTCACAATGGTTTATTTGACGGTTTTACACCACCTTTTGTAAAAGATGGTATTTGTGATGCAAGAGTTAAACATAAAAAAGAGAAGGCCTCTAAAAAAGTGAAGTCCGCCTAGCAGTAAGAATACACTAGGATCTCTATAGTTTTTTTATGAGAGTAGTTTGGTTATCAAATGGCTGATGGTAACGACGCTTTATTGTAAACTTTATGGAATGTAAAAGTGAGAAAAGATCATGTATCAAGGTAGTTATGAACTGATTGGATCAGAGCTGAGTATGTTTACTCGTAAACTGGAAGCACAGCTCAGGTTTCAGGGTATCCCTTACCAATGGCATTTTAAAACAATGACTGAACGCGAGGCTATTAAGCAGCGCAGTGGCACTCATTTTATCCCCATACTAAAGACACCAGATGGTTGGATGATTAATGATACGATTGCTATTGGCCCAATGCTGCATGAGCGTTTTAATAGTGCACCGGTGATTCCTCAAAGTTCAATTCAGCGTGCTTTGTGTTTTATTCTTGAGGATTATTTCAATCATTGGATGTGTCGACATGCTTTGCACTCACGCTGGTGTTACGAAGACAACGCTATGGTTGCCGGAAGAAATTTTGGCATCAATATGATACTGGGAAAAAGCATTGAGGATGTATTGACCGAAAAAGAAGAGAAGCAGGTTGGCGGTACCGGAAAGTTTATGAAAGAGTCATTTGGTATTCCGGCTTGTAGGGTGCAAGGCGCAGGCGAAGATCAACGTGACTCGATACAAGATGATTTCAAATTAATGATGCAGCTCTTAAGTGAGCATTTTAAATCAAGTGATTTTTTATTGGGCAGCAGGCCCTGCTTGGCAGACTTTGCCTTGGTAGGCCCGGCAAAAGCCCACTTTTTAATTGATCCAGAACCTCTTAGCTGGCTAGGTGATCATGAAAGAATGCTTAGGGGTTATGTTGACCGAGTTTGGAACTATGACCAGCAAGAATTGAGTTGGTCGGATGAACAAAACATTCCAGAAACTTTGTTGGCGATCATTGAGCATATGCTAAAAAACTATCATGTATTTGCATTGAGAAACGTTCAATCGGCCGCCAATGGCGAAAAGGAATTTACTCTTGATTTAGGTCATGGGGAATTTACCGCTCAAGCCATGAAACGTTTGGATAAAGCGCGCTTACATGTTCAAGATGAACTCATTCGGGTGAAGGCTTGGGATATCGAAAATTTGCTAGAAACAGGTGCACTGGATCTTTATGAGCATCCAGCCTTCATTTAAGTATCACGAACTAAACAATATCATTTTATCCCTTTACCGTAGAAGTAAAAATTATAAAACTAGCACCTTATGATTTTACATACTTTAATAAACTAGCTGAGTGGTTATCAACAGGTTTCTCCTTATAAAATAATTACTTGTAACAATATAAGTTACCAGCTGCTGGTAGCTTACCCTGCAATGGTTAATTATATTTTGAAAAAGTTGAGTAGAGGCAGCCTAAATAGGGCAATACACTAGAAACCTCATGAGATTGCCCTATACTGAGGCTGTCAATCTATCGGTTGTTAAGTGATCTAAAATGAAAACGTCTTCAGTGATTTTCTCGCTATTACTGGCAGGCTTGCTCCCCCCAAGCCCTTCGTGGGCAGCGGCTAATATCGACCACCTGTTTGTCTTGTCCCTAGAGGAGTTATTGAAAATTAAGGTCACCGGCTCAACCCTCACTCCAAAAGAACTTAAAACAGTACCCGCCGCCGTCACCGTATTCACCCACAGGCAGATAACTAACATGGGGCTGGATAGCCTGGATGAATTGATGAATCTGGTGCCGGGTTTCCAGTCGTATCGTTCATCACAATCTCCGCTGCACTACCCCATGACGTCTCGCGGGCGCCGCATTGCTCAATCCGGTTCGGAAATTTTGGTATTGGTAGATGGCATGCGTTTAGAGGAGCCTCGTATCAGTGGTGGCACTCATATTGCTCCCAAGTTTCCCCTGCTACAAGTTGGGCGGGTTGAATTTATTCGTGGACCGGGGTCGGCCGTGTATGGATCTAACGCCATGATGGGGGTTATAAATATTGTTACTCGCAACGACGTGGATGAAGCAAGTATGGGTATTGGCAGTTTTAATCGTCGCAAGGGGCACCTGTTAACAAATAAGCAAAGCGGAGACTTAAGCTTTGATCTATTTGCTTCATGGGAAGCGGATGATGGTGATAATTACCAGCTGCAAGATACTTTTGGCAGTGGGCAGATAAATACCCAGGACCCCCGTGAGCTGACCGACGTCAATATTAAACTTAAATGGCAGGATACTCGCCTGAACCTGCATCACAAACAATTTGAGACTAAGGACTTTTACGAGCTGGATAGGTTGTCTAATGGATTTAACCGGCGCAATGGGGAGTTTATGGCGCTTATGGTGCGCCAGTCCTTTCGCTGGCGAGCCGTCGCTTCGAATATTGCTGTGAGTTACACCCGTGCCGGTTACTCCACAGCCCTGCAATTGACGGCCCCAGGCCAACTTTTTACCAACAGTAATCCACCCAGTAACGATGCATTGTTGGCGCGCGTTGATTTTAAAGACGCCAGTGAAACCCGTATTATGTGGCATAACGATTGGAGTATTAATTCATACGACAGCCTGCAATTTGGCCTTGAGCTTAGACAAATTGATTCGCCAGAGGTTATTGGAGAAAATAATTTCGACGTGAGTGATCTGGTCAACGCAAATAGTCCCATTCGTTACTACGGCAACTTGTTGGCCACCACACAGGTACAGGCCCAATCAACGCGTGACATCGTGGGGGTTTATGGTCAGTACCAGCATCAGCTATTTGACAACACCCACCTTACAATGGGCTTGCGTCATGACGATTTTTCTCAAATTGGTGCGCAACTGAGCCCCAGAATTGCTTTGGTGCACGAGTTAAATACCCACCATAGTATTAAACTGCTTTATGGGGAGGCATTTCGCGCCCCCGCCGAGGGGGAGCTAAATCTACTCAATAACCCGGTAGTGATCGGTAACCCTGATTTAGTGCCGGAAACGGTACAAAGTAGCGAGCTTATTTGGCTGGGCCAATGGCCCCGTAGCGGTATTTCCCTAGGGTATTTTGAGAGCCGTTTTAAGGACGCTATTGTACAGGTGGGCTCAGGTAATGTGTTGGTATTTGATAATATGGATCAGGAGCCCAGCAAGGGAGTGGAGCTGGAAGTTTCTCATCAGTTAACGGGTGCTTGGTTAGTGGGTGGCACTTATACCTACTTTCTTGAAACACCGGCACTCTCTTTTCGTGAATCAGATCGCTTGGCTTCATTCATGGTGAACTACCAGCAGGCTAACTGGAATGGTAACCTGGCGGCCAACTACCAGAGTAATAAAGATATGGCAGCCCGAGACAGCAATGGTGAGCGTATTACCCTGGATGGTTACTGGCAGTTATTTGGCAAGGTGCGCTATTACTTGAAATCAGATTTACAAATATTTATCCAGGGGAAAAACTTGTTGAATAAGGGCTATCTGACCCCGCCTGCCAGTACCACTTTAATGCAAGGAATCCCCAATCGCGGGCGAGAAATATTGACAGGTCTCACCTTTGAGTTTTAGCTGGGTTTGAAATTAACCATCAGACTGGACTGACGTAAGGGGAGTTCCTAACTGCACAATAAGCAATCACAAAAGAATCAACACCTGGCGAAAGCGTAATCAGACTCATCACAGAAAAATTAATGACTTGCTTCCACCTAAAAAAACGACCCGTTATTCACGGGTATAGCTAAAACCGAATCTCATATTCGTGATAAGCCGAATCTATATCGGCCTGAGTTAGCCCAATATAGCGCATGGTTACACCTGAATCATTATGATTCAAAACCTTGCAGATGCGCACTATTCGCTCTCCAGCAGAATACATAGTCCACCCTAGGGTCTTAGGCATGCTGTGAGTGCCAAGTTTCAAACTCAGAATATTCCCTACCTCCTTGAATGCTGCAGAGACTGATTGCCTGGATATGGGGTACATTTTAGAAAGTTGAAAAGCAACCATGGACAGGCCTGTTGGAACTTTTAAGAGCCTATTTACCAGATATATGCTCTTTTGCCATTGCACTCGAGTAAATAACGAAATTATTTAAAATTAAATGATGCCGATAAATATATCTGATTTGGCCTGTATTTTGAGCCTAGACTCGGGTCTTATGGGATTATTAGAAATATTCACCATAAATTACCCTGTACCCCGGCTACACACCAATAAATATAGGGGGTTGGCTAATTTAATGATCTTCTTTTGAGCAGATAATGTATCTGGGGGTACAGCAGTATAAACTAAAGCAACAACTCCCTTACTTAAAGGGCTACACTTCACATGTCAGGCCTCTGGTGGGGAGCCACTTTCCCCTTTAAAATCAACAGCTTAGAAACACCCCTTTTCTCTCTACCGACCATCTGGTTTTCATTTACCGACCACACTTGATTAAAACTCCAGCTAAAACAAGGCTTTATCACTGAATTTCTCGAGCAATTTATGATTAGACTTGTACCCTTTTAGGCCCGTTTTTTTTGCACTCTCCAGGGGTATTTATAAGGTGTGATACAGATAAGCCTACGGGTGTAGGCCTATGGTTAAGCAGCCATCAAGACTACTGCTTTTTCAATTTTATCCTGCATAACTTCTGAATGTGGGGGCAGCTGCTAACCTACCGACTCTGAAACAGGGGCCAACATACTAATGAGTTGACCCGTAAACACATCGGTAAAATCCGCGATGCCGGCGAGCCCATAGTAGTAATTCTGGTTCCAGTGAGCGCCGCCACCCAGGTACTGAACTGTTCTTATCAGTGTTAATTCCGGTATTAGCGGCTATATCCTTAAAAGCTGAAGATTCAAGCAAACTCAATACAAACCAATAACGATATTGCCACCCCAATATGACTGCTATTCTTAGGGCACGCTGCAATGCAACGGGAGTCATGCCCATAAAACTACAAAATCAGTTTCTAAAGCCAGGGTATTGAGGGCTGTCGCTAACTTTAGCGCCATTGAAATAGGTGTGCCCACCCATGTAATTAAGAAAAAGCTAAAGTCAACTTTAGTCACTTAACGCTTGCTATTTAAGGCCACCTAAAATACTAGCCCTCCTTCAATATGATCACTATAATAAACATTAATGAGTTATTTGCTCAATATAGTGAACACTATGAATCAGAACTCTAAACCAAAAAATCGCAAAACGGCTTTATTTAAACGTCAAAGGTCCGTTCTTGAGCAGCTGGGCGAGAACATCAAGCTTGCCAGAATGCGCAGGCGCTTCAGTGCAACACTAATATCACAGCGAACAGGGTTAAGTCGTACCACGATCAATAAAATTGAAGCGGGTAATGAAGGGGTTTCAATAGGAAATTACCTCATAGTATTAACTGCGGTAGGTCTTGGGGGAGATTTGGCCCAGGTTGGCGCTAATGATGAACTAGGTCGGAAATTACAAGACATTAAAACCCTTGGCCGGAGGCTATAGGCATATCATGGCAAAGACGATCATTTACGCAGATTGGGTAACCGAGGATTCAGCCTCAACCGTTGATGGCATATTAGTGGGTGAACTAAATTCTGATCAAATCAGGTCATCTGAACTATTTAGATTTCACTACGACAAACAATGGATTAAAGACGGCGGCAGCGCCATAGACCCTGAGCTTGATCTTTATGAAGGCGACCACTTTTCAGATAGTCTAAATTTCCGCTGCTTTCTGGACTCATGCCCTGATCGCTGGGGTCGCTTATTAATGGACAGAAGGGAAGCCATATACGCCAGAGATGAAAAGCGCCTGGAAAGAAAGCTCACCGAAATGGATTACCTACTGGGTGTTCATGATCAATATCGGATGGGTGGCCTAAGATACAAAACCGAAGCCGGTGGTGAATTCAAAGATAATAATGCCGACCTTGCTGCCCCACCCATGGCAAGCCTAAAAGAGCTTGAATATGCCGCCAGTAAAATTGAAGACGAAGCTATTGATGATCCGCTATACATCACTTGGTTAAACCAGCTTATCTCCCCTGGATCGAGTCTAGGCGGCGCTCGGCCAAAAGCCTGCGTTATTGATGACGAGAATGCTCTGTGGATTGCCAAATTTCCAAACAAGCACGATAACTTTAATGTAGGTGCCTGGGAGTATGTTGCATATTTAATGGCCATTGATTGCGGCATTGAAATGTCATTATCCAAGGTAGAGAAAATTAATGGTACTCAACACACATTCATGACTAAACGGTTTGATAGAAGAGTCTGTGATGAAAACAAACAGGTTCGAGTTCATTTTTCAAGTGCCATGACTCAACTGGGATACCGGGATGGCGAACAGGGTGCCAGTTATTTGGAGCTGTGCGAATACCTAACCAACAACGGAGCTAAAACCGCCGATGACTTAGAACAATTATGGCTGCGTATTGTATTCAGTATTGCCATTAGTAATTCGGACGACCACCTCAGAAATCATGGTTTTTTGCTATCAACTCACGGCTGGGTATTGTCCCCTGCTTATGACATAAACCCCATTCCAAAATCCACAGGCTTAAACTTAAATATAAATGAAACCGAAAACCGACTGGATTTTGCCCTAGCCTTAGAAACCATAGCTTACTACCGAGTTGAATCTGATGAGGCAGAAAGTATAATCAACAGCGTATGCGAAGTGGTAAAACATTGGCGAGATAATGCTACCAAAGTCGGCATCTCAAGAGCTGAGCAAGATTTAATGGCCTCTTGTTTTAGTGCAGCCAAAAACTGGAAAAAAGCAGATATTAACAATGCCAATTAATAGCTACTTCATCGAAAGGTAGACATGCTTAGTTAGGACTAATGTCATTTTAGGGTTTTTAAAAACATACTTTTGAAGTGATCACTTATGAAGGCTTGGGTCTTTGTGCTGAAGGTGAAGCAACTAAATTTATTGCCGGTGGTGATAACATCCATGGTGGTAAGTTTGTAGTTAACCCCTCAGGTGGCTTGATGAGTAAAGGTCACCCATTGGCGCTACTGGTTTGGCTCAGCGTTATGAGCTGGTTAATCAGTTACGTGGTAATTTTGGTGTTCGTCAAATTGAAGGTGCCAGAATTGGGTTGCAGCATAACCTGGCTATAGGCGGCGCTGTTGTTGTGACCATGTACAAGGCCGCTTAATCTTTAGGCTTTGTTAATTATTAGGGGGCGACCGCTGCCCCCTAATATCCACTCTATTTCTTGTCCAATACTTGCCTTGTATTAGCACTCTAAATTCACTCTATCCTAAACTGCCGCACTCAGTCAGACTGCTTCCTTTTTATCCAATTAGGCCATCAGGAAATGGATGTGCGAACTCTGCTGAAAAACATCATTCACGTCATTCTGTAAAAGTATTTTTTAAAAAAGTATGAGTTAAAGGTACTTCGAATTGAAGCTAGAAAAATAGGAGTCCAGGGCAGACCGATAAGCGTCTATTCGATCAAAATCAAGCCAATATAAACCGAGTAATGATAATTACTTTAAATTGCAGTCAAACTTAAAAAACTATTAATTATTCAAAAAGCTAAATTATAATTTAAATAAACGGCTATAATTGAGGCCTAAATAGAACCCGTCCTGTTTTTTTCATTTAGAAACATTATGGGTTTAATGCCTAGGACGATTGCACTTAACAAGTGTGAATTAAATTTTCCGCCAAAGTGACTAACATGTTTTCCTGTTTGGTTTCTTAACTATTTTTATGGTCAGTTTACTTGACTACTGCAATATTGTTTCCGTTAACTGTAAAAAAATAAGAACAACCAATAACTAGGCCCATTATCATTTTATTCTTTTCGTGAATAAGATGTCTGCTGGATATGGTTTATTTGTATATTAGGAAGCCAACTACCCTGGCATTAAAATGCTCATAAACTAAACTAAACAGAATCAAATAATAGGAACTCTTGCTGATAACCGCCATGAAAACCAGAGTAAAACGGCTGTTATTCTGTTTATCATTGTTGCCAGCCTGGCTTAATGTCGAAGAAGATATCGATCACTTATTTTCCTTAAGCCTAGAGGCACTCTTAGCGGTTGAGGTATCCGGTGCCGCTTTCTCTGTTGAATCCCTAGCAAATACACCGGCTTCTGTGACGGTTTTTACGGCCAAAGAGATCCAGCAGCTGGGCATGCGTTATGTCTATGAACTGGCCAACCTGGTGCCGGGATTTCAAGCTAAGCGGCAGGGTCTCAATGCTCACCTTTACAGCATCAGCAGCCGCGGACGCCAAGTATCCTCGCTCAATACCAATATTATAGTGATTATTAATGGTCAAGCGGTGACGTCCGCCTATACCGGATCTTCCATGGCCGTTATCTGGACTATCCCCTTGGAGAATGTATCGAAGGTTGAATTTATCCGCGGACCGGGTTCGTTGGTGTATGGCAGCGGTGCCTTGCTGGGCATAATCAATATAGAAACGTATCAAGTTGAAAACTATGGGCAAATGGCCCTGGGCAATAGTGTTTATGGCGCCAGCGCGGTGAATTATAGCCAGGCTGGCGTTCAGTTTTCGGCTATCTTTCGAGGTGACCAGGGCCAGCGTTATTCATTAAAAGATGGCGATAGGGGTAAGCGAATCAATTCGCAAGACCCTTATTCAGAGGGACATATGTATCTAACATTACATTCTGACGACAGTGCTTTGTCACTTCATCATCATCGTTTCAGCGACAGTGGCTTTTACACATTTGACCATGTGGATAATGATATTAATGGATTTGATCAACAGTATACCAGTGCAACTGTACGTCATGTAATTAACCATAACACTGCCTTCGATTTAACCATGTCTGCTTTTTTCAATATTTACAGGTGTACATTTAGCGGGCGTTCAAGCGCCCCGGGGGTGCTGGAGGAGGTTAGCAACCCCAGTAGTTCTGAGGCGTTACATGGCACCTCCGTGGTTAAGGCAAACCAGTATGGTGTGAAACTGGTGTCCGACTGGCTGTTGGCGGGTAATCATTTAGTTTTTGGTGGGGAGTATCAATACTCACCTGCAGTGTCGGGCACTGCATTTGCAAATTTTAGTCTTAATCAAATTTTTGAAGGCAATTTTCCGGTGGATTATTATGATAATAACTCACCGGGTGAGTCATTTCTTCGAAAACAAGAAAATCAATCGCTAGCCTTGTTTGGCGAGTATCAGCAACACATAACAGAAGATTTAACGGCTACTTATTCTTTGCGCTATGATTATGCAAAAAATATCGATGATGGAGAATTGTTGCCACGAATAGCATTGATATATACGTTAAACGCAAATCATGGGTTTAAGGCTATTCATAGTCAGGCTTTTCGCCATCCAGACGCCAATGAACTGGACGCTATTAATAACAGTATAAGTATTGGTAATGTAAACCTGTCACCTGAAACCGTTCGTTCTAATGAAGTTATCTGGTTTGTGCAGCACCCTCAATTCTATTTTAATTTGGCCTACTTCCACAATAAATTTAATAATGCCATAGTTCAAGTAACCGATCAGGCCAGACGTGTGTTTCAGAATATAGGAGAAGAAAGCAACGCTGGTTTTGAAGTGGAGTATCGTCATGAACTGTCTAAAAATTTTAGTGTGCGCACGTCTGTGGCACGTATGACAAACCATTTAGGCAGTGCGATAAGAATTTCAGAAAATAGCGGCTCGTTTACCTTGAGTTGGCATGAAGCACGTTGGCAGGCCAATGTGATGAGTGTATACCAGTCGCAAACACAGATGTTTAAAAATGAAGATCAGGATATTCTTACCTTGCCAAGTTTTTGGGTCCTCAACATGTCGGTAAATTACCTGCATGGCAATAACACGCAATCGCAACTGCTCATTAATAATGTGTTGGATGACCGGTATTTTTCCCCCGCCATCTCTACCGTTCTGGACGAAGGGATTCCCTCCCGGGGGAGAGAGTTGAATCACCCCAAGTTTTCTAGATCGTTCACCAGCCATATAGGCCTCCTCTTTAAGTACACTATATAGTTAAAGAGTGTCTAGTAAACTTGGGGCGATTCACTTAGCATATATACTGTAGTGGTCAACCTTTTTTGGCCACGCCGTTAGAGGCTTTCCAAAAATATTCTTCTTTTTCATTTGGTGTCAGCCCTAAGTTATGACTATGAGGACGAACCGAATTGTAGTATCTAAA
>MAAA01014039.1_pt1 | contig 30880 bp, 27 predicted proteins | sample 1115971 | NCBI WGS metagenome assembly MAAA01 (sample SAMN04961123, study PRJNA320927) | seawater metagenome | isolation source: sample BD02T6 sea water enriched with oil for 6 days | place: USA:Gulf of Mexico | collected 2013-07-27 | reverse complement strand
TTGAGGATCGCCATAATCTGGCTGTCTGAATATCGTGATGTTTTCATAAAGAATTCCTTTGGTTCAGTTTACGAGAATTCTCTACTTTTGACTTCTACTAATTATCGGGGGGATTACACTTGAACGTGAAGGCAGCGCCGTATACTCAAGACGGCCCTCGACAATTGCTTCTGCATGGTCTAATACACCACCTCAATGTGGTTAACCTACGTCCATATAGGCAATAAATGACAATACTAGTAACAGGCGGTGCAGGCTACATAGGCAGCCACACCTGCATAGAATTATTAAACAGTGGCCATCAAGTACTGGTGCTAGATAACCTGTGCAACAGTAAATACGAATCCTTAAATCGTGTAGAAAAAAATAAGCGGCAAAAAAATCATCTTTGTACAAGGCGATGTACGAGATGCTGATTGCTTGCAGCAAATTTTCAAAAATCACAGCATAAAAGCGGTAATTCACTTTGCAGGCTTAAAGGCCGTGGGTGAACCCTGTGAAAAACCCTTGGCATACTACGAAAACAACGTAATGGGGTCTTTAATACTGGTTCAGCAAATGGAAAAAGCCGGCATTAAAAACCTGGTATTCAGTTCATTGGCCACAGTATATGGTGACCCGGAAAAACTTCCCCTAACCGAAGACATGCCCCTGTCGGCCACCAACCCTTGCGGGCGCAGTAAACTAATGGTAGAAGACATGCTGCGTGATTTACCCAGCAGTGATGAATTAAACAAATCAGCCAAACCCTGGTCCATAGCTTTGTTACGTTACTTTAACCCAGTGGGCGCCCACGAATCAGGCCTAATTGGTGAAGACCCAAATGGCATCCCCAACAATTTAATGCCCTACATAAGCCAAGTAGCCGTGGGTAAATTAAAAAGCCTAGGTGTGTATGGTGACGACTACAATACGGTAGACGGTACAGGTGTGCGTGACTATATTCACGTAGTAGATTTAGCCAAAGGCCATGTTAAAGCCATACTTGCCCTGCAAGAAGGCCTACCCGGCGCAAATGCCATTAACCTGGGCACAGGCAACGGCATTTCAGTGATAGAGCTGATGAATGCATTTAGTGACGAAAACAAGGTAAAAATAGCCTGCCAAATAGTACCAAGACGCCCAGGTGATATTGCCGCCTGTTACGCAGATGCCAGCAAGGCAAAGCGTGTTTTAGACTGGCAAGCAGAACTAAATGTTAGCCACATGGTAAAAGACAGCTGGCACTGGCAAAGCAAAAACCCAAATGGCTACAACAAACCTATCCGTAGGAGCGTGCTTGCACGCGATTAAACAGGTAAGCGAAAGAGCGATAAGGCCTGGCAGGCGTATTCTATCTGCCGGTTAAAGCCACTAAGTTGTTAAAAAATTTGTGGCGAAGAGGCTGACAAAGCACCGCTTACCGCTGTACTAGCGCAAAGTAGATAACTGTCAGCGTTACGTAGTAAAAAACCAGTAAATACACTCATAACCACAATAAATCTCCTAGAAAGCAATCTAATGGCCAACATAAGCCAGCGAATTGCCATATAAGGCGACAAACCCAGTAAGAACCCGCACCCGCGGGTGAAAATCCCCCCCCCCAGCTAACCCCTTAAATACTAACAATTAATTAACAATAGCCCCTCACAAACGCCACATTAATAAGATAGAATACTTACCCAGCGTGCATAGGCGCAAAATAGCTAGAACAGCCAATAACACAATAAAAGTTTAGAGTAATTAACACAGGTAACGCTGATTAAAATCACCCCGTAGTAGGGTGATTGCACGCGACAGACCTCAACAATAAGAAATTAGCCAAGCTAAAACCCAAAATGTAGGAACTTGCCGGTGCGCTCCTAGAGCCTAATGAGTGCATTGGGTATTCCAATCGAAAAAGAATTAATGTAGGGAGTGCGCTGCTCACTATAGAGTGTAAAAGGGATAATACGTCCCGCCAATCAACGAATAACGTAGGAGGGGTGACGGCAGCCCTATAGAGTAATAATGAAAAAAGTTTTAACAGTATTCGGTACACGCCCCGAAGCTATCAAAATGGCTCCGTTGGTTCATGCGTTGGCAGATGACCCAAGGTTTAATGCTAAAGTATGCGTAACGGCACAGCACCGTGAAATGCTCGATCAGGTATTGGATTTATTCAAAATTACGCCTGATTATGACTTGAATTTAATGAAAGCAGGTCAAACATTAAACGATGTGACGGCCAAAATCCTAATTGAGCTAAAGCCAGTTCTTGAAGAGTTTAAGCCTGATGTGATATTGGTGCATGGCGATACAGCGACTACTTTTGCTTCAAGCCTAGCGGCTTATTACGAAAAAATACCAGTAGGCCATGTAGAGGCAGGACTAAGAACGGGGGATATTTACTCTCCATGGCCAGAAGAGGCTAATAGGAAATTAACAGGCGCTCTAGCTAGTTATCATTTTGCCCCTACAGAAACGTCTAAGCAAAACTTATTGGCTGAAAATATTGATATTAATAATATTTTTGTAACAGGTAATACAGTCATAGATGCACTGCTGAAAGTAGTCGAGAGTATCGAAAACAATATCGAGTTACAACTGCAGTTAAAGACTAACTACCCATTTATAGACGAGGCTAAAGATTTAGTTGTTATCACAGGCCATCGTCGTGAAAACTTTGGGCAAGGCTTTGAGAATATCTGCCAATCTATAGCGACTGTAGCCAAAGAAAAGTCAGGTGTTCAATTTGTGTATCCAGTGCATTTAAACCCAAGCGTAAGAGAGCCAGTTAATAGATTATTGACGGGGTTAGATAACGTACATTTAATTGAACCCCTAGAGTATTTGCCTTTTGTTAATTTAATGCGTCTATCAACCGTTATTTTAACGGATTCAGGCGGCATTCAAGAAGAGGCTCCTAGCCTAGGAAAGCCAGTGTTAGTCATGCGGGATACTACTGAGCGGCCAGAGGCAGTAGATGCAGGAACAGTTAAGTTGGTTGGAACCAATAAAGACTCAATAGTAACTGCATTATTAGAGTTACTTAAAAAAGAAAGTGAATATAAAAAAATGAGCAAAGCCCATAACCCTTACGGGGATGGCAAAGCTTGTATGAAAATTTTAAACGCATTAGATCATGAGTAATAAAGTAATGTCATTTGAAACAATTTCAGTAATTGGCCTTGGCTATATCGGTTTACCAACTGCAGCCATGTTTGCATCACGTAAAAAGAAAGTGATAGGAGTAGACGTAAACGAAAGTGTTGTGAACACTATTAATCGAGGTGAGATTCACATTATTGAGCCTGAGCTTGATATTTTAGTTCACGCAGCAGTCAATCAGGGATATTTAAAAGCGACACTGAACCCAGAGCCAGCAGACGCATTTTTAATAGCTGTACCAACCCCGTTCTTGCCTTGTGAAAATGGAGATGTACCAGCACCAGACTTGAAGTACATAAAATCAGCAGCTAAGGCCATTGCACCTGTATTAAAGAAAGGCGACTTAGTTATTTTAGAGTCTACCTCCCCAGTGGGGGCAACAGAAGATATGGCTGTGTGGTTAGCGGAAGCCCGTAAAGATTTAAGCTTTCCTCAAGCCGCTGGCGAAGACTCAGATATACGTATTGCCCATTGTCCTGAACGTGTTTTACCTGGGCATGTTGTGCGTGAACTGGTCGAAAATGACAGGGTAATTGGTGGGTTAACGGCTAAGTGCTCACTGGCCGCCGTAGAGCTGTATAAAACTTTTGTAGAGGGTGATTGTGTAATTACCAATGCACGTACAGCAGAGATGGCGAAGCTAACAGAAAATAGCTGCCGTGATGTACAGATAGCATTTGCCAATGAATTATCTGTAATTTGTGATGAATTAGACATTGATGTATGGGAGCTAATTAGCCTTGCGAATCGCCATCCTCGGATCAATATTCTTCAACCAGGCCCTGGTGTGGGTGGGCATTGTATTGCTGTAGATCCTTGGTTCATAGTCAGTAAGACACCTGAATTAGCACAATTAATTCATGCTGCTCGGAAGGTGAATGATTCAAAACCAGAATGGGTTATTGATAAAGTTAAAGCCGGTATATTGGATTTTTTACTAGCTAACCCAGGTAAGTCTGTAAGTGACATGACTGTTGCATGTTATGGCCTGGCTTTTAAGCCAAATATAGATGACCTCAGAGAAAGCCCAGCACTATTTATCGCACAAAGAATATCAAAGATGCACTCTGGTACTGTATTGGCTGTAGAGCCAAATATTGATCAGCTTCCATCGACATGTGAAAATATGCAATTGGTTGGATTAAGTGAAGGCTTAGACAGGGCCGATTTAAATGTTATGTTGGTTGATCACGAGCAATTTAAAAAAGAAGATCTGAGCGCTTATTCATTTATGGATACGAAGGGAATTGTTTGATGGAGAGTTTAGATCGAGTATTAACTGAAGGCACCGCACCGGCCTATATTATTGCTGAAATAGGGCAGGCACATGATGGTAGTCTTGGTGCAGCACATGCATATATTGATGCCGTAGCCACAACGGGTGTTAATGCAATAAAATTTCAAACCCATATCGCCAAAGCTGAGTCTACTAGGCATGAAAAGTTTAGAGTGAACGTTTTCCCTCAAGACGCCACTAGGTATGATTACTGGGAAAGGATGGAGTTTACAGCGGAGCAGTGGAGGGCGTTAGCTGCTCACGCTAAAGAGGTGGGGTTGGACTTTTTATCAACACCATTCTCAGTTGAAGCAGTCCATCTTTTGGATGAATTGGGCGTTCCCGCCTGGAAAATAGGGTCTGGCGATACGTCTAATACCGAATTGCTTAACGCTGTTTTGAAGACAAAAAAGCCAATTTTACTTTCAAGTGGGATGTCTTCGTATGCAGAGATTGAAAGCGTGATCTCTATGATTAAGGCGAATGGCAACACTTTTGCTCTCTTTCAATGTACAACGTCCTACCCTTGTAATCCAGAGGATGTTGGATATAACATTATAGAAGAGATGATTACACGATTTAATTGCCCTGTTGGACTTTCTGATCATTCAGGTACCCCATTTCCATCGATTGCTGCAATTGCCTTTGGTGCCAAAATTCTTGAAGTGCATGCTGTTTTTTCTAAGCAGTCTTTTGGTCCTGACACATCATCATCGCTGACTATTGAAGAATTGAAATACTTGGTTGAAGGTGTTCGGTTTATCGAAAAAGGTATTAAAAACCCAATTGATAAAGATTTAGCAGCAAAAAAACGGGCTGATACAAAAAACCTATTTTCTAGGAGTGCATTTTACACGAAGGACCTTATGAAGGGAGACGTTTTAACTGAAAACTCATTTGCAATGAAAAAGCCTGCCGGTGGTTTGAGTTATGAGGATGCTAAAGGGCTAATAGGAAAAAAAATGTCGGTTGACAGGGTATATGACGACTTCATAAGGGTTGAGGATTTTAAATGACTTCAAAAAAAATATTAGTCGTTTTGGTGGATCGTGCCAACTACGGAAGAATTAAGCCTGTAATGGTGGCTATTCAAAAAGATTCAAAACTTGAGCTGGATGTTCTTTGTACCGGAACAATGTTGCTACCAAGATTTGGCAAGGTCGTGGATATCGTTGAGTCAGATGGCTTTAATGTAGTGAGTAAAATTTATATGGAAATTGAAGGGTCTAACACCACAACGATGTCTAAAAGCATAGGCCTTGGAATAGTCGAATTTTCTACTGAATATGACAGAATCAAGCCTGATGTGGTGCTTTTGATTGGGGATCGTTACGAGGCTTTAGCAGCAACTATATCCGCTGCTTACATGAACTTACCTATTGCGCATATTCAAGGTGGTGAGGTATCGGGTTCGATTGATGAAAGTTGTAGGCATGCAATAACAAAGTTTTCTCATCTACATTTTCCTTCAACTGATAGGTCTGCAGAATACATTATAAGAATGGGCGAGAAACCTGACACTGTTTATAATGTAGGCTGCCCTGTTGGTGATTACATTTCAACGTTACCAGACGATTTGTCTACAGATGATTTTGAAGACGGGCTTGGAGCAAAGATAGACCCCGAAAAGCCGTTCCTTCTTGTCATCTTTCATCCGGTAACTACTCATGCAGAATCTCTATGTGAGGCCGAAGAAATATTATATGCACTAGATGAAATTGGTATGCAAACAGTTTGGCTATGGCCTAATGTGGATGCAGGCGCAGATAGGATCTCTAAAGCAATCAGATTATTTAGAGAAAAAAATAATCCTGATTGGCTATACTTAGCAAAAAACTTTAACCCTGAAACATTCCAAAAGATCTTGAAATATACAGCTTGTGCAGTCGGGAATTCTTCGAGTTTTATAAGAGATAGTACCTTTTCAGGAACCCCTGTTGTTCTGGTTGGTGATAGGCAAGTTGGAAGAGAGCGAGGAAAAAACCTAATCGAGGCAGCGATAGATAGAGATAGTATTGTTGGGAGTATTCGCGATCAACTTAAGGTAGGGCGGTATATAGGTAGTGATATATACGGGGATGGAACAGCATCAGAAAAAATAGTAGATGTGCTTAAGAAGCATAAACCAGAAATTCAAAAAACGATCAGTTATGTAGAAGAGTAATATGTCTGGAATTTCACTTTTAGCAGCAACTAATATTCATCAATCTTATAAAGAATTTAATTCAGTTTGTCGCTCAGTTCTATTTGGTAAGCTTAAGCAAAAGTTTTCGTTTGCTAATGAATTTTCAACAGGCTCCTTACTTACCACAAGTGACAGTAGTGGAAGTATAGCTAACTGTGAAGAAAATCGATTGAAGATAATTGTGGATGGTTATTTTGTTGAGACACTTGGAAGAGATAAGACAAGTGCCCAATGGTTTTTGGACGAGTATACTAAATTTGGCGATGCAATATTTCCTGAGTTGAACGGATCATTTAACGTATTGATTATAAATGAAAAAGAAACATCGGTAAGAGTTGTTAGTGATCGCTTTGGAACTAGGTCACTATTCTATTATGAATCACTAGGTGTATTTGCTTTGTGTCCATTTGCAAAAGGCTTAATTGAATCTGGTGTTGTAGATAAAAAGCTAAATCTCGCTATGGTTGCAAATCAACTTAGTTATAGTCGGGTTTGGATTGGGAATGAAACCTTTTTTAACAAGATATATAGTTTCCCCCCAGCGACAGTTGCAACTTGGGTGATTGGTGAGGAGGTTGAGTGGACAACTTACATGCCATTGAAAAAGGAAGCAGAGAGTAAAAAAAGTGGAAGTGTTGAGGAGCTTGTTGATATTTTCCGATCGGTACTGGAGGATTTCAATAAACTTGAAGATATTGGTTTGAGCTTGTCTGGGGGGTTGGACTCAAGAATATTATTAGCTTCTGGATTTAAAGGTAAAACTTTTACCTGGGGATATAACCAGTCAAATAGCGATATTTTACTTGCAAGTGAGTCAGCTAAAGTAAATGGGAATCCTTGGGACTTTATCCACCTAAAGCCAGAACAGTTTTTGGACGTGGATTGTAGTGGTGATATGTTCCGTGAGGGGCTTGATATGTGTGTTCAAGCCTATACTTTAGAATGTTATGATGAGGTAAGTTCATTAGGTATAAAAGGTCTGATAACAGGAGTTGCGCTAGACTTCACTATGGCAGGTTCGTATTCACTTGCGAATGTAAGCGACGAGAAAAGTGCACTAGAAGTAATTCAAAATAAATCTGAAGTCTTTTCAGTTGCAGATAGAGGTAAGTTAATAACTAACGAATTAATTAGGTTGGAAATATCGGCTTTATCTCAGAAAATGCAGCAGTCAATTTCTGACGATGGAAATACTTCTTATGCAGACAGGGTACAAAACTTTTTTATGGAAAGTAGGGTTAGAAGATGTATTTTTCAAAGGCAGCAGTGGCAGAAAGCGTTTGTCGAAGACTATATGCCTACTTTTGATAATAGAATTACAGATTATTTAAATAGATATAATCTTGATGATTTGACTGGGCATCAATTGTTTAAAGAAGTATTAATGGCTCTGAGCCCTTCTTTATCAGGTGTGAAGTACCAAGGGACGATGCTTCCTGTGACTGCTCCACTAGCTCTTTGGGAAGAAGGTGTTGGTATTGAACTCAAAAGAGAAAAACTATATAGAAGTATTTATGCGGAGACTAACGGCCGGGTTTTTATTCCTTATGATCGCTATTATTCAAATTTTGATGAATGGATGAGGACGAACAATAGTTGGATTACATATATTGAACATATGTTGTTATCAGCAGAGACACGCATTGCCGATTTTGTTGATATAAATGTTGTAACTGAATGGATAGAGCTTCAAAAAAGTGGTCGGGCACCGATGTTCGGGAAGATTATACAATTGCTCTCTCTAGAAAAAACACTCAGAGCCCACTTTTAAATTAAGTGAGCATATATATTTCAATGAGTATGATGATGAAAGATTTCTTTTAAATAAATATCAATAAAAATGTAGTAGACACTAATATGACAGGTAGTCTGTGCATATTATTTTAAAAAATGGAAGGTATTGATTATTATTATTCTCATAATCCTATTTAGGTTTATGCATAGAAAAAGATGGGCGGTGGTTTAGATAGTTAACGGAAAAGTATTAGATAAATCAAATACCCTTAAAAATAAATGAATTACAAAGCCGATATCATGAGGTCTATAAGTTGAAAAAAATTTTAGGAATAATCCCTGCACGAGGTGGATCAAAAGGTATCCCAGGTAAGAATATTCGACAGGTTGCAGGGAAGCCTCTTATCAAATGGGCGATTGAATCGGCACAAGATAGTAATCTGATTACTGACTTTTATGTATCAACTGATGATGTTGAAATTGCTAAGGTAGCTCGGTCTTGTGGTGCGGAGGTTTTAATGCGTCCTGACAATTTAGCGCAAGATAAAACACCTATGATCCCTGCGGTTCAGCATGCTTGTAGCCAAGCAGAAGTAATAAATGGGCAATATGATTTTTTTGTTTTATTACAGCCTACAGCGCCTCAAAGAACAGGGGCTGATATTGATGCGGCTCTTAATCTATTGATTAAAAGTAAAGACGCTGACTCTGTAGTAAGTGTTTATATGGTGGAAGATACGCATCCTTCTAGAATGTATACCAAAGATAATGAATTTTTGGTTAAGTATGCTGAAGAACCTGCAGGTGCATTAAGGCAGGATCTTGATAGTGTATATCATAGAAATGGTGCAATTTACGCTTGTGATAGAGAATTATTAATGAATGACGAATTATTAATAGGTAATAAATGTGTTGCTTATGAAATGCCAAAGGAGCGCTCAGGAAATATTGACGACATGCTAGACCTGCACATTACTGAATTAATGTTATCTCTTCAGTATAATATAGAAAAATGAATGTTCTAATTACAGAACCAACAGCTTACTCTTTAGTTGCACTTGAATTATACGAAGACGTTGGAAACCTTCTTCCTTTTATGGACTCTTTGAGTTGTATTGAAAGAATAATTCCGGAAGTTGATGTTCTGGTGGTTCGACTAGGTATTCATTTTGATTCCAGGTTATTAATGAAAGCTAAGCGTTTGAAGTATATTGTCACGCCTACTACAGGTCTTGATCATATTGACCAGTTGTATTGTCATGAAAACTCTATTGAAATTATTTCTTTGAAAGGGGAGGTTGATTTCCTAAAAACAATTACACCAACAGCTGAGCTTACATGGGGGTTGTTATTGGGATTGATTAGAAAGATACCTGCTGGATTTAAATCTGTTTTAAATGGCACGTGGAATAGGAATTTATTTCTTGGAATCGAGCTTAAAGGAAAAACACTGGGGGTTATTGGTTTTGGCCGATTAGGACAAATGGTTGCTAGATATGGTGACGCTTTTGGAATGGACGTCATTTATAATGATACCGGTAAGTTAGATGTTAGTTTAAATGCCAAGTACACCTCGTTAATGGTTCTATTAGCTAAGTCAGATGTTGTCTCAGTTCACCTGCCACTAGAAGATGATACAAGAAACTTTATAGATGCTGAAAAAATTTCGAAAATGAAGCGTGGAGCAATACTTATCAATACTTCGAGAGGTGGAATCATAGATGAGGATGCACTTTTAAGTGCTTTAGAGTCGGGTGAAATTTTTGGGGCAGCTTTAGATGTTTTGGCTAATGAATTGTCTGATAAAGATAATTGGGCTAAAACAGATGCTTTGGTGGAATACGCTAGAAATAATGAAAACTTAATAATAACCCCTCATATTGGTGGAGCATGTCCAGATAGTATGAGAAAAACTGAGCAGTTCTGTGCTGAAGCATTTACATTGTTTTTTAATAAAAAAAACATGGCTAAATGATTTTTTAGAGCAGCACACCTTACGCGGTAACGGAGACTTTAAAAAATTATCTGTTTTCAATAATCCAAGAGTGGTGGAGGTTTTATTGTTGCTCTTCAGCTAAATGCAGATTAGCCTGAATTTATGTGAAGTAACAGGTATCTTTGTTACAGAAAATATTAATATTAAAATTACTTTATACACAACTTTGAATAAAGAATGCAATTATTTAATGCACTAAAAAAAGTGGCATCTGTCAATGTCATTCGGCACCTTAGTCAACTAATATATGGGATTATTGTTGCTCAGTATCTTGGCGCTAGTGAGAAAGGCATCATTTTTCTGTTTACTACCGTTGCAGCCACTGTTGCTGTACTTGCGTCTTTCGGTTTTACGAACTCGTTAGTCTTTTATTGTAAAAAAAATCGTTTAAGTTTTGAACGGGCTGTTCTATATGTATTCTGCTTATTAGCTTTAGTGTCAGTGTTTTTAGTTTCAGTATTAATGTTATTTGACTTAGAAATTCTTAATTTTTTGTTTGATGGAGTTGGCGCAGGAAGTGGGATTTTAGTCGTTTTTTTCATTTACTGTAATTCCACTTTATTGGGCTATTTCTTAAACTCTTATTGCCTAGCTTTTCGGTATACATTAATTTATTTTTTTAGTTTTGCCGTGAGCAGTGTTACAGCAACCACTATAAGTTTTATTGGTATACTGTATTGGGGTTTTACCTTGCTTGATACACTGTTCATCTTTGTAGCGACTGAATTGATATTTTTTATGCTCACTTTATTATGGCTGAAGGTATCCTCAAATTCACAAAATATAATCATTAGACAAGCATCAACTTCTGAGGTAGTTGGTTACGGTTTAAAGAGCTATCTTGGTGTTTCTGGAAGTACTATTTCTGCTAATGGTGATTCGTTTATTCTAGCGGCCTATTTATCTAGTGAGCAGATAGGTATCTATTCTGTGGCTAAAACTTTTTATAGATTGTTGGTAATTGTTCCGCAGACAGTAAATGGGGTGCTGTTCGGGATGTTTTGTGACCTGACAGAGGTGCGTGCTAGGTTGTTAGTAAAGAAATTATTTGGGCTGTATGTTGTATTTACTTGTCTAGGTATGAGCTTGTTAGCTTATTTACTTGATGATGTGATTTTATTTATGTTTGGTGATGCTTTCGAGAGTGCTTATTTTCCAACAATGATCCTATTGATTTCTGCATGTATGATGACTATAAGTTCAAGTATAAATCCATTTTTTTTAGCATTTAATATGCCTATGGCATCAAGTATTATTACGCTAATAAGCTCATTTATTAGTCTATCATCTTCGTTTTATTTGATTGAAAATTTTGGTGTTATTGGCGCGGCATTGTCAATGTCCTTAGGTGTTATTAGTATATTTATAATGCGTTTGTATTTTTACAATAGGCCTCCTAGGTTTCTATAAAATTGAATGCTATTAATAGCTAACATTAATTTTAGTGGACCGTAGTTTGTTAATAAAAGCGTCTGCTTTTAGAGTATCGCGAAATAAATTATGCGTATTAAGTCGTTTAATTGAAATGCAGTATTTTATTTATTGCAGATGTTTCGCAAATTTATTATTTGATAAAAGAAGATGTAATGAAGAAAGAAAATATTACTATAATTATTGACTTTAAAATATATGTTTATTTATTTGAGCCTATTATTAACTATATTCAATCGGAGGGGGTGAAAGTATTCCTGTTTTTACCTGATGAGCTTAGGTTGGATGTTGAAAAAATATTGGGTGTCAATGATCTGATTGAGTACTGTAGTTTAAGTGAGATAAAATCTAAGCATCGACTTCGTTTTGCTTTGCATCGGACGTGTAGTTTGCTCTTCACTCGTACTGATTTTTCGTTTCAGTTTAAAAAGAAAAGAGAGCAAATTACAAAGTCGTTTCCTGGCATGACAGGTGTGCTACTTAAAATTTCTAAGTACACTCCTAAAGTACCTAATCGAATGATAAACAGGTTTCTTGCCTTTATATCCGGTGTAGGGTTAAAAAATCCATTCCCAACGGAAACTATTATAGTTGGAAGTTTAAATGCATCAGCTGAGTTGCTCGGAGCGACTAACCAAGAAATTATTACTGTCATGGAGAGTTGGGATCATGCTGTAAAAGAGCCTAACGGTTATTGCTCGTCAGTTTTTTTGGGTTGGAATAATGACTTATGTAACGATTGGAAGAGAACACAAGGGGACTTAAATTGTAAAATATTTCATCCCTTAAAGCTAAGGTATGCAAAAGAGGTATTTGTAGGAACCGGCAAAGATGAGGTTAAGAATAAGTTTAGAGTGATGTACCCTGTTGCTAGTACCGAAAAATTCAGTATTAAGGTGTTAGTGGATATAGAAAGGAAGTTGATAAAAGAGTTGATTGAGATTACGTATCAATTGGGTTGGGAGTTGTATATAAAGCCCAGGCCAAATGGTATGGAAAATGAGTTCAGCTATGCCGACGAATATGAACATGTTGAGGTTGGAGACGTGTCTCATGGCGACATTAAAGACCCTGCTAATTACTATTATTCAAGTGAAGATAACTTAAATAGATTTAAGCCTCTTGTGAATATTGATTTAGTGATTAATGCCTTTACCACATTTGGTTTGGATGCTGCGGTTGCAGGTCTTCCTGTACTCCAATTAGATTTAAGAGAAGCCGTGGGCTTCGAAGTTTCGGAAATGGTTTATAATAATTACCATATTAAACAATATTTGATTAGTAGTAAAAATATAATAAAACCAGTAGATCAAAATTTATCTGAGTGCATGCAATCTCAAAAAAGTGACTTTTTTGAGATTGCAACTGCGTATAGCCAAGAGTTAAATAGCTGGCTGTATACCCATGAAAATTCAATGAAAGCAATAGATGAATGCTTCAAAGAAATATTAGAATTTTAAAGTGACGATTATATGAAATACGCTATAACACACTGCTATACAGATCAAAATAAAGGCGACGCAGCAATAATTGTTGCTACAACTCAATTGATAAGAAAGCTTGATACTGATGCTGAAATAGCGATGTTTTCTACTTATGGCCCAAATGATATAAAGTTCAAAACTGAACATGAATTCATAAGTGAGTTTTCAGAGGCAATTCACCCAGGGATGTTTTATCAACCACAGCCCATGTTTTTTGGATTAGATGTATCAAGGGTTATTCATTTCTCTTGGATAGCGTTTAAGTTTCTAATGTTGCTTGTTTCTAAAAATAAATATTTTTTAAGTCTATTTTTTTCCAGTGTAGAGAAAAAAGGAATTCACGAATTCTTGTCAAGTGACATTGTTATTAGTAAGGGGGGGAGTTATATAACTACGCAAAACAAATCTTTACGGCAGTCCTTTTCACTTATAACTATGCTTTATCCATTTATTTTGGCTAAAAGATACAATAAAAAAATGGTTATATTTAGCCAGTCTTTAGGCCCTGTAGCTGGAAAGCTTAATCGTTTGTTGATGAAATATTCATTATCAAGTTTGTCTAAAATTTACCTGCGTGAAGCTGAATGCTTGAAAGAATATCAAGAGATAGCCGAGCTAAAATCACATGTAGATATATCTATAATTCCTGATACGGCCTTTTATTTAGACTCAGTTGAAAATTTCGAAAAATACGATATCAAAATAGATAAAAATAATATTAATGTAGGTATTACAGTAGTAGATCATGCATTTAAATATATAGAGAGCAATGATGAGAAAGTTCAGAAAATTGACAACTATAAACAAGCCATCTTGGATCTCATTGATCATTTAGTCAAAACATACGGGGCTAAAATTCATATTTTTCCTCAAGTGATAGTAGCAAATTCACACCTTGGGCATAATGATGTTAGAATTTCTAAAGAGATTGAAAGTATATGTGAAGCAAAAGGATTGGCTGGAAGTGTAAAATACCATTTTAAGGATTATAACCCTATGCAGCTTAGAGCCATGTATAGGGAGATGGATTTTTTTATTGGGACAAGGCTGCACTCTGTAATTTTTTCTTTAAGTCAGTGCGTCCCGTCTATAAATATATCGTATCATGGGACTAAATCCCGTGGGATTCTGGGGTCTATATCCGGTTTTGAGGATAATGTAATTTCAATTGATGATATTACAAGTGAAATCTTAATAGAAAAAGTTGAAACATTGATGGAGCTAAAGGATGAGTTGGTCACAACGTTAGCTCTTGAAAATAATAGGTTAAGTTTGGAACTAGAGCAGGCTATGGCAGAAGTTATTAGGGCGTCTAATCCTGTATGAACTTGATATACTCTAAGAAATTAGTGTTATTTTCTTTAATGAAGTTAGTCCAAATTTTAATACTATTTAATTCATTTTTAATAGTTGTAGGTATTCATTATAGTTATGTAATAGTGATTTTTACGTTTTTATTACTATCAATTATATTGGGTGTTCGAGCTGCTCATTTATCTCGATATACTGTCCATTTGTTATATATAGTTCTGCTTAGTATAATTTGTTTATTACAATTCGTATTTGTCGGTATAGATATATCTGGTGTGATGGCACTTGGGATTTATATTATGCCAATTATTTGTTGGGTTGTGTTTTATTCTTTATATGGTGAGAAAGACTATAAAAAATATTTTATTTTTTCTTTTAAGTTATCAATAATAATTTCATCTCTTGGAATAATTCAATTCTTATTTAGCCCTCAATTATTTGGCTTGATACCAAATAAATCATTGGCAATGCAATGGGCAGGGAATTTATCTTTCTCCGAATACGCATCTTTTTTCCGAGCTACATCCACATTAGGCAGTCCGCAGGTTTTTGGATTGTATTGTTCTTTGATGATTATAATAGGGCATCGCTACCGGCATGAAATCCCTCGGAATATATTGTTTGTAGGGTTTACCTCCCTACTATTAGGAGGGGGGGTGTCAGGGAATAAACTTTTCATTTTGATTTTGTTTCTCTATGGTGTAGGGGAGATATTTCCAATCGTAATTGCAAAGCTTAAGAATTTTTTTATTGCTTTTATCGTAATTGTATCAGTTTTGGTTGTTTTGCCTGGAGTCATTCAAAAGATACCGGTACTTGAACGTATGTTTTCAATTGAATCTATGGTTGCGCAGGAGGGTTCAGATAGCCGGTTAGATAAATACGTATACATAATTCAGAATACAGATCCTTTACTTGGGAATGGACTGGGGGTGATAACAAATAAACGGCATGGAGAATTAAGAGCGGCAGAAAGCTATATATTCAAAATCTATTACGAAGTGGGTATTTTTGGCTTGTTAACGTTATTATTTCTAATGGGTCATATTTTACTACGGAGCCTAAACCAAGCTAGGGTTGATGCAATTATTTTAGTGTGTATTTTTATTAGTATGTTGGTTGTTCATGCGTTTGAAAGTCCTGTTTTCTTTGTCATCTGGGGTTATATTTTGTCAATTAATAGTGTGAAGGAGTCAAGCAAGCCTTATGAGTATAAAACCTATTAAATTATTGGTGAACTTCGGTCCTTTGAAGATTGGAGGGGGGCATAATGTCGCCTTAAACTTTATTCTTGAATTGAAAAGAAATACTAGGAAAGATTTTGAGTTCTATTTTGTTGTGTGTGAAGGATCTGGAATCAAAAGTGTTTTAGAGGAATCTCAGTGGTCAGATAATTTGATTGTAGTATCTAGAAATCCGCTAAAGAGAATATTTGAAGAATTGACATCTGTTAGTTCTTTTGTTTCAAAGAATAAAATATCTGCTGTATTTACTTATTTTGGCTTTGCTATTTTTTCTAGGCATGTGAAGCAAATAATAGGGTCCGCTGATTCTAATTTGTACTTCCCAGAAATAAAGTTTTGGAATGAAGATAAAATATTTAATAAAATTAAACGTAAATTAATCGACCACTATCGAATCTTTGGGATTAAATCTGCGGCAGGTGTTATTTATGAAAATAAAAGTATGTTTGATAGATCTACTAAGTTATTTGGAGTTAGGGCAAAAAAATTAATCTACCCATCGATCAATGTTGCCTCGACAACGCGTGAGTTAAATTTAGATAAAAACAAATCTGAAGTGAGGTTGTTGTTTTTGTGCAGTTGGCAGCGTAATAAAAATATTATGTTGGTTCCGGCTATACTACGAGAATTTTTAAATAGAGGTGTTAATTCAATAGCAATAATATCAACAAATCCTGATGGCTCAGCTCTCTCTCGTGATTTTTTATCAGAAGCAGCTCGATTAGATGTAATCTCCAATATTAGATTTGTTGGGGGTGTTGATAAAGATCAATTAGCTGACTTATACGACAAAATAGACTTGGTTTTTTTACTAAGTAAATTAGAAAGTTTTAGTAATAATATTATAGAAGCTTGGTTCTATAAAAAGCCATTGATAGTGTCCGATGAGGAGTGGTCTAGATCAATTTGTTATGATGCTGCTTGTTATGTTGATAGAAATCAACCTGAATTGATAGTAGATAAATCAATTCAATATGTTTTGGATGAGAATTTAAGTAACAGATTGATTGGTAAAGGGACTGATATGCTCAAGGTTTTTCCGAGTATAAATACTAGATTTGAACAAGAATTAGATTTTATAAAAGAGGTTGTGGGTAAATGAAAGGTTTTCTTGTAGTTTCTTTTGAATGGGTCATGTCTTGCATTCTATCTTTACCAAGATATAGGATTTGTATCTTTTTAAAGACCAGTTTATTAAGTTTTATGGGGGCAAGTTTTGGAGAAAAGGTTGTTATATACCCTGGTGTTTGGATTACTCCGGGAAGAGGGTTGGTAGTAGGTGATGAAGTTGATTTGGCTAAGGATGTGTTAATTACTACCTCTGGTGGTGTAAGTATTGGTGCTCGAACTTTGATTGGATATCGAAGTCAAATAATTTCGTCAAATCACAGTATTCCTCCAATAGGACAGCCATTTCCAATCTCTGGAGACTTACATTCACCTGTCATCATTGGGCAAGATGTATGGATTGGAGCAAATTGTGTAATAACACCTGGAGTCACTATTGGAGAGGGCGCTGTTGTTGCAGCTGGTAGTGTGGTAACAAAAGATATTCAAAAGAACTCAATTGTAGGCGGTGTACCCGCAAAATTTATTAAAATGAGAGAAAGCTAAGTTAACTCTTACTCTGATATGTTGGTATTAAAATGAAGCAGACAGTTTGTAAACGTTGTGTGATGGATAGCACAGATTCTAAAATAACATTTAATTCAGATGGTGTGTGTGATCATTGTTTAACCTTTGATTCAGATATTAATCCATTCTGGAACCCTGATGATATTGGGGCTAGGCAGTTTCAGAAGACTGTAGATGCGATTAAAAAAGAAGGTGAAGGAAAAGACTTTGATTGCATAATTGGTATGAGTGGAGGAATTGATAGCTCATATCTAGTTTATTTAGCCAAGGTTAAGTTAGGGCTGAGGCCGCTAGTTTTTCATGTTGATGCAGGCTGGAACTCACAACAAGCTGTAAATAATATAGAACAAATTGTAGATAGATTGGAATTGGATCTATACACAGAAGTTATTGATTGGGAGGAAATGAAAGATCTTCAGTTGTCATTTTTCAAGTCGGGGGTTTCCCACACCGATACGCCTCAGGATCATTCTTTTTTTGCAACTATGTATAAGTTCGCGTCTAAACATGGCATTAAGCATATTCTTACAGGTGGTAATTTTAGTACTGAGTGTGTTCGGAATCCTTTGGAGTGGATGTACTTTCAATCAGACTCTACACAAATAAAAGATATCCATAAAAAGTTTGGGGAGCGTCCTCTCAAAAATTTCCCGCTTACAAATATATTGTGGCATAAGATATGGCTACCTTATGTGCGTGGTATAAAGCTATATCGTCCTTTGGACTTTATGCCTTATGATAAAGAAAAAGCTACTCAGTTTTTAGTTGAAAACTTAGGCTATCAACGCTACGCACAAAAGCATTTCGAATCTAGGTTTACTCGATTTTATGAAGCATATTGGTTGACAGAAAAGTTTGGTTTTGACACACGTAAAGTTCAGTATTCTAGTTTGATTTTAACTGGTCAGATGTCCCGTGATGAAGCGTTAGAGAAATTAAAAACTCCCGCTTATGACCCTGATACAATTGATGATGATTTCGATTATATTGCTAACAAGCTAGGGATCGAGAGTAAAGAGCTGAGAGGATTACTTGAAGCTCCAAATAAAGGTTATAAAGACTATAAAAATCAGCAATGGATTTATGAACTTGGAGCTAAAGTTATGCGTTTTCTCGGGTTGGAGAAAGGCGGAAAAAGATGATTGCAATCGTAGATTATGGGTCAGGGAATATCCAGGCAGTTAAAAATATTTACGATAAGTTAAATATAGTGTCCTATTTTGCGAGAACAGCGGAAGACCTTGAGCGTGCAGATAAAATTATACTTCCTGGAGTCGGTGCTTTTGATCAGGCAATGGGGCAATTAAATGAATCTGGAATGAAGGCTAAGTTAGATGAACTTGTATTGATTAAGAAGGTTCCAATACTCGGTGTTTGTGTTGGTATGCAAATAATGGCGAACTCAAGTGAGGAAGGACATCTAGCTGGATTGGGGTGGTTTGATGCGATGGTAAAGATTTTTGATGTGTCAAAATTAAATATAAAACCCAAACTACCTCATATGGGGTGGAACTCTGTAACTGTAAATCAGGACCATTCAATCCTTAAGGGGGTTGACCTTGAAACGGGTTTTTACTTCTTGCATTCATATTTTGTTGAATGTGAGAATGTTGACGAGGTTCTTTTTACATCTTTTTACGGTGCCGAATTTCACTGCGCTATTAATAAGAACAATATTTTTGGATTTCAATTTCATCCTGAAAAAAGCCACCATAATGGCATAAACCTGTTTAAGAATTTTGCTGGGTTATAGAATGTTAAGATCTCGAGTATCCCCTTGTTTGCTGATTCACAATAAAGGTTTGGTAAAGACTGTTAAATTTAAGGACCCTAAATATGTTGGGGACCCTATTAATGCAGTAAAAATTTTCAACGAAAAAGAAGTTGATGAGTTAATTGTTTTGGATATAGATGCTACGGCTAAAAATAAGGAGCCTGATTTTAAAGCTATAGAATATATTGCTAATGAGTGCAGGATGCCATTGTGTTATGGCGGAGGCGTAAAAACAACTGCTCAAGCAAAAAGGATTATTCAATTAGGCGCAGAGAAAGTTGCAGTTTCTAGTGAAGTTTTAGAGCGCCCTAATTTTTTAGCTGAGATGTCCTCAGTAATAGGTCGGCAAAGTGTCGTGGTAGTGCTAGATGTTAAAAAATCTTTATTTGGTAATTATGAAATTTATACTCATAATGGTAAAAGTAAAGTCAAAAGGAAGTTAGAAGATGTTCTTGTAGAATTAGAAAATATAGGTGTAGGTGAGTTTGTGATTAACTCTATAGACAACGATGGTTTAATGAAAGGTTACGATTTAGATCTTGCTGAAAAGGTTCGCAATATCACATCAGTCCCTCTTACTATATTGGGTGGGGCAGGTCATCCTGATCACATAATTCAACTAGTAGAAAAGTTTAAGGTTATAGGTGCCTCTGCAGGAAGTTTATTTGTCTTTAAAGGTGTTTATAAAGCGGTTTTAATTAGTTATATAACTGAATCAGTTATATCAAAATTAAAAAAAATATCTCGGTTATTGTAAAGTTAAGAAGCGAATTATAATGAAACAAATTCTTCAGGATCTAGCCAAAGGCGGGACATCTGTCGTCGATGCGCCTGCTCCTAATGTGTCTAAAGGCAATTTATTAATCAATACTACAGTCAGCCTTATTTCGGCTGGAACTGAGAGAATGTTAGTTGGTTTTGGCAAAGCCTCATTAATTGATAAGGCTAGGCAGCAGCCCGAAAAAGTTAAAGTGGTGTTGGAGAAAGTTCATACTGATGGTTTATTAACTACATTAGATGCAGTGAAGTCTAAGTTGAATCAACCTTTAGCACTTGGTTATTGTAATGTTGGCACTATTTCAGATATTGGAGCAGGCGTTGAAGGTTTTTCAGCGGGTGACCGGGTGTTATCAAATGGGCCTCATGCAGATGTGGTAAAAGTACCAAGAAATTTGTGTGCTAAGATTCCAGATAAGGTTTCTGACGAAGCTGCATCATTTACTGTGGTAGCGAGTATTGGTCTTCAAGGTATTAGGTTGGCCGAACCATCATTAGGTGAGTGTGTTGTTGTAACCGGAGTCGGTCTAATCGGGCTTTTAACCGTACAGTTACTTCGCGCACAAGGTTGTCGTGTTTTGGCAATAGACTTTGATCAGAGTAAGTTGGATCTAGCTGCTCAATTTGGGGCTGAAACCTGCAACCCTGGTAAAGGCGAAGATCCAGTAGCTGCTGGTCTTTCCTTTAGTCGTGGTAATGGTGTTGACGCTGTTATTATAACCGCCTCTACAAAATCAAATGACCCGGTAACTGAAGCTGCTCGTATGAGCAGAAAGCGTGGACGTATTGTCTTGGTTGGTGTCGTTGGGTTAGAGCTTAATCGTGCTGATTTTTACGAAAAAGAGCTGTCTTTTCAGGTTTCTTGTTCATACGGACCTGGTCGTTACGAAGCTGACTATGAAGAAAAAGGATTAGATTACCCTTTACCGTTTGTTCGTTGGACAGAACAGAGAAATTTTGAAGCAGTTTTGGATTTGATGGCGAGTGGTGCACTAGATATTGAAAAACTTATAACACATCGTATAGTTTTTGAAGAAGCTAAAGAAGCTTATGATGTGTTAACTAATGACAATACTGCTTTAGGTATATTACTTAAATATCCTAGTGAAACCATGCCTAGACATAATAAAATTACAATTTTGGCAGATAGTAAGCTAAACCCTGCTAAGCCTATTTTAGGGTTTATTGGTGCAGGTAACTATGCTTCACGTGTATTAATTCCGGCCTTTAAGGCTGCGGGTGGTCAACTACATACGATAAGTACTGCGGGTGGAATTAACGGTGTTATTCATGGTTCTAAAACAGGCTTTAATCAAGCTACAACTGATACGGATGGTTTGATTAACAATCCTGAGGTTAACACCCTAGCAATCGTTACTCAGCACAATTCACATGCGGCATTTGTGATTAAAGCATTAAATGCTGGGAAGCATGTTTTTGTAGAAAAGCCATTAGCAATATCTCACGAAGAACTTGACCTAGTTGAAGAGGCCTATATTAAAACTGCAGGGCAGCAAGCCTTGATGGTTGGTTTTAATCGTAGATTTTCTCCACAAATTCAAAAGATGAAAGCGTTACTATCAAGTGTGAAAGAACCAAAGACATTTATAATGACAATGAATGCGGGATCTATTCAGGCAGACCACTGGACACAAGATAATAATATGGGTGGCGGCCGGATAATTGGTGAAGCATGTCATTTTATTGATCTGATGCGTTTTTTAACTGGAAGTAAAATTGTTTCTATTCAGGCTCGAAGAATGGGCGATAATCACTGCCAGAGTATTACTGAAGATAAAGCATCAATAACCTTAGGTTTTGAAGACGGGTCTCACGGTACTGTGCATTATTTTGCTAATGGCGCTGCAAGCTTTCCTAAAGAACGGATTGAGGTCTTTGCTGCTGGGGGAGTACTGCAGCTGGATAACTTTAGAAAGTTAAAAGGGTTTGGCTGGAAAGGCTTTAAAAAGATGAATCTATGGCGTCAAGATAAAGGCCAGAACAACTGCTGCAGTGAATTTCTAAATGCAATTGAAAACGGGGCTCAAAGTCCAATTAGCTCTGAAGAGGTGTTTGAAGTTGCGAGAGCATCAATTGAAGCAGCCCTTCAGTTGAGAGCTCAAGGCTGAGCATTGTGTTTAGTAAGCTAATGAGGCTTTATCATACAATAAAGCCACTTCGTTTTGAGCAGATATATTATCGTATCCTTTATCGGCTTTTACCTCTTAGAAGGGTTAAGTGTGACGTAAGTGCTGTCACACCTGCGACTTGGGTTTGGTCAGGTCCGGAAGTGGTTGAGCGGAGTATTATTTGTCATGATGAAGTTAAGTTTCTTAGTCAACAGGTGTCAATTTCAAATAGATCCGTATGGAATGATTCCTCCCATGAGAAACTATGGCTTTATAATCTTCACTATTTTGATGACTTAAATGCTTTAGACAGCTTATATCGAAAAGATATGCAATATTCTTTAGTCAGGCGGTGGATTGCAGAGAATCCACCAGTATCGGGGAATGGTTGGGAGCCTTATCCAATTTCTCTAAGGCTTGTAAATTGGACCAAATGGTATAATCGTGCTGAGATAGATGATAAACACGTGATTAAGAGTATTGGGCTGCAGGTAAAGGCACTGAGTAAACAGCTTGAATATCATATATTAGGTAATCATTTATTTGCGAATGCTAAAGCTTTGGTTTTTTCAGGTTGCTTTTTAGGGAGTAAGGACGGTGATAAATATCTTCGCTTAGGATTAGAATTACTGGATAGGGAAATCCCAGAACAGTTCCTAGATGACGGCGGCCATTTCGAACTTTCTCCCATGTATCACAGTATATTGTTGTGGGACCTACTAGATTTAATAAATTTGGCAACCATATCTGGTGGGCCTTTATTGAAACTGAGATTGCCAGAGTGGAGGGCTCAAGCGGTTAAAGCCTTAGAGTGGCTGGATGTAATGACGCACGGTGATGGTGAAATTTCATTCTTTAACGATGCCACTATTGGAATAGCAGCCAGCCCTAAAGATTTAAAAGATTACGCAGTGCAACTTGGTTTAACTAGTGATTATGTTAATAGGTTTTACAGATCATTAAAGAACACTGGTTATAGTCGAATTAATAATTCCATGTATTGTTTGTTATTTGACCATGGAGCAGTAGGGCCAAGCTATCTACCTGGACATGCTCATGCAGATACGCTCAGCTTTGAACTGTCAGTTGGTAATCACCGCTTTTTCGTTAACTCTGGCACCTCACTTTACGGGCTTAGTAATGAGCGGCATAGGCAGCGCGGTACAGCAGCGCATAATACGGTGGTTATTGACGGAGCTGACTCCTCTGAAGTCTGGGGTGGGTTTAGAGTGGCCAAGCGAGCTAATGTATCCAAGTATAAAGTTGATTTATCAGTTGATGCTGTAGTTGTCTCAGCACAGCATGATGGGTACCTTAGGTTAAAGGGTGGAGTTATTCATACTCGTGTGATTAGTGCTTCAGATAATATGATATCAATTCATGATAGAGTAACCGGTAGTTACAAGTCAGCTTTATCATTTTATCATTTACACCCAGATATTAAAGTAAAAGAAATATCCGATGGTCGTTTGGAATTAACCAGTATATTCGGTGATACTATTATATTCAGCTCAACAGGGCCCATAAAAATTGAGTCTACAAGCTACCACCCTGCCTTTGGGGTCTCTATTTCAAATAAAAGATTAGTCGTCCCTTTAATTAGTGACAGTTTGGTTATTGGCATCGAAATTAAAAAAGGTTTAATGTCTTGAGAGTTTTAGTTTTATCATTTTATTATCAACCTGATTTATGTGCGGGTTCTTTTCGTACAGCGGCTTTAGTTAAAGAGTTAAGTAAGCAGAATGATATCGAAATCGATGTGGTATCTACTCTCCCGAATCGCTACGCATCGTTTTCTGTTGAAGCCCCAGAGGTTGAAAAGACTGGTCCCATTACAATACACCGAATACCACTACCAGCGCATAATAGTGGTATGGTAGATCAAGCAAAAGCTTTTTTTACTTATTATAAGTCTGCAATTAAAATATCTGATCAAGCTAACTATGATCTCATTTTCGCAACGTCCTCACGTCTTTTTACTGCTTTTTTGGGGGCACGGATAGCACGTAAAAAAAAATTACCTTTGTATTTGGATATCCGGGATATATTTGTAGATACTATAAATGATTTGTTACCTTCAAAATTTTCATTGTTAGCAAAACCTGTATTTTCATTGATAGAGAAATATTCATTCTCACGTGCTCAGAGAATCAACTTGGTGTCGGAGGGTTTTGAGGGGTATTTTAATAAGCGATACCCAAAAAGCGAGCTTAGGTGGTTTACAAATGGTATTGACGATGAGTTTTTGAATGTTAAATATGATTCGAAACTTAAAAGCAATAAAGGTATAGTTAGCGTTTTATACGCTGGAAATATCGGTGAAGGACAAGGCTTACATGAAATATTACCTAAATTATCTAAGAGCTTGAAAGATAAAGCTTCTTTTACTGTTATAGGTGATGGTGGGAGGCGCCAGCAGTTAAAGGATTCAATGCTAGGAGTATCAAACCTTTCTTTGCTCCCGCCAATTGATAGAAAGCAACTAATACAAGAATATAAAAAGGCAGATATACTTTTCTTGCATTTAAACGATTACCCCGCTTTTGAAAAGGTCTTGCCTTCAAAGATATTCGAATATGCCGCTTTAGGTAAACCTATTTTGGCTGGTGTTAGTGGTTATGCAGCTGAATTTTTAAATCTTGAAGTTAATAATTGTGAAGTTTTTTATCCTGGGGATGATACTGCAGCAAAAAAAGCGTTCGAACGACTAAGTTTAAGTAATATTGATAGGGTTCATTTTAAAGGAAAGTTTGCGAGGGGTGTTATTATGAAAAAAATGGCCAATGATATAACTGAATTTTTGCGAAATGTATAAATGTAGGAGCCTAGCTATAACCGGTGCGACAGGGTTTGTAGGTGGCGCATTGTTGGGCGAATTAACTGACTATAATTTAACTGTTTTTGGGCGTAATGAGCCCGCTAATTTAAATGGTAAATTTGTAAAAGTAGATCTCTCTTCCGATGTAGATTATGGCGAGCATTTTAAAAGTATAGACGTGGTTATTCATTGCGCAGCCCGTGCACATATCATGAGTGATGATGAATTGGATCCATTAAGTACATATAGAGAGATCAACACTGCGGGTACTTTAAATCTAGCGCGTCAGGCAGCTGATGCTGGTGTTAAGCGGTTTATATTTATTAGTACGATAAAAGTAAATGGTGAAAGTACTACTGGAAAACCAGCATTTAACGAGGGGTCATTAGTTAATCCTAAAGATCCTTATAGTATTTCTAAAATGGAAGCTGAGCAAGGCTTGCGAGCTATGTCGGACGAAACTGGTCTTGAAGTAGTAATTATTCGTCCGCCGCTAGTATATGGTGAAGGAGTAAAAGCGAATTTTCTTAGTTTACTTAAGTTAAGTTCTAGTCGTATTCCATTACCCTTTGGGTCTATTAGAAATAAACGTAGTATGATTTATATCGTTAATTTAGTAGACTTTATTAGTGTATGTATTGATCATACCAAAGCAGCTAATCAAACTTTTATAATTTCAGACGGTGTGGATGTTTCTCTAACTAGTTTGTTAATATACTTGCGAAAGGCTTTTGGTCAGTCACCTAGATTAATGCCTTTTCCAATGTTTTTATTTAAATTTGCAGGGGCTTTAGCAGGGAAACGAGCTGTTGTTGATCGTTTGATTGGTGATTTACAAGTCGATTCAAGTAAGGCGCAAAAAGTGCTTGCTTGGACTCCGCCATTTACAGTCGAGCAGGCTATACAAGAAACAGTAAACCGTTATGTGAAAGGTAATAATTAGTATGCTACGTTTTTTAGACGTTATATTTTCATTATTAGGATTGGTATTTGGGTCTCCAGTACTTTTTGTTATTTATTTGGTTGGCTTGTTTGATACAGGATCACCTATATTTAAACAAGAGCGAGTAGGTCGTAATAAAACCCCCTTTATTTTGATAAAATTTAGAACAATGTCTATTGATACTATCTCAGTTGCCAGTCATTTAGCCAGTACCTCCTCTATTACAAGGTTAGGAGGTTTTTTGAGGAAAACTAAACTAGATGAATTACCTCAGCTATGGAATGTGTTTAAGGGGGAGATGAGTCTAGTGGGCCCACGTCCTGGTCTGTTTAATCAATTAGAATTAACTGCTGCTAGGGAGGATAAAGGTGTTTTTGATGTTCGACCGGGGATCACGGGGTTAGCCCAAGTGAATGATATTGATATGTCTACGCCTGAACTATTGGCAGGCACTGATTCGAAAATGATTTGTGATATGAGTGTGAAAAGTTATTTTAAATATATATTTCAGACTGTCTTGGGTGCGGGGGCAGGGGATAGGATTAAGGATTGATTTGTCGGTTATTACTTAGGTTTCGCTCACGAGGTGAGTTCCTTGTGTAATCTAGAGAAAGGTGGTGAACTTGATTTTAGAACGCGGGATGAGTGCTTATCGATATTGAAGTGGTCATTACCAATGACTCAAGCTATCATGCATTGATAAAATTTTATTGTGATTTGATGGGAAAGCTAAACTGATGATAAGTGATATTTCTACCGTGCAGGTCAACTCGGTAACCTATATTGGCGGTATTGCGCAAATGGGTGGCAAAAAGCGATGACAGCAGGTACTTTAGTGATTCAGAAAGTTCGCAGTCTTTTAATGGTATTAGCCAGCCTTATTATCGGACTGTTGTTGTCCGAAGGCGCTGTCCGTATGTTTTGGCAGAATCCTTATCTTGACGTTAAAAACTCTTTAAAAATCGATTTCGCCTTTAAAAGACAATATTTGCCCAATAAAAATCTTGTTTTTAATATTTCTGGATTGTATGAAGGTGCTAAAAAAAGTTTATTCCGTACTGGTCGCCAAGGGGAGGTGCTCGGTAAAAACCAGAGCCGTTCTCCAACTGTACTCTTCTTTGGTGGCAGCACAACTGAATCCCGATATGTCAATGAGGGCAGTAGGTGGCCGGAGCTTGTTTCGGGTATTCGGGCTGTAAATGTTGGGTACAGTGGTAACGGGCTTGGCGATAGTTATAATAATTTACACTATTGGTTGGAATATATGGACGTGGCCCCGGAAGAAGTTTTCATCATGCACGCGGTCAATGATATTTCACTGCGTGCTTTGTATATTGAGGCCTATGATAGTAAATCAGGTATTTTTGATCAGAATCATTGGTCGATGTTCCGCCAGAGAACTGATAAACCTCGTGAAACACTTGTTGTCAGCCCCTGGGTAAAACGCTCTTCAATACTGGCGCTGTTGTTTTATAGCGGGCAAAACTGGTTGGCTGAAGAAAGTGACTTGAAAGTGCTTAGCTCCTATATCAAATCTGCTCAGCGCAATCGAAAAGAGCAAAGTATTTCAGAGCAAGAATTTAGGTTGCATTACGATAAAGATATCACGTTTGCGCTGGAAGCTCGGGAGAAAGTATTTTCTTCAATGGTGCTACTGGCAAAAAGCAGGGGGAGTAAAGTGACTTTACTCACTCAACCCCATGCCTATACATCCCGCTATTCTCATTTTACCGATGAGGATATCCGTGAGTATCCGATTTATTATGGTGAGAGCCCAAAGAATTTTACTTTGCAGCAGACAGCCTATTTGATGAGCAAGTATAATGAGCAGACTAGGTTAATGGCTGTTGAGTTGGGGGTTGAATTGATTGATTTAGCCAGAGGTTTTGAACTGTATCCGCCAGGAGAACTGTTGTATGATTCGATTCATATGACTGACCAGGGCTCGAAGTTGGCGGCGAAAATCATCAATGAACATAGAAAGCAGTGAGCTGCGAGATGTCTGAGTTCAACAGTAACGTCGATGTAAAACAAGGGTCTGAAAAAGGATTCGGGATAGTCTTTTGCGTGGTATTTGTGATTATCGGACTGTATCCTCTGACAGCGGGTGAGAATATAAGTGGTTGGGCTTTGTTTGTAGCCCTAACTTGGTTATTGTTGGCCTTTTTTGCTCCCGGACTGTTGGCTTTGCCAAATAGGCTGTGGTTTAAACTGGGAAATGCGATGGGTGCTGTTGTGGCACCTGTGGTCATGACACTGATCTTCTGTTTAACAATTGTGCCCATGGCACTGTTACTCAAATTGCTGGGCAAAGATTTGCTCCGTGAAAGACTTGACAGTGGCACCAATTCATACTGGATCAAGCGTACAGATCCTGCCAGTTCGTTGTCGGATCAATTCTAACAGGGGGTTATTAATGTCTTTTTTTGCAGAGTTTTGGAAATACATGAGAGTGAGAAAAAAGCTTTGGTTACTGCCTATCTTCTCCATGCTGTTGTTGTTTGGCGGGCTTATTGTATTGAGCCAGGGAACTGCTGTAGCACCTTTCATCTATACATTATTTTAGGTCTATGACTTCAATTCTTGGTATTTCAGCTTTTTATCATGACAGCGCAGCTGCATTGGTGGTCGATGGTAATATAATCGCCGCTGCACAGGAAGAGCGCTTTAGTCGCAAAAAACATGATCCCAGTTATCCTAAAGCTGCGATCAACTACGTGTTGGCTGAAGCCGGATTGACGCTGGGTGAGGTTGATCATGTCATTTTTTACGATAAGCCCTTTTTGAAATTCGAACGACTACTTGAAACTTATCTGGCACATGCGCCTAGGGGTCTTAACTCCTTTCGCATGGCCATGCCTGTGTGGCTTAGGGAGAAGTTATTTTTAAAAGATCATCTGGCTAGATCGTTAAGGGCTGTGGACAAGGGTTTTTGCGCCGACAAGTTGTTATTCAGTGAGCACCATTTCAGTCATGCCTGTAGTGCATTTTATCCCTCACCCTTTGAAGAAGCGGTGGTTTTGACACTTGATGGGGTCGGGGAGTGGGCAACAACCACAGTGGCTATCGGGTCGGGCAATAAGCTTGAAATTGTCAAGGAAATTCACTTTCCTCACTCTATTGGTCTACTTTATTCTGCATTTACCTATTATACCGGTTTCAAAGTCAACAGTGGCGAATACAAAGTCATGGGGCTGGCCCCCTATGGTGAACCCAAATATAAAGATCTTATCCTTGATAAATTGATAGACCTAAAAGAAGATGGTTCGTTCCGGTTAGATCAGTCGTACTTTAACTATGCGTCAGGTTTGACGATGACCAATAACAAGTTTGCCGACTTGTTTGGCCAGCCGGTACGAAAAAGTGAAGATGAGCCTTTGACTCAGTTTCACATGGATATTGCCGCATCTGTACAGGCAGTAACTGAAGAGGTTGTGCTTGCATTAACCCGTTCACTGGCCAAAGAATATGATATCCCGAATCTTTGCCTAGCCGGTGGCGTGGCACTCAACTGTGTGGCCAACGGCAAGATACTCAAAGATCAATGTTTTAAGGATATTTGGATTCAACCTGCCGCTGGTGATTCTGGAGGGGCTCTGGGAGCCGCTTTGGCAGTCTGGCATCAAGAGCTTGATAATCCTCGTGTAGTGCAGCTGAAGGATTCTATGCAGGGTGCTTATCTCGGACCGGAGTACGGGCAGCAGGAAATTGAGCAAGCTCTGAAACTGGTGGGTGCTGTATATGAAACCCTATCAGAGGAAGATATGGTTGAGCAATCGGCATTGGCACTTTCAAAAAGCAAAGCACTTGGCTGGTTTCAGGGCCGAATGGAATTCGGCCCAAGGGCGTTGGGCGGTAGGTCGATCCTGGGTGACCCTAGGTCAGATACAATGCAAAAGACACTTAATTTGAAAGTGAAGTTTCGTGAAAGCTTCCGCCCTTTTGCGCCGGCAGTTTTACGTGAAGATGTAGCTCAGTGGTTTGATTTGGACTACGATAGCCCGTACATGTCACTGGTTGATACGATTAAGGTAGGCAAAAGACTTGAAATGACTGCCGAGGAATCGGAAAAGTTTGGTGTCGACAAACTTAACGTTAAACGGTCTTTAATTCCTGCAGTGACGCATGTGGATTATTCTGCTCGAATTCAAACAGTCACTCGCGAAACTAATCCCCGTTTCCATGCGTTAATAAGCCAGTTTAAGAAACTCACTGGCTGTCCTGTCGTGGTTAATACTTCTTTTAATGTCAGGGGGGAGCCAATTGTGTGTACTGTAGAGGACGCATTTCAGTGCTTTATGGGGACGGATATCGAAATGCTGGTTATTGGCAGGTGTGTTCTGCATAAGCAAAATCAGGATCGCGCGCTGATCGAGCATCATCAAGAAAACCGCAAAACTCGCTTGGATTAGAGTGTAGATTCTAATCACCATACCTGACTTGTAACCTGCTGAAGTACAAAAGCTCTGACTATCAATCTGCCAGCTCTACAATTGTGAAAGTCTATAGGGTCGTCTAACTTCGAATCCACATCTATCAGCAGAATGCTAATGTGGTCGTAGAAAAATCTAACTTCACCTAAGTTACATTTATGTTTGTTATTGCACCAAGGTTCCATGTAGTCTGGTGTTGTATTTTTAGTTTTTACATCGCATGCCCCACTCATCAATGAGGCAAGCTTTGATGTCAGGTGCGCCCATATCAAAATCCCTGGGCTTTCCGTTTGGTTTGGTATCATTAACTTCGGCAATTACTTCATAACACGAGGAGTGGCTAAATATTGCAAGTGCAAATAAGGGAGTAATTAGTATATGCCTCATTATAGGTTTACCGACAATGATTAACTATAAAATTAGAAGGGGCTAGTGATTTAACAAGTGAGCTTGGTTGTCTTTTCTGGAGGCTGTAAACCATTCTGTGTAACTGCCCGTTTAAATATAGTCCTTCAAACGGTCTTCGAACAGGATGGTAAATCTGTTCAAGGCCTCTTTCCAGTTTCTTATGGGCATCGTCC
>MAAA01014036.1_pt1 | contig 31032 bp, 5 predicted proteins | sample 1115971 | NCBI WGS metagenome assembly MAAA01 (sample SAMN04961123, study PRJNA320927) | seawater metagenome | isolation source: sample BD02T6 sea water enriched with oil for 6 days | place: USA:Gulf of Mexico | collected 2013-07-27 | reverse complement strand
ATGATGAGCTCGTTGTCTAAAATTGACTGGGACGATTTCACTGAATTTGCCCCCGCCATTTTAACCACAGTGATGATGGCGTTTACCTTCTCTATTGCCAACGGTATTGCCATTGGTTTTATTACCTATACGGTATTGAAAATAGGTACCGGTAAATCGGATCAGGTTTCTAAAGGGGTTTGGGCGTTGACTGCCTTGTTTGTGGCTAAGTTTGTTTTCTTGAACTAGTCGTAGACATTTCGTAAAAGAAATTAAATTTTAATGAAAGGGCCTTCACTGAAGGCCCTTTTTTGTTTTTATCACCAGGGAATAGTATTCAATTATTTAATATCAGCATTATATTTATAATTAGATTAAATTTTAAACTAATTACTGAAATTGATAACCCCGCGAATTTTAGCTGACATTAATTAAGGGGCACTTCCTCACCACGGAAAGAAGCTGGATTAACTCAATTATTAAAAGTACCTTTTAGACCATAGACCCTAATGAAACATCCGTTTGCACATTTCAACACCTGAAGCACGCTGATAATTAAATTGAACACACGCTGTGCGTAAATTCTGTTCATTACCCACAAAAGAACCAAAGCATTCTTCAAAGTTTTTGGTCATATCTAACCAGCGCGCCTCATCCATCCCCATACGTTTAAGAATACGTTCAGCTTTAATGCTAATTGCCCCCCGTTTATCTTGCCTTAATACCCTTCCCGTTGAATCAACCAGTTCTAAATAATCATTCAAACGCATTTGAATGCCTTCAGGCTGATTCATACGTGGATTTCCTACAAAGGGATATAGCGCTTTTTCTTGTTGTGCAATGCGATTAGGCTGCTTACTTACTCTCGCCTTATCACAACGTTTTTGCACGGAAGTATGTGCAGAGGTTTCGGGGGTTTTCGCCATCTTAGCCCGCACAGGGTTTAAGTCCACATAAGCCATACAGGCCATTAATGCCGCTTCATCAAGCAATGCCTGCGACTTAAAGCGCCCCTCCCAAAAGCGGCCCGTGCAACCATCTTCATGGTTGGCATCCCGTGCAATGGCTTCATTGAGGACTCGCATAAACCAGCTAATATCTTGCAAACGCAACCGCCACTTATCAATTACGGCTTGTAAAACAGACATTTCCGCCTCAGGAAGACACCCGTCTTTTAAGTATTGTTGTGATAATACAGTACCGTTAAACAATTGATGCCAGCGTTCAACTACTTCAACGTTTGACCACAATTTTGCGCGCGCAGTATTGATATGCAAAACCGCATGGTAGTGATTACTCATAATGGCATAAGCAGCCACATCAATGGCAAACACGTTAGGCAACTCAAGCAAGCGCTCTTCAAGCCAGCATCTACGATGTTCATAGCTTTTGCCAGTTTGTAAATCCTGCCCACATAAAAACGCCCTACGAACACAGCGCGCAACGCAGTGGTAGTAGGGCGTACTTTCAACGGCTATTAAAGGTTTTCTTGGCTTTGGCATAAGATCATAGAGTTAGAATAAGGTATTAATCTAACTCTAGACGATCATTTTTAAAGCGCCACTAGGATGGGTGTCTCATTAGTCTTTTTTTTTAGTCCTCCACTAGGATGGGTGTCTTATTAGTCCTTTCTTTATTAGTCCTTTATTAGTCCTTCTTATGATAAGAGGTTGTTGAGGTCCTTAATGAGCATTTTAAATCGTTTCTTAGGGCCAACCGCCATACCTGATTCAGATAAACCAAATCGTGCCAATTCTAGGGCTTTGTTTAAATTGCTCATATCAATATTAGTTTTAGAGCATAAATAAATAAGGTTCAAATCTGTAATAAAGCCATATTCGCCTGAAAACTCACCATCTCCTTGAAAATCAGTAACACTAAACTCATCTAAACTCCCTTTTAAGGTCGAAAAAACTTTGAAAAAAGTATTACAGGCTAGTTCAATACTTTTGGCAATATTAGAAGCATCACCCTCAGTATCAAACCACCATTGATCACCATAACCATTAGTAGACATCCTTTGTCTCAAAAAACAATCTGCACTAGTATTAGCTTCATTATTTAGGAATTTCGGCTGCGCACCAATATTCAAACAAATTGAAGATTTGTCAGATTTCAACTGAAAATCAATAAACTGTATGAAATCATTTGTTTCATTAACAAAGCTTTTACTTTGATTTTGTCTAAACCCTAAATTTTCTATTGAGAAAATTATACTTTTCAAACATTTTGGCACAATTATTTTTCCAACCATTTTAATTCTCCCTAATCTCTATACCGAGCCCACGGTATTTTTCTAACTTTTCAAATAAAGGCTTCGTCGGCCCTGATTTACCTGTTACTTTACTGGGAGAGAACTCCCATATAACCTTATCTAATTCACCTGCACGTAATATCTTCAAATCTCTTGCCAGTTCTTGTCTTACCCTACTAGCTTTTTTACCCTTCCGGGATTTTCCAAGGCTAGTTCTACCAACCTTTGATTCAAAACCAACTTTCTTACGTCCATATTTAACAACATCAAGATAACGCCAACCACCTGAGACTTTAAAGCCAACTTCAGTAACACCACCTTCCCTTAAAGCAATTTGATCCCTTACTGCATCGCCAGCACGTTTATTCTGTTGAACTTGTGGTAGCTGCGGCCCATCATTTGGCCCCATTATAGTGTCTGCTGCAACACCTCGCCCACCACGAACCTTCGCAGCCAGCGTCTTAACATTCACCGCAACAGCAGTGCCTATTATAGCTGTGCCTTCCCTAACAACCTGGGCTGTTTTACCTGCCAGTTTAGCAGCTTTTTCAGCTACTACCTTGCCGGCTCCCACACCACCGGCAAATCCTGTCGAAAATGCCAATAAATCACTAGCGGCTGTAGCTTTACCATTACTTAAGTCACTGCCAAATTGCTTGAGCTGCTGGCCGGTTTTACTCAAGCCATCCTGGTTTGCAAAGTAGTCATAAGTATTAGTAATGGTCTCATGGCTTTGTTGCAGTTCTTGGGCGTGTGACATGGCCCACTCATCTTGACCAAAACCACCCGTTGCTACAGATGTCCAATTGGCACCGTAGTTAACCGTGCGTAAGAATCCTTCGCCTAAAGCCACTACACCTCGGCTTACGCCATTTGCGGCACCCGCCACTTGACCCAATGCGCCATCACCAAAGCTTTGGTTTTGATCTCTAAGCCATTCATCAAAATCACCTAAGGCATTGGCGCCGTCGGCAAGAGCAGCGATGCGCCCAGTAGGGTCGGTATATTTCAGCGGATTCTGATAAGCATACAAATAACGATGCAAGCTCAACGGATTATCGTCATACCCCTCAAACGGATCTCTTGATAAAAATACCCCCAACTGCGGGTCGTAATACCGCGCCTTGGCATAAATAAGCCCAGTACTTAAATCCCGTTCATGCCCCGTATAAGTAAACCCATTACTATCACTGTTGCCACTCTCGGCCTGCACCTGTCCCCAGGCATCATACTGATAACGGGCGGTGAGACTTGCGTCTGTGTTAGCGACAACACTGGTGCTGCCCAGGGCATCCTGGTGGTAGGTTTGCAGTTTTTGGGTGGTATTGTTGCTTTCGGCGTCGTGATCGACTCGGCCTATTATCTGGCTCTGGTCGTGGTAGTAGCTGTATAACGCTTTATTAGTGTCATCAAACTCGGCCACTACATTTAATTGGTTGTAGTGATAGCGTTTATTGTTTGTGGTGTTTTGACCGTTTACTTTTAAGGTTTCTGATTTATAAATGCGCAAGCCACTGGCATCGTATAAAAACGCCCCTACGGTGCTGCCGCCCGTTTGCACCTGCCTTAGCTGATTACGCACGTCATACACGTAATCTGTGGTGGTGCTGGTTTGGTCTTTCGTTAGCGCCTTTTTAGTTAAGTTACCCAACTGGTCATAGCTGATGCTGGACTGGCTGTTTTCGATTGAGTCGGTGAAGCCCGTTAGCTGATCATTATTATTATAGCTATAGCCGATGTTTTTACTCTGTGTTCCGCCTTCATCGGTAAACGTCTCGCTCTCACGGTTGCCATTGTCATCATAACCATAAGTGGCGGTGCCGTTGTTTTGCACGTCACTGTCACCGCTGTAAGTGGCCTGAGTTAAACGATCCTGGCTATCGTACAAATAGTCGGTAATCAGGGTTACGGTGCCGTTAAACTCTTTCTTCTGGGTGGTATTACGGTTGTCATCATATATATAGCTTTGCTGCTGCATAAGCACGCTGTTGGCTTGGTGGCTAATACTGGTGAGCTGATTTTTATCATCGTATGCGTAGTTACTGCTAATGCCGTTGGAGAAGGTTTTGGTTTTAATCAGGTCATTACGATAATACCCAAAACTGGTGCTGCCCAGATTATTGCTCACGGTCTTTAAGCGGTTCTTGGCATCAAAACTGTAGCTCACACCTTTTACTGTGCCATTTTGGTTCCAGCCGTAATTTAGCGCGGTTTGGTTACCATTTTTATCGTAAGCAAACTGGCTGGTATTACCATAGGTGTCTTTTTTACTGATAAGGCGGTCAAAGTTATCGAAGCCGTAACTTTCCGTGCCACTGGCCTGGCCGTCGCTGTTGTTGATGGCCTTAGTGGTTAGGTTGCCGTTTTTATCATAGCTGTACGATAGGGTGCCGTTTTCATCGCTGCGTATTTGTAGGCGGTTTAGGTCATCGTATTCGAAGTTGATTTGTTGTGCGTTGGGCAGGACTTCATACCTAAGGCTGCCCATGGGGTCATAGCTGTACGTGTGCTGGTCACCTGTTGGGTAGGTAAGCGTGCTGATGCGGTTTAATTCATCGTATTCCCACTGGGTAGGCTGGTTTTTACCGTTGGTGGTTTGGGTTTTATTACCGTTTTCATCGTATTCATGAGTGCTGGTGATGTTATCCGGGGTGGTAATGCTCTGTAGGCGGTTACGATTGTCGTATTCGTATACCCAGCGGTTGTTTAAGCCATTGGTGGTTTGAGTGAGGTTGCCGTTGTTATCGTATTCATATTCGCGGGCTACCCCATCCATGGTCTCTTTGGTGGTGCGATTGCGGGCATCGTATTCATATTCCGTGGTGCGGTTTTCACCGTCTGACTTAGAGAGTAAATTCGACACAGTATCGTAACTGAAAGCCTTCACCGAAGACTCGGGGTGTACTTCCAATACCTTGCGGCCCAACTCATCGTATTGAAAGGCCACGCGGTTGCCGTTGGCATCCTGGCGATACACCAGCTGGCCGCCCACGTTGTAGCGTTCGGTTAACAGGGTAATGCCGTTACGCTGGGTTTTTACTTCCCGTCCCGTGGACTCTTCTGAGTAGCTGTATTGGGTTACAAAGTCTTTGGCATCGGTTTCTTGCTGGATGCGGCCCAGCGCATCGTAACTACGGGTAATGGCTTCTTCCAGGGCATTGGTGGTTTTGCTTAACTGATTGAAGGCATTGTATTCGTACTGTGTGGTATGGCCGTTACGATCGGTTTTTGAGGTTTGATTGGCTTCGCCATCGTAGCTAAAGGTCGCCACCTGATGAAGCGCATTTTTCTCGTAAATTAAATTGCCCACCTTATCGTATTGATAAATACGGGTATTGCCCTTGGCATCTGTTTGGCTGATGGGTTGATTCAATACGTTGTAAGCAAAGCTTTCACTGTTGCCATCACTGAAGGTTTGCAGGGTGGTGCGGTTTAAAGCATCTATGGTGTAACTGGTTTCATGGCCATTGGCGTCGGTTGATGACATCAAATTCCCCATGGCATCAAAGGTATTTTGAAGCACTTTTCCTAAGCTGTCGGTCTGGGTGATTTCACGGTCAAAACCATCATAGGCGTAGCTGATACTTTCGCTATTGGGCAAGCGTTTGCTGGCCACTCGGTTAAGGGCATCCAGGGTGAAGTCGGTGGTATTGCCTAACGGGTCTTTTATCTGGGTTAGGCCGTTTGTTTTGCTGTAACTGAAAGAGGTGGTTTCACCCAGAGGGTTAGTCTCTTCCAGTTTGTTGCCTGCCCCATCAAAAATGCTATTAGTTTGCCCGTAACCTTGTTTACGGGTTTCTATGGCATTGGCAAAGGCATCGTATTTAATAGTGGTTTCTATGCCTATTGGATTTATTTCTTGGGTTTTTAAACCTCTGTCATCATAGCTGTATTGCCAGGCACGTTTATCCACATCATCGCCCCCCTGTACCATAGCAATCAGGTTGCCATGGGTATCGTAATCATAGTTGGTATTGATGCCATTTTTGTTAATGACTGCTATTAAGTTATCGGCGTCATCATAGGTCCAGCTTTGTACATACTCTTGGGCATCGGTGGATTTTATTAAACGGTTTTTAAAATCGTATTCACGAATCGTTTTTTGCTCTTCACCCTGCACCATTGTGCTTTCTTGGGTGATATTGCCGTTACCATCACGAGTGTAATTTATGCTTTTGTCTAACGGATGGGCCTCACTAGTAAGTTGATCGGCTTCGTTGTAAGTGTATGAGACCGACCGTCCTAGCCAATCGCTTTGCGTTTTTAAATTGTTATTTTTATCATAACTAAAGGTCTTTTTATGGCCTTGATATTCAGCACTGGTCTGATTACCCATAGCATCATATGTGAATTGGGTGGCCCGCCCAAGCTGGTCGCTTTCAATTTTAATCTGGCCTAGGGCATCCCGCTCCTTTACAAGGGTTTTACCTTTAGGGTCGGTCACTTTAGTGATGCGGCCTAACAGGTCATGTTCAAAACGGCTCACATGGCCATTAAAATCCGACTGTAAAGTATTATGGTTTAAGTTATTCCACTCAAATTCCTTGTGGAAGGTTTTACCGCTGGCCCCGTCCTTCTTACTCATTTTTTTAAGGCGGGAGAGCTTATCATATAGGAAGCTTGTTTCATTTCCGGCGCCATCAATTTCTATGGCAAGCTGACAGTTATCGTTATAACCACGCTTTAAAACCGGGTAGCTTTGTTTGGCGGGCGCTGGACAGGTACCATCGTAATCATACTCCACCACCTTGTTGGCGGTGGTTTGCTTGATTAGTGCATTTATAGCCTTACCGGCTTGAGTTTCGATGGTGCCATAGTTAAATGTAGTTATCCAATTCCCACTGGATTCTTGGGTCTTGTTACCATGCTGGTCATACGTATAAGAAAAGATATTACCATTTGAATCTGTGTATTTTATTAGCTGGTGCTGGTTATCAAATTCATTAGTTTGTGTGCCGGCATAATCTTTAATGGCAACCGCTGACCCATAACTGTCCAGCGTGTAAAGAATGGTGCCATTTGGGCGAGTGATAGTGGCGCTGCCATTATCGCTTCCAGCAAACTCATATGAGAACTTGGTTATATTACCGTTTTTATCTTCTATTTCGGTCACGGTTGGGTAACCATACCCCACAAAATCGGGGTTAATTATTTCCAGCTTATTTAGTATTTGAGGGCGGTAGGTATAGCGGGTAGTTTGCCCAAGTGCATCACTCACACTTAATAACAAGGGCAACCTTTGACTCTGCTGACTGGCATTAAATACCGAATCTTCGTAAAAAGAGGGATATTCTATGGCTGGATATTCATTTTGCTCGGCATAGGTTTCGTGGGTGGCTTCATCAACGGCAGTGGCTTGTGAATACTCATAACTTTCGATCAATTGTATTGATGAATCACTAGCCTTCAAAAACACACTGTTTAAGCGGGCATAGGTATCGTAATCATAGGTTATCTCAAGGGCATCGTTGTAATTCACGCTGGTTAAGCGAGTCATAACCTCAACACTATTGGATACTTTTTCAAAGTCTGAATAGTTGTATTCCATAAAGCGTTTAAAATTGTCTTCTATGCGCTTAACGATAATGTCATCCGTAGTAATTTTATAGGCATATTTAAGCGTATAACCATCTGCAAATTTAATGCTGTTTACTTTATGTAATGCATCCTTGTGCTTCTTAAAAAAGTACTCGGTTCCCGCCACGGTGGTTAACTTATAGGAGTCCCCCAGTTGCACTAGGCTGCCATGGTAACCATTGGCGGCTTCATAACCGTCACCGGAGTCTATAAATTTAATACCGTTGGCAATTACATACCCACAAGGGCGCTCGTGAAGGGTAATTAAGTTGTTATCAGACCAGCCGGCACCGAGGTAACCCTGGTGACTGTTTTTGGAGTTATAGGTGCGATTTAGTGAAATGGCTGAGAGATCGGTATTACCCGCTATATTTAGGTCACTTCGGGAGATATTGAGCGACGCATTGGCCAGGTCAATGCCGTTGTAGAGAGTGTGGGCTAGGGGGAGTTGATCTTCATGTTCTAATTTGTAGTTTAGAGTTGAATTGACCGTTTCGCTTTTTCCTGTGGCCCCATTAATGGCGGTAATTTTTAGACCGTATGCACCCGGGAATAATCCAGCGGTAGAAAAACCTAGCGGTTGTTTTAGCCCCTTTCCAAAAGGAAGCTCTTTTAATAGCTCTATTTCTTCCCCTCGCATTTTTATTAACGAATTAGTGTTGGTTTCATTACCTTGCTCGAAATACCTGTAGGCACTAACACTTACGATGGCACCGTCTGTTAATGAAATATAGGCTCCTGTTCCCGATGCACACATTTGGTTATTGGAAGTATCCACATAGGCATTCACCGTGATTTTCTTGGAGTGAGCTGATATTAATGGAAATTGAATGGCTTTGCGCTCTGATACTATGTCTTTATTACCAAATTCCACTTCCACTTCGTAGTGAGATAAAGAGTTGAATATATTGCCTCGCGGTATCTTAATCTCACCCTGTGCAGAATAATCCTTAGCTAAATAACTACCATGAAACAAACCATCTTTATATATTTTCAATCTAGCGGAAGAACCCAAGAGTGTTACCGATTCAGGAAAAAGCTTGTAAGAAACAGTAAGGGCTTCAGATAAAACTACGCTACCGTCACCATTGTAATTACCCTTGGGGTTACTAATAGACGATAATTCACCTTTAACAACGACCACTTCAAAAGTATGATCATTTCCTTTATATGCAATTTCAGGTAATTTTTCAGTTGCCAAATTGAATGTATTAACACCTAATTCACTACCAGTATAATAAACATAATCGCCATCTATATAAGCATCTCCACTTTCTATATAGGGAACAGCATAAAGACCCGATCTTAATTGCATGAGTTGGTTTGTAAAACCATAATCAGTAAAGCTGGTATCGCTATCAATTGGTTGAAAAAAATACTGCTTACATAACTCTCTATTTTCAATTTTTAAAATAAGGGATTTTTTATTTATTGGAATCAGGGCTTGACCAAATTCATTGGCTGTATGTGCAGTAATATAAAATGGTTTATCTCTTTCACATAAGACTGCCCCATACCAATATCGATCCCCTACTAGGCCAGTTTCCGGCTGCAAGTATCGACTACCAAGATCCCCAGAAAAAAAGTAACCCAATTCTCCGTTCCAAAACTTGGTAAAGGGGCCTGTCATTGTGTATTTACATTCGCTACCAAGGTCTGCCCCTTCAAACCCTTTTATAGTGACCAGTTGCTCGTTCCACATGACCTGATAATTATCGACATGACAAGGTGCATAAATAGTCACTATATTATTACAATCAACTTCTCTGTCTACTTGCTCGACAACGCCGTTAGACCCTATAAAGTTGACCTGATAAGATGAACAAAAATCAGCAATTTGCGTTTTCACCGTAATAGGCACTGGACCAGTATTCCCACGGTTCGTCCCCATTGCAGACAATCCAGTATCTATCATTTCCTCCACTTCATTCGGTTGATCAATCCATATTGAAAGTGGCTGCGCTACAAGTGTAACTATATCAGCGGTTCCGGGTTTAATCAGCGGGTTGGTATATGCGGTAACGGTAAACTCAACATTTGCAACTGGGTTCATAAATTCATCTTGGGAATATACTTTATATTTCCGCCATGAAGATTCTTCTACAAACAATATTGCTTCTCCCGGCTTGTAATAACGAGTTATCATCCCTTCAATAGCGCCGCCTACATCCAGAGCGACATTAAGAACCCCATATTTCTGCAAATATGTTCCACCCTCATCCACATAAACACCTTCCAGTATTTTAGGGCCGTGTAGTAAACTCACTGTAGCTAACCCGGCTTCGCTAGTAATAACAGTTACAGTGTCTTTACCATTTAACCTGCCTTGCCCTAAACCAGTTGTGAAAGTAATGGGTACATTAGCGACGGCTTCGCCAAGATATCCTCTTGCTAATACTGTTAATTCTACTTCTTCATTTACAGTACTAACACCACCGTCACCTGCCACTATTTCAAGATAAGCAAAGGCATCTACACCCGAACTAGGTTTGCTAGCAGTAGGGTCTTTCAATTGCCAAATAACGTCAGAAGCGTTAGTAGAGGTACCTCCGGCAATGGCACCCGATAAAAAATAACCAGAATATCCGGTAGCAGGATTGCTGATCGCCCAAGCAAATCCGTTCCAGTCATCAATGGTTTGTTCGCTTGCCGGAATCAAAACTTCATAACCTTTAGCTATGGAAGAGTGTATTATTTGTTTAACATCATCAGAAACGGCTAGACCATCTATTAGGTTGCCATTTATTTCGGTGAGAATATCTATGCCGTTTTCATGGGCCCGGCTAATTAAGGTATCGGCCGATATGGCATTGACAGAAAAGTACTCACTTATGATCTTGGCCTCATACCAGGAAGCTTCTAAACCTATTAATCGGTTTAGCGCTATTAGTACGTCACTGCTTGAATCACTAGCTTGTTCTTGGCTTAACAGAATTTGTTGGTTTACCGGGTGATAAATGGCATCCAGCTCCACTCCTGCCCATTCCAACGATACAGGTTTTTCTTCAAAATAATTCACTCGATTAGCATTGGCCATGATAGCCAAGCTAGGCACAGGGTAAGCGTAAGCCACCCCATAGCTTTCCCCAAGATTCTTTTCAGCGTCTATCCAATGTTTAAGATACAGGTATGCCGATTCACTGAGCATTTCAGCCCCTAAACCCGTGCCACTGCCATGACCCGTTAGAGTGTCAGAGGGTACATGGGTGTCAGCAAATGCCAGTGAGTAATAGCCACCGGATAGAATGTCTTTTTGTATTACTTTTTTGAACGGTACCTCATAGCTAAACTTTAGGCTGATGGATTGCGCCATTGGCAAGGCTTGATTTCCCATGGCAAAACGTTTGCCGTCTATTTCTAATACCGGTAGCACAGACAACAAGAAGGCAGGTACCTTATCCATGCCCCCTAGGGTAATTGCAAGATTTTGATCAACCAGGGTAGCGGGGGTAAAGGATAATGAAATCTTCTTGCCATACAACTGGGCGCTGGCAACATCAACCGAGAAATATTCGCTATCAATAAACCCTTCTTTAAGCACACTGATATTAACCATTTGCTTTAAGTCAGCGCTCACAACTGTGGATTTATTAAAATAGCCTAATACGGTGTAAGGCAATGAGACCGGCAGGTAGGGTAAGCTAGTGCCCATACTGCTCACTTCAGGTTCACTATCAATAACGTAGGGCGCCAGTGGCGAGGTATCAGTACCATTTAAAATAATTTGCTGCTGATAGGCCTTCACTTCAGCCAGGTCTAAGCTCGGGATATCAGCAGGCAGGTTAAATACAGGCTGATTAAAGTATACATCTAGCGGAATCCAGTCTCTTTTTTCATCCTCAATACCCGTACCACGGTAATTTACATAGGGTACTTCAGCCTCTACCCAGGTATGTTTAAACTGTATGCCCCAAAATTTGGAATTTTTACTAATAGGCTTAAAAACTTGTCCGGCATTACTTAAATACTTAACCAGCGCTGTCTTTTCACTGATTCCAAACTGCTGTTTTAACAAATCAATGGGCAACTCAACAAGGCCATCTACCATATGAGCCTTATAGCCAGCGGCCTGATATAACTTAACCAGCAATTGCGCCTTATCATAACTATTACCGCCACTGTCTACCGTGGCATCGGCACCTTTCTTAAGCCCCCAATACAGCTCGGAAGGCAGTTTTTCTACAAACTGGTATATTTTAATCGGGTCAGACTCCAACGCCTGAACTTTTTCAAGCATGGCCAGGGAATGACTGGCGACAAGTAGAGACTCTTGCGTTAAGGCGCCTACTGAATACTCCTGCAGATTATCCGGCATCAGAAGGTCAACGCTATAACTTTCAATGGCTTCAGAGGGCAAACCCTGGGCATGTAATATGGGTTTAAACCGTGAGTTTAGGCTGTCTGCATAACCAGCCACTTGATACTGGCTCCAATAATAGGCAAGACTTGTTTTCACCTGCTCGTAAGCTTGTAGTAAAACATTCCCTTCATTATCAGGGTTTTGGCCGTAATAAAATTCCAGGGCACTTATTACCCTGCCCACATCCCGTTCATAGTCAGCCAAGTAATTTTCAAGAATCACTGTTTTGCTTTTTAGCCCGGCAATGGTTAAAACCTCGACCTGATCCCGCAGTCTCTGCAAATAAATTAGGTATAAGCCCTGGGTTTGTCCAAATAACTCAACATTATTGGCCAATGCTGATTCAGAGAAATCATGGCTATTGAGGTTTGTCACTAGCTGCATGAGTGATTGATCCAGCTGATTTACTAAGGAGGAACCAGCGCCACCCATTTTCTCAAACTCCGCAGTATCGGCTACTGCAGCGTTACAAGTTGCAGTTACCAATAAAAATGCAAAGATAATGCTTAGAATCTTAGGCACGTTGAATCCATCCAAACCAATACGAGAAAATAATTTATTAAACATCATTATAAAGCGCCTCTCTGCTGCCTTTCGACATAATCAAGGAACATTAATTGCGCACCCAAGGCCTTTAATACCTGCGTATTCTGCGAATAATGCAAACGCCATATAAATAAAGTGTTGTACAGCTCATGCCTAGTACGATCAACATCACAGCTCTCTATATCGCAACTAGAAGAAATACCGTCGACCGTATAAAGCAACATCCAGTAGTGGAAGGCTTTAAACCAAGGAACGTCTATTTCACCAATACTTACCTGGGTCTGGCTTAATAAGTCATTCCACAAAACAATGTCAAACAGCTCTTCTTGCTGGTAGGACTTTAATAATCCATCAACATTCACACTGCCTTCCATGTTAACGGTACTGACTAGGTCTTTTCGAGTTACCAGCGCACTCATAGAAGTGACAGCGTCTACAACTAGTTCAGTATCAGTCCCATTTAAAACAGCATGTTGGTCAACCATCAGCTCTAGCTGTAATTTCTCAATAATGTCATCTAAGTCCGAGTCTGAACTGGCGGCCAATTGTACCAACTGATGTTCAAAATTAATGGCATCATTATCCGCAACATAGTTCAAAATAGTCACAATTAGTGCTTTGGTATCCGCTATTTCATGTAGTGCATTAAAGCCAAAGGTGACAGTGGTACCAAGCCCATATTTATTAACCACAAAGGCCGGGGAAGAGCCCAACTTACGGCACTTTCTACCAGAACTAACACACGTCAAATTACCAATGCCATAAGCATTAGATAATGGTTGTAATGCCCGAGCTAAAAATTTCTTATCTGAGCTAAAGTGGCCAAATATCCCATCATCTACATTAAAACCAGATGCTTTAAATGCAGCTGAATTCGCTTTAACACCCAGCACATCACGCCACAAATTTAGTAACGAAGGATGTGAATTAAGCAGGATTAAATTAAGTCCATTTGAGATATAGCTTCTAACTGCAAGGGATTCATTGGCACTGAGCCCCTTAATTAGCCCATTAAAGCCGTTTACGTCATCCACCATCAAAACGTTATACTTCATGCTTCTGATATGACTCATTAAATCCTTATGGTCGGCAACAGATAACACCTCAATATTCGACTGCTCCAGCGCATCCATTAGTTCAGAATGGCTACTTTCAGGTTCACTATTATGGTTTTTCTCATGTCCGTGACCGTGACTATGCATTGAATCAGGTGAATAAATTAATACCCTAGGCAATTCAACCATGGAGAAGTTTAAATCCACTTCAAGAGGGTCTTTCATCAGGTACGTATACAGATTACCTTCACTGATATTACCAGCCTTGTCGATGGCGCTTACAGTAAAGTCATTGTCACCCGTACTAAGCGCGACACCTTCAAACAAGAATTGACCATCGCTGTCCACTAGCGCTTGGGTTTCACCGCCAACATGTTGTAGGGTGACTATAGTAGAAGGTTCTGAATATCCTCTTAAAGCGACTAATTCAGACTCAAATACAAACCCAGACTCTTCCTCAAGCGTAGGAACAGCTGGCGCGGTCTTGTCAATTTCAATAAGAAGATCAACTTCATCACTCCAACCCGCTTTATCTGTAGCTGATATTAAAATGCTATACACACCTTCATCGCTTAGCTCTCCCACTTGCTCTGAGTCCAAGCCATTAATGGTGAAACTAAATGTCTCCAGATTGTCATCCTTTACATATACTTGAAATGGAATATTTTGGTTCGTGATAGCACCATTTATCAGGCCGGTAATCCTTAATTCAGGTTTGGTTTTATCAATAATAACCCTGTGTACTTGAATTGACTCGTTACCTGCCTCGTCCCAAGCTTTCACCATATAGGCATAATTACCATCTTCTGTGAGGACGATCTCATCAGAGCTAATAACGCTATCATTTAAAGTGACTGAAACAGTCTTTAGATACTCATCCGTGAATGTAGACGATATGGCGACATCATCGACACTATAGAGGCCGCTTGAACTTGACTGTATATTCACTACAGGTGGTACATCATCAAATATAATTTGATATGCATTTTCGTCGGATTGATTACCGTATTCATCCTTAGCGGTAATTAACAAGGTATTACTTCCGTATTTCATGAGACTGGATGGAATAGATACCAAACCAGATTGACTGTTCAGGGATAGTGATTTTTCATTAATAGTGAAATCAATACTGGTGTTGCTGCCATCACTGTCTTTAATTGAAACTAAAACGTCCTGGTTTTTCGCTAAATAGCCGCCATTGTCAGGCACTATTTGATCTATAACAGGCGCCGTCACATCTAGTACGGATATCTGGTATTGCCCCACTTGATTAAGTTGCTGATTAGCATTAACCGAATATTTTAAGTTAATAACACCGTTAAACTGCATTACGGCATCTAGCCCATCTAGGCTCAACACTCCGTCAAAAGGTAAGGCTGTTATACTAAACTCAGATAACAGACTGCCGTCGTGGTTAACAAACTCCACACTAACGTCTTCTATATAACTTACCAGCTCGCCGCTGACTTCGAAGGGTAGCTCTACCGTGGTACCTATGGGTACAGACACGTTTTCGTTAGCTATGCTTATATCTAGACTAAAGACTTCCTTATTGATATCACGTTGCTCTGAAACCAAGGTATCGCCAGCCAGGTTACTAAATTCAAAGTCTACTTTGTAAGCCCCGTTTGTGATGGCTGTTAGATCAAATTCATATTGAATGATCTGTGATCCGCCCTCTTCCAGCCAAACAATGCTGCCAATGACACTATCTACCAAATTACCCTGGTCATCTTTCACGGCTAGGGTATAACTGCCAGATATGTAATCAGTCGCAGTTAGTGCTGTAACGTTCACCTCCACCAACAGCTTATTTGAGGTGACAATGTCAACGGTATTAATGGTGGCCATTAACTCTTGCGCATCCGCATATGAAACAACCAGTGACTTCTGAGCCAATATAGTGGAGTCATTAACCAGCTGCGCATTTAGGGTTATCTCCCCCACCAGGCCAAGATCCTTGATGGCAAGGCTTTCATGGAATAAATTATGGGAAGCGGCTGACCATGAGTACTCAGCGTCCCCGGAAGCTGAACTTGCAATGAGTTCAACTTTTAAATTCGGGAATTTTTCAAGGTTAACGGCAGAGATTTCAACCGCTTTGTCTATAAATGTTAAATCGATTGCCGGGTTTGGATCGCTACTAATGTGTGCCGATTGAAATATGGCGTTATCCGTTGAATCGTTATCTGGCTCGGTTAAAGATGCTGAAACATAGTAACTAACATCCTTTTCTACAAGGACACGCTCCGAAACAATTCTTACGTCACCTTGAGTCATGGCCCCTAGTTGAGATTCTGCTTCAAATAGCAATTCACCCTGCTCACTAGTAACCGACACATAAACAGACTGATTGTTAAGATCACCAGATTCCATATTAACTATGAGATCGACTGAAATAGCCGTTTTGTCATCATCCACTTTATAGCCACCGGTCAGTTTCGCGTTAATAAAGGGGATGTTTTCAGCCAACACATTCACTTTATTACTCTCTTTCGAGTACCTTGCACCCGAAGTCACGGCAAACGCCGAGAATACGTTTTCGGATTCTTGTTGTAACGCCATTTCTACCGAGGTGTATCCTGGTAATAAAGCACACTCCAACGCAGAATAAACCTTATTACACAAGTAGCCTTCATTACCCACATGCAAATCAGTGCTGCTAAATTTAGAAGGTTTCTCCCAATTTAATTGAAGGTCCGCACTGTATGACCGAATAACATGATCCCAATCTTGTGTGTAGCCGGAGAAATAGAAGGCATCGCCAAGACGACCCAATAGAGTCATACCAGCCAAGTTAATTTGCGCCCGGTACACGATGCCTTCTTTAATGTTAATTTTCGCAGCGTAGACAGCACTGTTATAAAGGTATATGACTAACAACTCATCAGCATCCCAATATAAATCCATTATTTCATCATATTCGAAATTAGGAATAGCATGTGATTCATAATTACCAGTCAGAGAGTTTACCGATAATTTCAATTGATCTTGATGCACGTAGGCAATTTTATCTCCTACGTTATTTAGAGCGGTAATATTATAGTTGAAGTAATACCTATCCCCAGATTCAATCATTAGCCCTTTATTCTCAGCGTAGTCATACAACCACAGTCCAGCTGGCCAATAAGTATTAACCGCAATAACATCTCCGTTAGAGGACGAGGTAAACCCGTATAACCTGTAAAAATTAGTATGCAAGTCAAGTGTACTTACAACGCCCGTCTCAATATCAACCTTCTCAACACCATAAGATTTAACCAAGTAAACATATTCATCGTCCCAGGTAACTTGAGTAGGATAGGAATTAAGTTTGGCCAATAGTCGCCCGCTTGATAGCTCCATTAATTCATTATCATTAGTCACATACCATTCCACACCCATTGGATAAGATATGGAATTTCGAATAGCTACATTGGATACTAGGGTGAAGTCTTCACTTACGGGGAGTGTATCAACACTGGCATTGTTTTTATGGATATCAATATAATTGGCGCCCGCGCTTTCGATAATAAGATTAACACTCCCAGCGGCTGTAACATTACTCTGAGGACTTATAATGACAGGGGGATTAAAAGGTAAATCATCCAGAACGATAGCTGTAACAATGTTTGATTGTGCACTTTCATTTTTCAAGTCATCCAAAGATGTAACGGCATACATATAAGGAGTTCCCGCATGCACATTACTATCCACATAGAACATATCTGAACCTTCATAGACAACTTCCCATGAATTAGAAAGAGTGGTCTTTCGATAAACTTTAAACCAATCTACCTGATCATCGCCTTCCCATAACATTTCAACATTAGCCAAATTGACAGAGGCACTTAATTCGAATGGGGCCATCGGTAAGGATTCAGATATAACCACCTCTACTACATTTGATTTAGGCGATCGTTTGCCATTGTCATCGTAAGATATTGCATAATAACTGTATTCTCCGTTTTTCAACCCTGTATCAGCGCTAGTATCCTGAACCGTAGTTAAAGCAGGGATATCAATGTCATTTCTAAATATGTGAATAGATGTTGAATCGCCACTATTATCAATATAAAAATTGACATTATTAGCATCAACAAAAGCGGACAAATTAGGTGTTAATAGTGACTCCTCTACACTTCTAACCGTTAGTGAAATATCACTAATCACGCCATGAATATTTGTGAGGTAAACCTTCGAATCACTATTTGTATAATCTAGATCAGAAGTATCAATGATATTTGTAGGAAATTTCATGATAGATACAGGAGTAATTTCTTGTATTCCTATGCCGCGTTTGCCCTCATCTCTCGCAAAATCAATTTTTATTTTGTTAGTCATATAGGGCTGTGCCAGCGTGATGACTGAATCACCAATATTAATGCCTGTCACACTTGCCACTTCTACCCAGTGCATTCCAGACCAGCCATAAACGACAACACTTTTGGCTAAATAGTAGTCGCTATGGTGACTCACATCGACCTTGCTGAGCAGACTCTTCTCACGAAATTCCAACTCTGCAACGTAAACATCCAAATCCTGTTCGATCACTGATGAGTATGCCTTGTCAATTAGCCGGTTATCATTGGCCGACAACACATCCGTTGCTTCGTAGAAAAAGTCATTATCATCCACCAATACATAAGCTGATTCGTTTTCCATGACATTTTGAGAAATAGTAATTGAATTTAAATTAGCATCAAACACTGCCTCACCAGATGTAGTAGGGACACTGGAATTAATCAATTCTAAATCAAAGTCTAGCGTTCTATGTTCACCATAGTGTCCATAGATTTTATAGTTATTTACACCATTTTCTAATAGAACTTGATACTCAATCTTATCACCTACATTTACTTCATAGGTTTCCAATACTGTGCCATTTTTTTCTAGCCAAATATCACCATAGAAATTGGCAACGATAGAGATTAACTTTTCATTATTTACATCAGGGGTATAGGGAATGGCCACTTTCGGCTTTATTATTTCAATATCATCTACAACCGATACAATAGATACATTAGAGTTATTATCAGAAACAATTATCTCAGCGCGGTAGTCACCTTCAACAACATCAAAAGAAACATCTCTTACATTGGAGGCCACCGTTTCACTGGCTACTAATTCATTAGTGTCATCAAATAGACCCACTAAAATCTGCTCAACTCCCTGCGACACTTCTAAAGATGAGTCGAACTGCCAATTAATAGTTAGCTTGTCTGCTTCAGCAATCCACTTAGAGTTTTGCACTGGGCTAGGTGGCGTTATATCAGCAACATTTATCGTTACAGATTTGGTGGTTACATTAGCGGATAAATCACGAGCGGTAACTTCCAAGGTATAGTTGCCATAATCGATACCGTTAATATCTAGTTCAAATTTTTCCACCACCTCATTGAAACTAAAATTGGCTACTTGCTCATTACTGCCACTTAACAACATGCGTACATCAATTTGATTAATATCTTTATCAATGAGATTTAACTGAAGTTCAATTAATAACTCTACTTGGCTAAGACTAATAGGACTAATGATCTCAAATTTAGGTGCAGTTAAATTTAGGAACACTTGCACACTGTTGGATGGCTGACTGGATAGCCCGGATCTAGAGTTTTGAACAATATAATAGCGGTACATACCATCCACTTCTAACTGATCTTTCCAACTGGAGAGCGTGGCCTGATCAACATGATCTATCAATACTTCATTTCGGTAAATATCAAAACTGGACGCATTTTCATCCGGCTGATACACCTCCAGGGTGACCTCATTGTTCAGCAAAGATTTTGATATAGTAGGGGGTGTAGGGGCCAAATTATTAACCCGTACAGTAATACTATTAGTAGCTTGATTACCAGATACGTCCTCTGCCACTACCGCAATAGTCACCAAACCATTGTAATTCTGAGTATCAAAATTGGCCACAACCAGACTAATAACGGGAAGACTACCTGTTGCCAAGGTATCTACCATTTGTCCGTCGGCTTCAATCGTTATTGTATATTGTTTTAAATCAGCGTCTGGTATAGAAAGTACAACAGGAACAACCCCGAATACTTCTTGGGAATCCAGCAACGAATGAATTGAAATGCTAGGAGCCGTATTATCTATGATCACCCTAGTAGAGTTACTACGGACACTTAAATTACCGACCATGTCAGTTGACTTAACCCAGTATTCATAGGTACCTGTTACTAAGCCTGCATCACGATAAGCGAGGTTCTCCGTGGAATGAAGCAATGCACCATCTCTATATATTTCATAGCCAGCTACATCATCACTGACGGACGGTGACCAGTAAATTTCAAATTCGCCATCTTGCAATTCTCTGTAAGCCAGGTTAGTTGCAGCCAATGGCGGTAAACTATCACGACTAAGGGTCAACTTATCATTCGATGTGTTATGGGCTAAATCTTTGCTTTCAATACTAAGCGTATAGCTTCCATCGGCAAGGTTGTTTGGCCATTCCAAATTAATGGTATTTTGACGATATATCTTGGGAACTTCCAGACCACCAATAGATATGGCCACGTAATCAATATTCGCCTCATCATACTCTAGCGATATTTCTCCACTGCCGTTCAACTTGATAGGCTCAGGCCCCTGAATGATTGCTGGTGCAGTGGAATCTAGGGTTATAACGTAATCTTTCTGTGTTTCATTACCTGCCAAATCTAACAGAGAGAAATTAATATTATGTGGGCCATCGCTAAAGGATGTTAAATCGATATTTTCTGAAATTATAGAAGATTCACTTATAACTCGTTCCAGAACTAATTTGTCATCAACGGTAATCATTAAGCGGGATATATAATCATCTTTTAAATCCATCTCGGCCTGTAATAGATTATTTTTATGGTTAATGTATAAACTGATAGGGTCAATTAAACTAAAGGCAGGGACAGTTCTATCATATAAGATATTATCAACCAGAATGTTCTTGTTACCCGCCTTATCTACCGCCTGTACATCAAGGGTGTAATAGCCCTGCTGTGTACTCTGGACTATTTCCTCTAGATCAATTATATTTTTGTCATCCCTATATACTACGTCCTGGAATACAACCTCACTTTTTGAATTCAGCATTTGTATAGAAATTGATTCCAAATTTAGATCACTCCATTCAAGACTCACCTGACCGGAAAGTAAACCAGCATGCTCTATTCTATCTATAATGGGTAAGGTCGAATCGATTGAAACTTTTATACTGGCGTTTTCTTTAACACCTGGATTACTGCTTTCATATACTTCAACCTGAACCTCATACAGACCATCTTCCAGTTTAGAAATATTTTCCTTGGGTACTTGTACGGTGGTTAACCCCGACCCAATAGATGTGCTAAATATCACCACATTTTCAATCATCACATCTATTAGAGACGGCTTTTTCACCTGCAAGATTAACGGTACAGTCGCCTGTGAATCCGCACGCAGACTTATAAATCTATTTTGCAAATCAAAACTGGATAATATGGATACATCATTATCAATATTGGCCACACCCTCTACTAGCGTTTCGTTGTCGGCCGTATCATGTGATTTAACCCGATACTTAATATCACCTGACAAAGCGGCAACATTCCAGCGGTATATAACCTCATCTCTTAAGCTATTTTTTGATTGACTGTTATAAAGCTCTAGCCATTTATCAGCCCCTGTATAGGCAAACTCTAATTGGTATTGCTCTAGATTTTTATCATCAATCGTACCGAAAAACTCCACTACCGAATGCAAGGTTTGATCGGTTGGTGACAAAAGCGTAACGATCGGTGGTGTGGAGTCAATTTCTAGAGGGTAAGAATGGGTGGTATATAGACCACAGGCATCGGTTGCCTTTATAACAATGACGTAACGACCGTCCTCCAGGTTTATATTTTTAAAAGGTACCGTCAAAATATCATCAATATACTGACCATCAAATACATTCTGAATCAGCCCACCAAATTCCTGCTCTGGAACATACTCATTTATGGAAACGACTACTTGTAATTCCTCATCTGCTGTTAGATGTATAAATTCTTCTGAATAACCATCATTGAGCAAAGACAGGTAATAAGTTTTATTCTTATAAACTAAATTGGGTATCTTGGTTGCAAGGTTTTCAATTTCAAAATCTATGGTAGCCGAAATATTCGTACATGAATGATTGCCATTTTGATCAAATATATGGAAAGTTTCATCGATCGTTGGCGTACTCACTGGAATGTAATCCAGTAAACCCTGTTGCAGTACAATCTGCCCGCCTTCTGCGGTCTGTATTAAATTGGCCTTATTAGGAGCATATGACTTACATAATTCATAATATTTATGAGTTGCCTCCTGTACTTCTGCTTTATCACATTCTGGATCCATCAATCCAAGAGAAGGATTCAAGGAAAATGTACTTGATCTATTCACAAAAGACATCGAGCTAACCGCATAGGCAACATCACGGCCCTGACTGAGCGAACTATTACCTGAATAATCGACTATCTGACCTTTAACCCTAAAATAGGGGTTATCGCCAATTGTAACTGCACATTGACGCTCGCCTATTGTAGAAGCCGTATTGGTAAAAACAGGAATTTGATCATCAATAATTACTTTTAGTGTCTTAAGCAGCTCTTCACCAGTATCACTTATGGCGCTGATTCTAAGTTGCACGTCATCATTTGATTTATACTCCTTAATATCAAATTCAAAGCTGTTAATTGATATTGCACCCGTCTTATTTACCAATTCGAGGGGGTTAACGACGGGTTGCAAGTTGGAATATACATAACCAAGGTCGATGCCATTAACCACTTGCTGAACCGTTAACGAAGTTATTGAGCCGATATCTTTTGCCCCCAACTTAATACTAATATTGAGTGATTCAGCTAGCTCACCACACTGCGCCTTAATATTAGGTACATACATGGCTGTCAAATGCATACAGGAGGTTTTAATGACGGTACTGTCTATAACGTTGAAATTCTCTTTAGTGACAACGGTATAGCTAGTGCAAGGTTCAACTTGAAATGGTTGCGATGTTAGCTGAAACGTACTTTCAGCCAGGTCTTCTGAAAATATGTTACTCGGTGTGAAATAACGGGAATCCTCGGTGCTGAACAAGCTTATATCTGTAACGCCAACAATGCCGTTTTTCACATTAACCGTTATATTTGTTATATCCGATTCGTTCAGACTAACATCAACAATATTTTCAGATTCCAAGTCAACAAAATGAACCAAATTACTATATATTTCGCCATTAACCGTTTCTTGCACCGCTCTCAAATACTGACCAGGAATAATATTTAAGTCTCGGAATACCAGCGCGCTAAATCCAGGCTCATTCAAATCTAATATATTTATATTAATTTGATTCCAGGATTCCCCATTCGATGAAATTTCAAAACGCACTTCACCGGTGGCAATTGTGTTATTAAGCAACATAATTTCATCATCAATAGCTATATTTACTTCAATATTTTCAGATGTATTGCCAGGCGATTCATCGACAAATATCTTGGTATGAACGGATTTTTCAAAATTACTACTTGCGTAAAATATAAAGTAATTAACCTTCTTATCTTCATCAATATCTAAGTATGAAATATTTCCTGCACTATCCTTTACCGATAGACGATACTCTGTACCTGCAAAGGTAAGTGCACTTTTAACCGAATAGAAGTATTCATTATCTATATCAGAAGATACCTCATAACTTTTGGCATACACCCAATCACCGTCATTGTTCCTAGTGTACATAGAAATATTATCAATTAACTCATCATTTACTTTGAAACAAAATTCAGAATTAAAGTAGCGCCTATTTTCTGGGTCGTTATAAATGAAAGTTTTGGTACATTCATCGGTTATTTGCGGGAAGGTATTATCTACCACAACATCAAAAGACAGCCCGTCCATAGATACACTATAAATACCGTCACTAACAGATGATCCAAATTGATCTCTTCCATCCCATTTGTATTCACTGATACTTACGGCGTTACTATAATTTAGAGATTCTTCACGAACTAGATTACCATTCTGAGCATAGATACGAATATCCAGATTAGTTGCCCTGTTAATTGAATAGGTAACTGATAGTTGATCTTTAACGCCATCGCCATTTGGGGAAAACAACTCTTTATCCAATGCTATATTTGTTACCGCCAGAGACCGCCCCCAAGACACATTGCTAAATACCTGCTTTGAATTCCCTGCCTTATCAAAGGCAGTTAACCTTACTGTATAGACTCCTTCTTTGGGTGGAATCCATGAATGCACCACTTTGGAAACAACGGCTTTATTTCGACTTGGCAGCATGAGCATCCATTCGCTGTCCCCCATCAACCTATAGTGAATTTCATATTTTTTAAAGCTTCTATCGGCTGCTGTGGCCTTCACTTCTATATAAGAAGCATCGTTCTTAACTTGCAAACCTAAGCCAACAGATAGATTCATCAAAGATCTGAACAACAGTGTATTTTGGTCGCGGCTGTTTTCAATTCTTTGTTTAATCTTAAGAAATTGATTACTGGGCGTTAGACTTACTTTATCGACAAAAATATTATTAAACAGGGGTGAAATAACACCCTCCGATATCTTATCTAAATCATAAGTAATAAGTGAGGTGCTCTGATCATAGCCTTTATTATTTATCGGATAACCATATTGAAGAGCTTTAATGTAATTATTATCCAAGATATACATGCCGTTATCGATAAACAGACCATTTTGCAGTAGGCCGTAGCTTCCGTCTTCATCAAATAGACTAATATAATTATTATCTAGTTTTAACAAAGATTCTTTTGTTACTGGTAAAGCCTGATAAGGAGGAATACCTTCCTTATATATACACTCAACCCAGAACACTTTCGCTCTATTAGTTATTTTTGTTTTTACATTATTAGGTATTGAAATATGATAACTACCTCCCAGGTAGTTATTAAAATAATTTTCGTCTATCTGTTCATTACCGAACCCACCGCAGCCCCAAAAATCTCCTTCATCGGCGTAGACTACAGCCTCTTTACGAATACCATCAAAAATGATATGGGCCACATTATCCAGGTCTAAATTATTAGCCGTTTTAATGTTCCCGTAGTAGTCAGACACCACTAAACCCTGATCTGAAATTCCGACTAACTCTTTTGTTACAGTATCGTAATTGAATGGCCTGAATGTAAGAGGGTATATTTTTCCCGCTATTAAGTCTGCATAAATGGGGGTTTCAGTTCTTGATACATAGGCTAACGGGGTGCCTGGAATAGTAAAACCGCCTCTTTGTTCCCAATCAACATATTCATGGGAGATACGGTCCAAAATAGTGACTCCTTCTAAATTACCTAATGGAATGTTAAGCATGACGGTGTCATAGCTATTGCCGTCTAGGGATGAATCGTCATATACCAATACCCTTAAGTTTTGACCAGCCTCAGAATATGCCACTATAAATTCGAAACTATTTCTAATTAAGTTAGATTGAATTAAGCTAAAATCGAATACTTCCCCAGTATCAATTCGAATTACTTTCAATTTATCAAAATTATTGCTGTACTCATCGCCAATAAGCACCAAGCCACTCACAACCGAAAGTATCTTGCCACTAATACTGGTTGTGATCAGTCGACTTGCTGATCCATCATGATTGGCAACGTATAGACCAAGTGGTAATTCACCTCCATCACCGAGGAAAAGCATTTTTTGATCATTATCAAAGTAAAATGCCTCACCAATATGTCCAACTTTATCACTTACATTTATTAGCTCACCATATTCGGTGCCAATAGCTTCATTTACTGAAGAGCGGTTATTATCAACAACAACCTCCCCCCGGCTTAATAACAGGTTGGTAAGTGCATTTCTCAGCTCAACAGAATATTTCCCATCACTTACTAGGTAACCAAGATCATCTTTACCTTTCCAAACAAGGCTACCTGAATAAACCCTATCAGATGGTTCATGCGTTAGAACAGCTTGGCCACTAGCATTCAAAATTTGGAGTAATATTGGTTGCTCTTGATCATAGTTATAATAGATACCAACCTGATCCTGAATACCGTCTCCATTAGGAGATATATAACCCTCACTTAAATAAAAATCACCTCCAGATACCTTAATGTAAGATGTGGCTAAATTATTGCTTTCACTACGCTCAGCTATATCATTAGCAGGATCCAGTACTATGGATATTTCTTTCTCGCTATATTGCGACATCGCATCAAACGTATAATTAATCACTTGTTTGGAATATGGCAGAATCTCCTCACCTGTGAATTCTGCTAACTTATTCCCGCCAATACTTAATTCAGCTTTAAATTGTTCTATCGATTGACCACCAAGGTTTAGCACAGTAAAGCTCACATTTACTGTTTCATTAGCAAGGATAAGAGCCGGTGAAATAACTACGTCCGCGTCAGATATGGCCAAGTCAGGTCTTGGTGTTATATCTATTTCAATAAAAGCTAAATTGTCACTTTCTTTATTTTCTATAATTTTATTTTCTGAATCTACTTCGGCATATAATAGTTTTCTACCTGAGTAGTTAATACTATTCCAGGTATATTCGGCCAAGTAATCCTCACCAATACCCAAACTCGGAATTAGTACTTCCCCAATTTCGTTGTCACCATTATCTGGACTATCAATAAAATACTTTAGATTAGTTGGTGGTGTTACTTCTGCCCCATTATTGACCACAGTTAGCTCAATTTTCGAGCTCTTACCTTCACTTAACTCATCAGCAGTAACCATCAGGTCCTTATAATGAATAGATAGGTTTACCCCCTCTATAGGCAAGACACTTACTTCAGCTGCTGCCTGATTATTCGTTTCACTTACCTCAACAACCAAATTCTCAGAATCTACAATTGCGTTGAAGTGATAAACACCCGCTTTTGTCGGTCGCCACTGCAGCTGATGCTCGACAAATTCACCAGAATTCAATGATATTGAGTAGGATGTCAATTCTTCAAAATCATCAGCAGATGCTACGTTGTAAGTAACTGATGTGGATGCAGCACTGGAGGTACCTACATTCCTAACTTTTACATTAAAAATAATGTCTTCATTAATTTTTGGTGCCAATGGCTGGAATGTTATATCTGACGTATTTATCGAGTAATCTGCAGCAATCACATATGGTATTTGGATAGAACGAGTATTATTTTCTAAACGAGAGTCTGTTATTTCGCTATTAGAAACCTCTACATATACATGGGAATATAGGGAATCTATTATATTAAGAGGTGCATTAATTAAGACCTGGCTTTTTCCTGCTACCGTTATCGTATCTGAATATATTTGATTTAATGGCTGCTGAGCATCACCTAATAATACAGAAATAGTCGCATTATCAGCTGAGGCTAACCCTAAGTTTTTAATGGAAACCTGCATATTTGCGGCTACAGGTAAGACATTGATACTGCCGGGAAGGAAGCTCATGTTTTGGTCAATCGTTAGATCTACACCCTCAACAGCCGAGGCCACCGAAATATCTATAAAGCCCTGATTATCTGACTTTGTTTTTTCGACCAAGGTATTTTTTTTGTCTATTAGAATATTAAGCCGATGATCTCCTAATCTGCCATCTGTAATATAGCTAAAATTCAAATTCAAACCTTCATTTGGGTTTATTGACTTAAGCTCCTTCTCCTCAAGAAGATTGCCTCCTTCATATAGGGATACCATTACCTTAGATGATGCAACGGAACCGCCATTGCTAATCTCAAGGTCTATATTTGCTATATCCCCTTCCATTACATTTGCTTGAGCTATTTCAATTGAATCAAGCACCAAATTTGGTAACTGTATGTCTTTTAATACATTTACCACATAGGCCGTGGTGTATACGCTTTCTTTCCAGCTGCCATTGGAAAGCTGAATCCTTTCTAAAAATCCTATGGCACCACTTAAATCAATTTTCGATAATTTATTAACTTTGGCCAATGCATCAATAATCAGGACGGCCTCACCGACAGATGACAAATAGTCAATACTAAAACTGCCGTTAGCCGTTTGCTTGGACGCCAAAAAGTCGGCCGCTTTGTCAAATACAGAGTCATTTAGTACATTTAAGGCACGTAATGCCTTAATGACTTGCGCTGTAGTGGCTGCATGGCTAATACCGCCTTTAGACAAAGGCCAGCCCCCATCACTATTCTGCTGATCATATAAATATTTCAACACCTGTTGATTAGCCAAAGCTGGAGCATTCATCAATACTATTGCCGTATCAATCACCGACTGCTCCTCTTGTCCACCTAACCCCCAACCCTTATTTAACTTTTTTTGGCCAACAATATATGGCATTGCCAATTCGTTATACTTAACAATTCTGGCCGCATCATCAACATTATTTAGGTTTTTAATATTAGCTAGCCAACCCAAGCTAGAAGAGGAAGGAAAAGCTGGCCTTAAATCTGACAGCAAATGAGTAACAAATGCTGTATCCTTCACTCTAGTATTTTTTCTATCCTCCCAATACCCCAGCACGGATTGCTGCCCCTCAAGCCAGTCCAAAGCCAAATCTAAATCTACACTCGTTAAGTTATTCGCATCACCTTCAATTGACTTTTGTTTTTCAAATTTATTTGAATAAACACTTATAATTCCTCTTCCACCAGTCATTAGTGCAAAAGCATCTTCAAAATTGCTCTTTAGATTGTTAAGGCCTACCAATTCTTTGGCTGAAGGTAAATCGGAGGTTTTAGTTAAAAACACAAATGCCGCATTGAATTTCTTCTGTGCTTCTCTTGAATTAGGCTTTCTAGCTCCTTCTGCCAAAATAACTTGTTCAATGGACACACTATTCGATGTTGCTGATATTGTTTTACCAAACTGGTAGATATCAGATGCGTCCAATTCATCACTTTCTAGTAACGCCATCTGCGGAACTTCATTTTTCGCATAAAAACCGGACAAATACAGATCAAGTGGTGAAAATGCTAACTTCTTACTTAACGCAGTATATTCACCCTCACCACCTTCAAGCCAGTCATGGCCGTACATAACCGAGCCATTAGTATCCAACAAAGAACTCCAATGGGCACCACCTTGACCAATTAAGTCACTGCGAATAGTTCCCGATTCATCCTTATAACGAACCCCTGTTACCCAAGAATGCATAACCTCATGCGCCATAGCTATGAGCGTTTCCTGGTAATCATCATCTCCTGGATTTAATTCTAAGTTGGAAACATTGAACATATCAATATAACCACGAAGCCTTCCATTTGAGCCAAACACCTTTGAGTTATCAAATATTTGCTGCCCAATACCTTCCAAGTTATTACTGATCGGCAGGTAAAATGCTTTTACATGCTCTGGTGCCGCATAGTTAAAATCGGAAAATATAATTAGGAAGTCATATTCATCTGTATGAGTACGATAGAATTCTTTTGCAGCTACAGCACGGGCAGCATAAGTGGCATTCATTTGTGATGGTATAAATTCCAAATTACCTGAATATTCAATTTGAGTTATATGACCAATATCTCTTACGAACCTTGCACTGTATGCACCAGTTGGTATGTCTATATTTTCAACAGGATCAATACTATTGGCTGACAAGTGGTAACTAAAAAAAGTCGTTACAATCAAAATTACAATTGATATAAGCTTCATTTCTTGTCACCACTTTTAAAAAAACTTTTAATTTTTCTTTCTTTAGAATAAAAATCGATTTCCAACCATATAACTTCACTACTTGACTCGAAAACCAGTTTGTTTTTTGAGATATGGACCAGAGTAATGAGATTTGAAAGCCTCCCCCCCTCTTTTAGAGTAAATAGGCCTTCATTTGTGGAGATTACGGCCACTTTATCCCGTTCTGAGATTGCTTTAATTTGTACGGAGTTCCACTTTAGATCTTGAGCTAGAATGCTCATACTCAACATAATAAGGGTAATAAAACTGTATATTCTCATTCAGCCACTCTCTAATTTAAGTGACTCATGTTTATAGCAGGCAGGTATTTATGCAGGTGCGCCTAGAGACGGCACAGATTGATTGCGCTTCCTCGTCCATGAGTCAAAATTATCAATTTTAATTTTGTGGCGCATGCTAACTCAATTGAAATATCCATTCAACTACCGACCTTATTTACTATTGGCTTATCCACCTATATTTTTTTATTTTAAATTATTTATTTCAATACCCCGCTATTAATATTACCTGCAAATACGACGTCAACACTTTCCTACAATTGGCTATATATAGAGTCAACGAATAACCCGAATCTGTATTGAGCCTATATTTCAATTTAACGACCGCGGTGATTACTCTTTAATTTAAGAGTAGGCATGCTCATTTACCACTTGCTAAGATGCTGCCTGGTTTCACGGTAAACTGTGCGTTGATTTATGTGCCTATGCTGATTTCGTTATCAAAAATGGACTGGAAAGATATGATCGATTAGGCACCTGCGGTGTGCACGACTGCAAAGATGGCATTTACCCCCACCATTGATTACGGTATTGCGTTTGGTTTTATCACTTATACAGTGTTGAAAGTGGGTACACATAAGTCTTCACAGGTTTCGAGCGGGGTCTGGGCGCTGACTGCTTTGTTTCTGGCCAAGTTTACCTTTTTGAAGTAGCTGCAAGCTCACTGTGTTAAAAAATAGCCTAAGGCTTTAAGCGTTAACGGGTAACTTTAAGAACATTTAAACCGTGCCGCCTCCGGCACGGTTTTTCATAAATTTCAAGCCTTACCCCTCCACTAGAATTACCGTACAATCCCCCTCTATTTTCAGCCTATCTGCCAGCCACAGCGCTTAACGCAGACACCAACAAGAGCAGTCACCATGGCCACCAAACAAGCTGCCAAGAGCACCCCAGAACATACTCCTATGATGCAGCGGTATCTAAGCATTGATCTATAAGGTTTTTTCTACTCCTCCAATAAAAAGCTACACCAAAAGTTACACTTTTTAAGTAGGTCAATTTTTGAACGTTTCAGCTGGAAGCGATTTACAGGCCCGTCACGGCAATTCCCCTTTATTAACGCCAATCTAAAAAAGTCGATAAATCAACTACAGCGGCTTCCTAGGTAGCACAACCACTCCCTCATGGTTAAGAATAACTGGCAAAAAAGCATTGTATAAGTTTAGACTGATTGGTGAGTTTGATGCGATTCAGAGTAAATGGTAGGTTCGATGAATTTGCTCAGATTACGGAAACAGAAGTACCACATAACCAATAGGCAAGCTGTTGGAATTTTTCTTCCATTCGTTCACTATGTAGCAATCTTATTTATATGCTTACCTATGAACCCAATCAACATCGATTATTACGATCAGCATGCTAACG
>MAAA01014054.1_pt1 | contig 31101 bp, 28 predicted proteins | sample 1115971 | NCBI WGS metagenome assembly MAAA01 (sample SAMN04961123, study PRJNA320927) | seawater metagenome | isolation source: sample BD02T6 sea water enriched with oil for 6 days | place: USA:Gulf of Mexico | collected 2013-07-27 | reverse complement strand
AAATACACAGCGCTTTTGCAAAGTACCCACAAATAAAAACCGTCATACTATACGGTTCTCGTGCAAAGGGGACATTTCGTAACGGGTCTGACATAGACCTAAGCATAAAAGACAGTAAAATGGGTTATGTGGATTTGCTAGGTTTAGAATTAACCCTTGATGAGTTAATGACCCCCTATGGTTTTGACATATCAATTTTTGAAAATATAGAAAATAATGCACTGGTAGAGCATATTAATCGGGTGGGGCGGGTGTTTTATGAAAAAAGTGAAGGGCAAACCTGCACCGGCGGGTGATGCCCCCTCACAAACCATACTGTTACAGGTCATAATACTGCTGCAGTATGCTTATATGGAACTCATGCTAAAGGATACATGCCGTAAAAGAACTACCCCGTGGCTGAATCTTACGTAGGAGCGTGCTTGCACGCGATGAAATAGCTGAACAAAAAAGCAAGCTTTGCAGTAAAAACGAAGGCATCTCACCTAAATGTTTGGATACCTTAACCTGTTGAGTACACACTGTAAGAGACCTACCCCCTTGGCCGATACTTTCGTAGGAGCGTGCTAGCACGCGATTTGCCATATAAAGCTCCAAACCCATCAATAACCCGCACCCGCGGGTGCCCCCCCCCCCCGCCCAAGCTAACCCCTTAAATACTAACAATTAATTAACAATAGCCCCTCACAAACGCCACATTAATAAGATAGAATAGTTACCCAGTGTACATCGGCGCAAAATAGCCAGAATAGCCAATAACACATATAAACGTTTAGAATAATTAACACCGGTAACGCTGATTAAAACCACCCCGTAGGAGGGTGCTTACACGCGACAAACCACAACAATAAAAAATTAGCCAAGCTAAAACCCAAAACGTAGGAGCGTGCTTGCACGCGATAAATGGATTAATGAAAAAAGTAACAAAAGCCGTCATCCCAGTAGCTGGCCTAGGCACACGCATGCTGCCCGCCACCAAAGCCATCCCCAAAGAGATGCTGGTACTGGCCGACAAGCCCCTAATCCAATACGTAGTAAACGAATGCGCAGCAGCGGGTATCACTGAAATAATCCTGGTAACCCATAGCTCAAAAAATGCCATTGAAAATCACTTTGATACCTCGTTCGAGCTGGAATCTACGCTAGAAACCCGCGTAAAACGCCAATTACTAGAAGATGTACGCGGTATTTGCCCACAGGGTGTAACTATAATGCACGTACGCCAGGGCCAAGCCAAAGGCCTGGGCCACGCCGTATTATGCGCCAAACCCATGGTAGGGAATGAGCCCTTCGTAGTGGTACTGCCAGACGTATTAATAGATGAATATGAGGCTAACCTAAAAACCGAAAACCTGGCCAAAATGTTAGCTCTATATAATGAAAGCCAAGCTAGCCAAATCATGGTAGAAGCTGTACCGCAAAAAATGGTAAGCAGTTATGGCGTAGTAGACTTACAGGGCCAAAAAATAGAACCCGGCCAAAGCAAGCCCATAGAAGCCATAGTAGAAAAGCCCAAGCAAGAAGAAGCCCCATCAAACCTAGCGGTAGTAGGGCGCTATGTACTAAACGAAAATATCTGGCCATTATTAAAAGACACAGCCCCTGGTGCCGGTGACGAAATTCAATTAACCGATGCCATAGCCAAATTAATAGAGCTAGAGCAAGTAGACGCATTCTACATGACAGGTAAAAGCCATGACTGCGGTAGTAAATTAGGCTATATGCAAGCGTTTGTAGAATACAGCTTACGCCATGAGAAAGAAGGCCCAGCCTTCAAAGACTGGCTAAATAACCTGTAGGAGCGTACTTGCACGCGATATCCTACAACGTAAAAGTTAAACGTAGAGTGTGTTCGCTGAAAGCGTAATATACAAAAACAAGAATAATGCAGGAGCTTGCTTGCAAGCGAATAAATAAATGAAAATATTAATAACAGGTGTAGCGGGCTTTATAGGTGCTGCATTGGCCAAAGTACTACTAAGTCGTGGTGACACAATACTGGGTATAGATAATCTAAATGATTACTACGATGTAAACCTTAAATTGTCACGCCTATCTGAAATTGAAAAATGCGAACGCTTCACATTTTTAAAGTTAGATATATCAGACCGTGAAGCACTAAAAAGCTTATTTGAAAATAATAAGTTCGATGTGGTTGTAAATCTAGCAGCACAAGCAGGTGTGCGCTATTCAATAGAAAATCCTGCAGCCTATATAGATTCAAACCTAGTGGGCTTTGCCAATATTCTAGAGGGCTGCAGGCAGCAAAAGGTGGCTAATTTAGTCTACGCCTCTTCAAGTTCAGTTTATGGCGCTAATAAAGAATACCCCTTTAATGAAGATCACCCAGTAAATCACCCTGTATCTTTATATGCCGCTACCAAAAAATCCAATGAGCTAATGGCGCACTCCTATTCCAGTTTGTACGATATGTCGGTAACGGGGTTACGCTTTTTTACCGTATATGGTCCTAGTGGTCGCCCAGATATGGCACCGTTTTTGTTTACAGATAAAATACTGCGCGGAGAAGAGATTCAAGTTTTTAACAATGGAGAAATGTTCCGTGACTTCACTTACATAGATGACATTGTCGCGGGTATTATTGATGTACCAGTTATTGCCCATATCGTATTTTAAATATTGGCAACGATAAGCCCACAAAATTAATGGACTTTATAAAAGCCATAGAAGTCGCATCGGGTAAAGACGCAATAATAAACTTTAAACCAATGCAACCTGGTGATGTAGTCGGCACAGCAGCAAGCATAACTAAACTGAATGCCATAAATGGCTTTGAGCCTAAAACAGATATAAATACAGGTATACAAAACTTTGTAGACTGGTTTAAAAATTACTATAAAGTTTAACTTTTAAAATATTAATCACCCAAGGCTTATTGAAGGGTGTTTACCAAGCATACAAATGTAGGAGGCCACCCTGTGGCCGATAAGTGAAAATGAAAATTGCCATAGCCGGAACGGGATACGTCGGTATATCCAATGCCATGTTACTTGCGCAGCACAATGAAGTGGTTGCCCTTGATGTCGTGCCCGAAAAAGTAGAGATGCTTAATCGTAAAAAATCCCCTATTGTCGATACCGAAATAGAAGGTTTTTTACAAAATAAAGACATTAATTTTATGGCCACGCTTAATAAAGAAGAAGCCTACATAGGGGCAGATTTTGTAATTATTGCCACCCCAACAAATTACGATACCGATACTAATTATTTTAATACCAGTACAGTAGAATCGGTAATTAAAGACGTAATAGCCATTAACCCCGATGCTGTAATGGTAATTAAATCGACTGTACCAGTAGGCTTTACCGCCAAAATAAAGCAGGCGTTAAACTGCGAAAATATTATTTTTTCGCCAGAGTTTTTACGCGAAGGAAAAGCCTTGCACGACAACTTATACCCATCACGAATAGTCGTGGGTGAGCAGTCAGAACGTGCCAAGAAGTTTGCTGGTTTATTCACGCAGGGTGCACATAAGGATAATATAAATGTATTGTTTACGGATTCAACCGAGGCCGAAGCAGTAAAGTTATTCTCAAATACCTATTTAGCCATGCGAGTAGCCTACTTTAATGAGTTAGACACTTATGCAGAAACCCATGATTTGAATACCAAGCAAATAATAGAAGGGGTAGGGTTAGACCCGCGCATAGGCAATCATTATAATAACCCCTCTTTTGGCTATGGTGGGTACTGCCTGCCTAAAGACACCAAGCAACTGCTGGCCAATTTTAAAGATGTACCCAATAACATGGTACAAGCCATTGTAGATGCCAATACCACCCGTAAAGATTTTATTGCCGATGCCATAATTAAGCGCAACCCTAAAGTCGTGGGCATTTACCGCCTGGTGATGAAGACAGGCTCAGATAATTTTAGAGCTTCCGCCATACAAGGCATAATGAAGCGTGTAAAAGCTAAGGGTATAGAGGTGGTGATTTACGAACCCGTATATGAAGAAGAAACTTTCTTTAATTCAAAAGTAATAAAAGACCTAAATGAATTTAAAAAAATATCAAATGTGATTGTAGCGAATAGGCTATCAGATGATATTAAAGATGTATCAGATAACGTATACACCCGTGATTTGTATGGCAGTGATTAATTGCCATCAAATTACAGAGATAAGTATATGAGTAGAGATTTAAAGTTATTAGTTGACTTTTTAGGTGTTAATAAAGGTAAGTCCAGAAATATATACAGGAAGGGCCGTGGCTATTTTTCTAAACCCTTGTGTGATAAATAAAAATATTGATTAGTAGAGTGGACGAGAAATGATGAAATATTTAATCGTTGGCAAAAATGGATATATAGCACAGCGATTTATAAACAGTGGTATAAATAATATCACGTGCACTACATCGCAACTTGATGATAGTGAGAACTTGTATTTAGACTTGAAGGCACCTAAAGAATTTGATTATAGTTGCATAGATAAAGATACAACTATAATTTTATTGGCCGCCATATCTTCACCTGATATGTGTCTAAATGACTATAATAATTCATATTTAGTTAATGTCATTGGGACTCGATATTTTATTGAAGAAGCCCTTAATAACGGAGGAAAAGTATTATTTTTTTCAAGTGATGCTGTATATGGTGAAACTGAAAGCGTAGTCACAGAAAAAGAAAGCCCAAATCCATTGGGCAGCTATGCAGAGATGAAAGTCGAAATCGAACAGCAATTTTTAGGATCTGAAAAGTTTAAAGTAGTAAGGCTGTCATACGTTCTCTCTAAGAATGATAAATATATGCAGTACTTAACTAATTGTATTAAAAATAATGTGGCTGCAGAAGTGTTTGCACCGTTGGATCGTTCGGTTATATATATACAGGATGTTGTAGACGCGATCGTCTCTATATCAAGAAACTGGGAAGCTTTAAAGCCTTCTATCATAAATTTGGCCGGTAAAAACCTGTGTTCCAGACAAAATATTGCTGAGTTTATTAATGAGAATTTCAATAATATTTTAAAATATAAAGTTATTAGTCCTAATTCAGCTTTCTATAAAGCTCGCCCTTGGGTTATTAATATGAAATCTCTATATTTAGATGATCTACTGGGGCGGCCTCCAACTAATATTAAAACTGCAATCAAATTAGAATTAGACGGGGTTTTATAATGGAAATGAAAAAAGCATTAATTACAGGTATTACTGGGCAAGTAGGCTCCCAATTAGCTGATTTTTTATTAACAAATACCAATTATGAAGTTATTGGTATGATGAGGTGGCAGGAACCTTTAGATAACTTGTATCAACTCACGGATAGGATTAATAAAAATGATCGGATAAGTATATATTATGCGGATCTAAATGATTATTCATCTATCGATCGTATGATCAACGAAATCCGCCCGGATGTAATATATCATTTAGCAGCACAATCTTACCCGAAAACATCCTTTAATATACCTATAGAAACATTGCAAACTAATATTATTGGAACAGCAAGTCTTTTGGAGAGTATTAGACAGCTTAAAGAAAAAGAAAAAGAAAAATTCAATCCAGTCGTTCATATTTGCTCCTCTAGTGAAGTTTACGGCAAGGCAAAACAGGGTGAAGCGCTAGCCGAAGACACCAGGTTTCATGGGGCAAGCCCATATAGTATTAGTAAGATTGGAACAGATTATTTGGGCCAGTTTTATGGTGAGGCCTACGGAATAAAAACATTTGTTACAAGAATGGGAACACACAGTGGGCCTAGAAGAAGTGATGTTTTTTTCGAAAGTACAGTCGCTAAGCAAATTGCCTTGATTGAAGCTGGCTTACAAACACCAGTAATTAAAGTAGGGAATTTGGCTAGTGTGAGAACTTTCCAGGATGCTAGAGATGCTGTTCGAGCATACTACTTATTGTCAGTTGAAAGTGCTAAAGGAAATATTAAGTGCGGTGATACATTTAATATAGCTGGAGAGGAAGCATATAAGTTACCTGAGGTCATTGAATTGTTATTAAGTATGAGCAGTAGAAATGATATCGAGGTCAAAACCGATACGGATAGATTACGCCCTATCGATGCTGACTATCAAATGTTTGATAATTCAAAAATTAAATCAGTAATAGATTGGAAGCCAGAAATTCCAACTAGACAAATGTTTGAAGATCTTTTAAACCATTGGCGAAATGAAATCGAAAACGGAAAAATTCCGCTAAATAGGTGAGATACACAAGGTAAATCAATGAGAATATATAGATCAAAAGCGCCGCTTAGGCTTGGTTTTGCAGGTGGTGGCACTGATGTCAGCCCCTATAGTGAAAAATATGGCGGTAGTATTTTAAATGCGACTATCAATATGTATGCGCATTGCACTCTTGAAGTAACTAATGACAATAAGATTGTATTTGATGCTAGAGATCTCTCTATATACAAAGAATTAAAAAGTGAAAAGGAAATCACTCTTAACGGTGAACTAGATCTATTTAAGGGTATTTATAATCGATTAGTGAAGGATTTTGATTTAAATCCTTTGTCATTTAAGCTAACTACATATTCGGACGCCGCAAGTGGAAGTGGTTTAGGCGGAAGCTCGACAATGGTAATTGCAGTGCTTAAGGTTTTTATTGAATGGCTTAATCTACCTTTAGGTGAGTATGAGATAGCGCACCTCGCATATGAAATCGAAAGAATAGACGTGGGGTTGTCAGGAGGTAAGCAGGATCAATATGCAGCAACATTTGGTGGATTTAATTTCATGGAATTTTATGCTGATGATAAAGTAATTGTAAATCCGCTGAGAATAAAAAACTGGATAGTTAATGAGCTAGAAGAGTCGTTGTTAATTTACTTCACTGGTGTTTCAAGAAAAAGTGCAGATATAATTAATGAACAATCAGCTAATGCAAGTTCAAAAATAAAAGATAATAAATCGTTAGAAGCAATGCATAATATAAAAAAAGCTTCTGTTAAAATGAAGGAGGCTCTTCTTTTTGGCGACATAAAGCAATTTGCTAAAATATTGGACTCTAGCTGGAAAGATAAGAAAAATACAGCGCATTCTATATCAAACAATATTATAGATAATGCTTATTCGGTTGCAAAAGAGGCGGGTGCCTATGCTGGTAAAGTTAGTGGAGCTGGTGGAGGTGGGTTTATGATGTTTATAGTAGATCCGGTTAGAAAGCCAGATGTAAAAAAAGCATTGATGAAATTAGGTGGTCAAATTTATGATATCAATTTTACTAATGAAGGGACTCAGGGGTGGAAGCTATAATGCAAAGATATATTCGTAATCAAGTAAAGAGTTCTTATGAAACTAAAATAGAAATTTATGAGAATAAAGACTTAATGGCCTTGATTGAAGAAGTTTCACGCGTAGCTATAGCAGCTTATAATGCGGGAAATAAAACTTTAATTGCCGGTAATGGCGGTAGTGCAGCTGATGCTCAGCATATCGCTGGAGAGTTTGTTAGTAAATTTTATTTTGATCGTCCTGGCTTAGCTTCTATGGCGTTAACTACCGACACAAGTATTCTTACCGCTATTGGTAATGATTATGGTTATGACAAATTATTTTCTAGGCAGATTGAAGCGAATGGGAATGAGGGGGATATGTTCATTGGAATATCCACAAGTGGTAATAGTGAAAATATTATCAAGGCTTTAGAGGTAGCTAATGAAAAAGGTCTGATTACAGTTGGTTTAACTGGCCAAAGTGGTGGTGCAATGAAGGATCTTTGTGACTTCTGTATTAAAATTCCTTCTAAAGAAACTCCTAGAATTCAAGAATCACATATATTGATAGGGCATATTATCTGTGCAGTTGTCGAAGAATCATTATTCGGCCAGGGATTTAAGTAATGGAGGCCATCGTTTTAGCGGGAGGGAAAGGTACCAGGCTAAAGAGTGTTGTAGCGGATCTTCCAAAGCCTATGGCATCAATTGGAAAAAAGCCTTTCTTAGAATATGTCTTTAAGTATCTCAAAGTTCAAGGTGTCAAGAATATAGTCGTTTCTGTTGGATATAAGTGGGAAATAATCGAATCCTACTTCGGCACTGAATATGATGGTGTCAAATTAGTTTACAGCGTTGAAAGTGAACCTTTAGGGACTGGTGGTGCAATAAAGAGAGCGTTACAGAAAATTAAAGGTAAAGAATTATATGTCATGAATGGAGATACATTTTTTAATGTAAATTTATCTAAGCTTAATTTGACCGAGGATTGTAAAATTGCTTTATCCTTGAAACAGATGAAAAACTTTGATAGATATGGATGTATAGAAAGCCATAATGGAATTGTCACTAAATTTGTTGAAAAAGAATATAGGCGTATAGGTAATATAAATGGCGGGGTCTATTTAATAAAAAAAGATATATTTGACCCTTATGATGTGGACGAGAAGTTCTCATTTGAAGACTTTGTCCAAGATAGATTTTTGGAGTTAAATGCATCAGCAAGTATATTTAGCGGTTACTTTATAGATATTGGAATACCAAAGGATTATAGGAAAGCGCAAGATGAAATTGAAAGTTTCCTATGAATAAAGCCCTATTCTTGGATAGAGACGGCGTAATAAATAAAGAAAAAAATTATTTGTATCGTATTGAAGATTTTGAATTTATAGATGGTGTGTTTGAAACTTGCAGGTATTTTCAAAATCTAGGTTACTTGATAATTGTTATTACTAACCAAGCAGGTATAGCGAGGGGGATCTATAGTGAGCTGGATTTTAATAAATTAACCCGATGGATGACTTTGGAATTTTTGACAGAAAACATCAATATTTCTAAAGTATATTATTGCCCACATCATCCCATATTCTCGGACACCTGCCAGTGTAGAAAACCGCTTCCAGGCATGATACATAATGCATCAATTGAATTTGATATTAATTTAAAATACTCACTCCTAATTGGCGATAAGAATAGTGATATTGAAGCTGGCATTAATGCTGGGGTAGGGTCTAGCTACTTAATTAGTACTGGCCATAAAATAGTGGAGAATAAATGGGATGTTGAAATTTTACAAAATATGAATCAGTTAATTACCAAGGTATAAATAGTAAAGAATTAATTACTACGAAGTCGGAAAGCAATTATTAAAAAAGACTTTAGATTAGTAAGATTACCTGTAGATATCGTAATGAATACGTGAACTAAAAACCATCAAAATATACTTTTAGATCCAAATCACCTCTTTAAGAATTAATGTGAAATCACTATGAAAATATTAACTATTTTCGGTACTCGACCGGAAGCAATAAAAATGGCCCCTTTGGTTGATGCTCTTGCGAAGGATGACCGTTTTGACTCCAAGGTTTGCGTAACAGCGCAGCACCGAGAGATGCTAGATCAAGTGTTGGATCTATTTAAAATAAAACCCGATTATGATTTAGATATCATGAAACCCGGTCAAGATTTGACTGATATCACTTGTGGAATATTAAAAGGATTAAAACCTGTATTGGAGGAATTTAAACCTGATTTTGTTTTAGTTCATGGTGATACTACTACTACTTTATCATCAACACTAGCATCGTATTATCAACAAATTAAGGTTGGCCATATTGAGGCCGGGTTGAGAACAAATAATATTTATTCACCATGGCCAGAAGAAGGGAATCGTAAATTAACTGGCTCGATTGCTCATATACATTTCGCCCCTACTCAAAATGCAAAAGACAACTTGATCCTTGAAAACATTCCAAAAGAGAAAATTGTAATTACCGGTAATACCGTAATAGATGCATTATTAGGTGTTGTAAAAAGATTGGAAACGGATCATCAATTATCATCAAAATATGATGACTATTTTGACTTTTTAGACTCAAGTAAACGACTTGTGTTGATTACTGGCCATAGGCGTGAGAATTTTGGAGGTGGCTTTGAACGAATTTGTGAAGCCATTTCAAAGGCTGCAATTAAATTTCCAAATGTTCAGTTTCTTTATCCTATGCATCTAAACCCTAATGTAAGAATACCGGTCAATATGTTCTTAGGGGGTTTAGATAATGTTTTTCTAATTGAACCACAGGAATACTTGCCATTTATATATCTAATGAATAAGGCACACATTATTCTAACTGATTCTGGAGGCATTCAAGAGGAAGCGCCTTCTTTAGGTAAACCTGTTCTGGTAATGAGAGATACAACAGAAAGGCCTGAGGCTGTAGATGCTGGAACTGTAGAGTTAGTTGGAACAAATGTTGATGTAATATTATCAAAGCTAACGTCATTATTAACGGATACGGAAAGCTATCGAAAAATGAGTTTTTCTCATAATCCTTATGGAAGCGGTAATGCTAGTAAGATTATTTGCGAGATATTAAGTGGATATTAAAAGTAATACCATTTTTCTCTTAGTGGATAAGTTTGCTATCCTTTTTGGTAGTCTCGTTTTATCAATATTTACTTTTAGAGTATTAGGCACAGAAAAAGTGGGGATTTTATATTCTGCACAAAGCTTCTGGGCTTTGTTTGGCTTTCTATTAAGTCTAGGGTTAGAGTCGATATTAGTTAAATATTTTATTATTTACAAAAGAAGGAAATTAGAACTGCTATTTGCTGCATTTTTTTTGAAAATAATAGGTTCATTATTAGCAATCTTTATTTCTATTATTTCTGTATTCATATATTCAGATGATTCGGTTTTTATTACAATTATTTTTATTATATGCATTAATGGACTATTTAATCCTTATTCCGTTATTGATACATTTTTACAGTCGGAGCATAAAGCAAAGATTGCAGTTAAGCGTCGCTTGGTTGCGAAAGGTGTATCTAGTGTATTTAATTTGATTTTGATATTAGTAACTACTAATATATATTATTTTGCTACTATTAACATTGTGTATAATCTTGTACTTCTAGTGCTTTATTTGAAAATAATCAATAATGAAGGGGTATTTTTTAAAGACGCTTTTAAGTTTTATAACCCTAAGATGATGAAGTTATTACTTTATAGAGCAACCCCTTTAATTCTTGCTTCCATTTCCATACCTATATTTATGCAATCAGATCTTGTGATGGTTAACTATATTCTTGGGCCTGGAGCCGCTGGTATTTTTAGTGCAGCTGTTAAGTTAACATTACCATGGACTTTAATTGCTACGGCAATTGTAACAGCAATTTTTCCTTATCTTGTATCAATTGCAAATAATCAATATGGACTGAATAAAAAGACAATGGAGGTATCTTCTTTTCTTTTTTGGGGGGCAACAATCCTAGCCATAATTGTTTCCTTGAATTCTGAATTTATTATCCATTTGCTCTATGGGGATGAATTTATAGAAAGCAGTGTTATATTGAGTCTTCAAATTTGGACCTGTGCAATTGCATTTTTAGGGCCTGTTGGTTCAAGGTGGTTAATCATTAAGGGATTGCAAAAAATTGAACTATATAAAACACTGAGTGCAGCAATAATAAATGTACTTTTGAATGTGTTAATGATTCCGGAATATGGTCTTATTGGTGCATCAGTAGCTTCTTTAATCTCTTACTTTATTGCGAATATTTTATTCTTTGCTATATATCCTCCAACGAGACAGTTATTTATTCTTCAAATGAAGGCTATTAACCCATTTCATATGCTTGGGTTTATTTATTTATTAAAAAATAGTAAGGCTGTTTAAATGGAGGTCAGTAAATTAAAAAATTCTGAAACTTTTAATTCAGTTTTTACCATCCTAATATTTTCATCTTTAGTCTTTGTCCTTAGGATGGTAGCTTACCAATCTGACATGTATTCGAGACTAGTTACTGTGACTCTTGTTTTATTGGCGGTATTGGCGATATTCATAAATAAAAAGGAATATGTATTACTGTCAATATTAAGTTTAATTGAATTTGATGCTGCTGTTTCACCTCATAACGTTGCACCAAAGATGTTAGCATTATTGTGCATTGTCGAAGTCCTCCTAAACTATCTGAAAGGTGCGCGATATCAGCTGGGTTACAGATATTTATTCATGGTTATTCTTTTTATGTACTACTTTGTTATAGGTTTAACAAATTTCAATTATGAAACAACAGGGGTGGATATTAATTCCTACTTTTTTGCTGATCTCAATATATTTATATGCATTGTGTTTTCCATGTACCTATTTAGAGATTTAGAAATAGAAAAAGTAAAGTTTGTTTTATATGTATTAGCTATTGGCTATATATTATTTGTTTTCTGGGGTTATATTAATAATCTCAAATCTCTTAATGTAGAAACAAGAGAGTATATTGGATACACGTCGCAGCTAACGTTATTGATTGCTGTTTTTTCAATTAGATTTTTTTTGCATAGGCAATTAATCGATTTAGTAATTCTGATATCAATATTTGCTTTAATGGTTATAACTAAAAATGTGATATCTCAAAATTTGCTAATTATATTAACTTCACTTGTTGCAGCGCTGATGTATATGACAATGAAAATGAGGGTTTTTTACATATTGTTATTTACTATATTGCTAGCTGTAATTTCAAACGTAACCTATATAAGTAACGATAACATTATTCATAAGATTACAAATATAACTTCCATAGTTAGTAGCGACTCTCTTTACGATGTCAGTATTTCACCGTTGATTCGAATATTGGAGATGATGAATATATTGAGTGAAATGAATTGGTTTACGTTCTTCGGTGGTGGATTTGGCTCATATTTTACAGATCAGGCTTACCCATTCCCCCCCTTAACTACTTTTGATTTTAGCTCAGACCAAATTAATGCTGGAGTCTATTTTATTCCACATAACTTCAATTATTTATTATTAAAATTTGGCATGTTATACCCCATTGCTTTTATATACTTATTGATGAAAATAAATAGTACGAGCAGTTTGAATGCTAAATCAATATTATGTGCGTTTTTATTGTTTTCAATGTTAAATATTGGTTTTACTTATGTTCCATCAATTATATTTGGGGTAGTGCTTTCGAATGTATTTAGGCAAAAAAATAATAATGCTTGAGCCATGCTGTAGTCGTAAAGAGCATGCTATTTTCAACGCAAGTCTAATTAATAAATTTATATTAGAAGGCAGTGATGTTACATTTTTTGCAACAGCCGACCAAATTAAATCTGTTGATAAACATGTCAATAATAGTCGCTCAATATCGGCTTCATATGAACCTATATCTAAGGTACCGAAGAATAGTTTTTTTTCATCAATATTTTTCTTTTTGTCATTCTTTAAAGATAAAGATGGGCCTGTATATTTTTTCTCCTCTGTCAATACCTTTCATCTAGTTTCACTCACTATTTTAAATTATTTTTTTAATAAAACAATATTCATAATTCCTCATGCTGTTTTGGAAACCTCGTATTTAGATAAGTCATTAAAAAGTCGAATATTATTTTTTAAGCGTTTGCCATTCTGGCTATATTTATTCAGTAAAAATAGTAATAACAAGTTGATATTACTATCGAAATCAATCGCGCTAAATTTTGATGCCTTAAAAGGTTATGGTTCTAGATATTTCATTATTGATTACCCTAATATTTATAAAAATGAGTTTTTCTTACGGAGAAAGCCAGAGCATATTGTTAAGATTGCCCTAATTGGAGTTTGTGATGAAATGAAAGGTGGTGATTGGCTTATAAATGAAGTTAATAGCATGAATACGGACAGATTCAAATTCTATTTACTTGGGGAAAATAAGTTGTCGCTTAAAACCGGTAGTGTAATTGAACCATGTAATTCATTTATTCCTGAAGAGGAATACAAGGAGTTAATTTCGGATATGGATTATTTTATCTATCCTTTTCCACAGAATAGGTATCGTTTAAGAGCTAGTGGTACATTATTTGATGCTATTTCATTACGTAAACCCATAATCACTTCAAGAAATAGCTTTATAGTTAGCTTTCTGACCGATAATGATGTTGACTTTATATTGTTTGATAGGCAGGAGGGGTTAAGTGCACTATTGAGCAAACTCAATCAAGTATCCGATGAGCAATATTACTCATTCCAAAATACACTAAATAAATTTGTGCAGGAACATTTATGATAGTTTTTTTTGCGCCATTCCCATTAGAAGACGAAGAAAAAAAACGAGGGTTAGCTCAGCGGATTATGGCTATAGACGACCTTTTTTCATCTAGAGAGCGTGTTTATTTGGAGGTTTCGTATAGAAAGAATTGGTCAGCCCAAAAAATTCAAATAGATGGTAAAGCCTATTTGTATAAATTGAATGCATTTATTCATTTCTTTTCCATTATAAAAATATTATCGAAAGCAACAGTTGTCTATTATCATACGGTTGCAAATGGTTTGAAATTTTTGCCGTACACATATATACCTCATTTAAATAGATTAAAAAAAATATGTGATATGCATGGCGTTCTTCCAGAAGAATGCATAATGGATGGTTCGAAATATAAATATTTCATGTATAAGTTAGTTGAGCGACTAGTATTAAGGGATATAGATGAAATAATTTGTGTTTCTGAAGTGATGAGAGATCACTACAATATTAAATATGGTAAATACAACCTGAATAGTATTATCTTGCCGATTTATACAACTAATGTACTTACAGATTTAGAAAAAGACACAAAAGTCTACAATCTCAATGTTATATATGCGGGTGGTGTACAAGTTTGGCAAAATGTAGGTGAAATGCTTGAATTAGCCCGGCTAAATAAGGACTTGAATTTTGAGTTTTGGTTCCCAAAGCAGTATGCTGAAAAGTACAGGAATTTAAATCTAAATGATAATATATCATTTAGAACAGGTTCTCAAATAGATGTGAAAGATGCCTATCAGAATGTTTCTTTAGGCCTTGCGTTACGTGATACGGATGCAGTAAATAGAGTCGCTTGCCCAACAAAGATTGTTGAGTATATTGAAAATGGAGTTGTTCCTATTCTTAAGTCCACTGAGATTGGTGATTTTGTAAACATGGGCCTTAAATATCTAAAAATTAGTGAGCTTAATGGCGATCAACTAAATATAAATTTAGTTGAAAAGTATGCCAAATCTAATCAAGAGGTTTTTTCACGTTTTTGTGAAATCATACAGCTAGGGAAGAAAGAATTAATTAAGAGCTGTAGGGTATAAATATAAAATGTGTTTATAACTAATGTATATTTGTCCAAATGTGAATTTTCTAATCCTAAGCTTACATCTTTTGATTAGAAGGATAGAAAGTTAATGTTGATCAGATTGTCGTGGATTGTTAGCTTGTAAGCTATGCACAAGTCACACGTTTTATATTTATAAGTTAATATAAAGAGAGTTGAATGAAAATATTAGTTACTGGCGGTGCCGGTTTTATCGGGTCTGCCGTTATTCGTAACATCATTAATTGTACCGAAGATTCTGTTATTAATTTAGACAAGATTACTTATGCCGGGAATTTGGATTCCCTCTCAACCATACAGGATAATGACCGCTATTCATTTGAGAAAGTTGATATCTGTAATCGCGCTGAATTAGATCGTGTTTTTAAGGAGCATAAGCCTGATGCTGTTATGCATTTAGCAGCAGAGTCCCATGTAGACCGATCTATTGATGGACCCGCTGCATTCATCGAAACAAATATAATTGGGACTTATCAGTTACTAGAAGCAACCCGTGAGTATTGGAATTTATTAGATGGCTCTAGAAAATCAGACTTTCGATTTCATCACATATCAACTGATGAAGTATATGGTGATTTAGTTGGTCCTGAAGAGCTGTTTACTGAGAATACTCCTTATGCGCCTAGCTCGCCTTACTCTGCGTCAAAGGCATCAAGTGATCATTTGGTTCGTGCATGGCAACGTACATATGGGCTACCAACGATTATAACGAATTGTTCAAATAACTATGGTCCCTACCATTTCCCTGAAAAGCTGATTCCATTAGTCATCTTAAATGCTATACGAGGTAGGTCGATACCGGTGTATGGTAATGGTATGAATATCAGAGATTGGTTGTATGTGGAGGATCATGCTTCTGCGTTATATAAAGTAATATCTGAAGGTGTTATTGGGGAAACTTACAATATTGGTGGGTATAATGAGATATCCAATATTGATGTAGTTAGAACGATATGTAGTCTATTAGAGAAACTAGTCCCTAATAAGCCAATAGGCGTTAATTATTACGAAGACCTTATCACTTACGTTAAAGATAGGCCCGGACATGATACTCGTTATGCTATTGATGCAACTAAAATTCAAAATGAACTTAACTGGACGCCAATTGAAACATTTGAGAGTGGTATACGTAGTACGGTAATGTGGTATTTAGATAACAAAGCGTGGTGGACTCGTGTGCTTGATGGTTCATATTCAGGAGAGCGTTTAGGAGTGTCAAAATGAAGGGTATTATTCTAGCTGGCGGTTCAGGTACCAGGTTATATCCAGTAACTCGCGGAGTATCAAAACAACTTTTACCTGTTTATGATAAACCAATGGTTTATTACCCCTTATCAACGTTAATGCTGGCAGGTATTAGGGATATATTGATCATCACTACACCGGATGACATCGATAGCTTCAAGCGTTTATTAGGTAATGGTGATGATTTTGGTATCAAGCTCGAATATGCTATCCAAGAAAAGCCAGATGGCTTGGCACAAGCCTTTATTATCGGTGAAGAGTTTATAGATGGTGATCGTTGCTGTTTGGTTTTGGGTGACAATATTTTCTATGGCCAGTCTTTTACTGATACGTTAAAAGGTGCAGTTAATCGTTTTGGAGGTGCGACGGTATTTGGTTATCAAGTAAAAGATCCCGAACGCTTCGGAGTGGTTGAATTTGATTGTAATATGCGAGCTATATCTATTGAAGAAAAGCCAGTTTCTCCAAAGTCAAATTATGCTGTAACTGGCTTATATTTCTATGATAATCGAGTGGTTGATTTTGCCAAACGAGTTAAACCTTCTGATCGTGGCGAGCTAGAAATAACTAGCATTAACCAAATGTACTTATCCGACGGCTCTTTAACGGTAGAGGTATTGGGTCGTGGCTTTGCTTGGTTGGATACGGGTACACATGAAAGCCTACATGAAGCATCTTCTTTTGTGCAAACAATAGAGAATATACAAGGTTTAAAAGTGGCTTGTCTTGAAGAGATTGCCTGGCGAAATGGTTGGTTAACTGACGATCAATTATTAGAACTAGCCAATAGACTAAGTAAAAATGAATATGGTAAATACCTAAAGTCTCTTATTGAAGTTAAACTTATGAATACTTCACATAAGTTGGATAAGTAAATGAAAGTTATTGAAACAAAGCTTAAGGGTTGTGTGATTATTGAACCTAAAGTTCATGGTGATGAAAGAGGTTTTTTTCTCGAAACATATCAAAAAAAGACTTACTTAGAAAAAGCAAAAATAAATTATAACTTTGTCCAAGATAATTACTCTAGATCCTCGAAAGGAGTGCTGAGGGGGCTTCACTTTCAAGTAAACAAACCTCAGGGAAAGTTGGTTACAGTTAATAAGGGTGGTGTTTATGATGTAGCTGTTGATATTAGACCTGATTCTGAAACATTTGGTGAGTGGGAGGGTGTTCTATTAACTGAAGAAAATAAACGCCAATTCTGGTTGCCGCCGGGCTTTGCGCATGGGTTTTGTGTTCTAAGTGATACTGCTGATTTTCAATATAAATGTACTGAGTATTATGATCCTTCGGATGAGGGGGGGATTATTTGGGATGACGCTGAATTAAATATTGAATGGCCCGAAGTTGATGTGAAACTGTCAGAAAAAGATGTGGCTTTACCATCTTTCAAGTCATTTAGAGAATCAACTCACCTTAATTTTTAATTTTTAATTTTTAATTTCATACGACGATACAATGTACCTGGGTAATTTATAATGAATAAAAGAAATATTAACCTTTTTCAGCCTTGTCTTGGTGAAGATGAATTGGCTGAGGTAGGTAAGGTTTTCGAAAGTAACTGGATTGGTAAGGGCCCAAAAGTAGCTGAGTTTGAAAAAGGTTTTTCTGCGCATTTAGACTGTCTTCCTGAGCAAATATTAAGCACCACAAGTTGCACCGAAGCCATTTTTTTATCTATTAAGATATTTGATATAAAAGCTGGCGATGAAGTTATAATTCCGACAAATACATTTCCATCAGTAGCGAGTGCCGTTTTTGAGTCGGGAGCAAAGATTGTATTCTGTGATATTAATCCGCGTACGCTGAATGTTGAGTTAGATTATTTTAAAAATCTAGTTACAAAAAATACCAAAGCAATCTACGTTACTCACTATGGTGGTATCCCAACGGATATGGAAGATATTGTTGCTTTTTGTAACAAAAATAAAATTAAAATTATTGAAGATGCTGCCTGTGCAGTGTCAAGTAGTTATAAAGGTAAAGCGTGCGGTACATTGGGTGATATGGCCTTTTGGTCTTTTGATGCAATGAAAACCTTGACTACTGGTGATGGTGGTATGATTTACTTTAATAATGTCGAGGATCGCATAGCGGGTGCAGAGTGGCTCTATTTGGGCCTTCCATCAAAAGAAAAGAGTGGATTGGACAAATCATCTTCATCTTCAGAGGTGTGGTGGGAATTTGATGTCATAAAGCCTGGCCGAAGAGCAATTATGAATGATATTACAGCTGCAATCGGCCTAGTGCAGCTTAATAAGTTACCTTCATTTATTGATAGACGTCGCCAAATTGACGCCCTTTATCGCTTGCTATTAGCTCCGATTCTTGACTTATTATTACCACCAATACCTGAGTTTGAACACGAAGTATCATTCTATTTTTTCTGGATTCAAACTAAAGAAAGAAACAAGTTAGCAAGGTTTTTGTTGGATAGTGGTGTCTATTGTACGTTTAGGTATTGGCCATTACATAAAATTGATCTTTTTAATAAAGAACGCATAGAATTTGTAAATGCAAATGATGCGATAGAGTCCACGTTAAATCTTCCCATCCATCAATCTATGACTGATGATGATGTGATTTATATCTGTGATTTAATTAAAAATTTCCTTCGTGATAATGACAGGATTTAGCTAATAGTATCCAGTATTTGTTTGTGATTAAGTCAATACTTAAAAACCCTTAGGCCAATTTTTTTAATTTATTGGCCCAAGGAGATAATCAAATAAAAGTAAAGGCAAGTACATTTTTCAGTTTATCTTCTCGCTAGCCATATTGATGTAGCCTAAAGGTAAGTTTTACTAGGTGTACAGCTAGAGGTAGGGTGATATAAGGCAGTGCCAGTAATCAATATTGTACGAGGATGTGAATTTTTTTCGTACTAGAAAATAGTTTGTACTACATGGAGTGTCGTTCCAATGCATGAATTGGATCTTTTTACCGTAAGCCCAGTGCTGACCCAAATTTCTATGCAGAGATACTCAATTAGTTCACTATGGCGGCCAATTAAATTGGACGGAACTTCACTAAAGATATCATAATAATTGAGTTAAATCGTAGTATCTGGTGAAACGAAAATATATCTTTGATTGCTATGGGGTTCTCCGTACCTACTAATTAATAATGAGGGTGTCTACTTACAAATTTGTATTAATACTCAGATGTATGAAATACATTTTTGTCTTTATGGCACAACTCTAATAAATAACACTTTGGAATAGAGTTTTTGATAGATCCATGAATTTTGATGACAGTTTTAGTCTTCATAGTGAGTAATAGCACAATGAAGGTTGTGTATAAGCTGCTGTTTGATAAAAATTAATTTAGAATCGTACTCGTTGTTAGGTACTGACATGATGTTATTGTATTTAGCTCGGTTATCTACAAATAAGTCTATAGTGTCGCACAGAATCTATTCTGGATGCGTTGATGTTTGATTAAAAAATTACGCTATAAAAACTAAAAGTGGTACGACAATTGGGCCTTTTAAGGAAATAGAAAAAGCCTATTCATCAATGCATACTTTTCTCTACTGTAGTACTTTAGGTCTGCCTTATAGTTCTAAGAATAATTGAAAATAGACCAAGTGAAGATAGCCCTAATTAGAGTTATATGATCGGTTTAGACAGGGTTACAGGCGCCAAAAATATTACGGATAAAGAATCTAGAATTGTAAACACAATATTACTAAACTAGTAATTTGAGTTTAAATTTATTTCTGAACTGAGTTTGTGCTGTGATCACTGTGTATCTTTATTTATAAAATATGTATGAATTAAATAGTTGAATATTATGAAAAAAATAATTTTTGTCATTCCGTCCTTGGGTGGTGGGGGTGCTGAAAGAGTTTTTGCCACTCTGTTAAGTGAAATATCTCTGGATGAATTTGAGGTTATTTTGGCTATAGGTATCAATGAAGGACCCTTTTTGTCATTGGTGCCTAAGAATATCAGAATTGTTGAGTTAGGAGGTTGTAAGAAATCGTCTAGGTCATTTATGCCATTGTTGCGTCTAATATATAAGGTTAAGCCTGATATTGTTTTCTCGACTCTAGGTATGGTATCAACTTCAGCATTGTGTTCTTTATTTATAGGAAGAAAAACAAGGTTCATTGCGCGTTTTGGAAATACGTTAAGCGCTGATTTAGATAGAGCTAAAAGAGAGAGCTTTTTGAGATATGTGTTACAAAAACTTTCGTATAAATTGGTTCTTTTAAATTCAGAAATTATTGCTCAGTCTGATTATATGAAGCGTGACATAGTGGAGTATTTTTCATATAAAAAATCAAATTTAATACATGTGATTCATAACCCCGCTCCGAGTCCTACACTTACTTCAAAAAACCATACAGATAATGAATACACAAAGTTGGTTACTGTAGGGCGTTTTGCATGGCAAAAAGGCTACGATATTCTATTAGAGGCATTAAAAAAAGTTATTGACAGAGGGTATAAGATTGATTTTAGTTTTATTGGCGACGGGATAGATAAACAATTACTAGTTGGAATAGTTAATCGACTTGGTATCAATACTAGTATTTCATTTTTGGGTTTTAAAAACGAACCTTTCCAGTTTGCTAAAGACGCAGATATTTTTATTTCGTCATCTAGGTTTGAAGGTTTTTCGAATGTAATTGTTGAGTCTTTAGCGAATGGTATACCTGTGGTTGCTACTGATTGTCCTAGCGGTAACCGCGAAATAATTATTGAAGGAGAAAATGGTTGGTTAGCTTCTGTAGAAGGTGATAGGGTAGAAAATCTTGCTAATACAATAATACTTGCTATCAATAGTCGCAATGCCATTGATATGATTTCAGAAAGTAAAAAAATATTGGCTAAGTTTTCAATGGATTCATTTGTGAGAAAATACGAGCGTGTTTTTAATAAGGAAGTATTGTAATGGTGCGTAATGGACTTAATTTTTTTACGGTTTGTAACTTTAGCCGGTCTGGTGGTGGGTCTCTAAGAATAATTGGAATAATGAATTCGGTAGTAAAAAACCTAGGTTTAGATTTAACTTTGTATTCTAATGAGGGGTTTAATTCAGATGGAAAGATATTGAATCAATTACTTGGTCTAGAATTTTCATCTTTTGAAAAGCGATTATTTCAACTCTCATTAAGTGTTCTTCCGGTTTTTTTAGTATCTTTATTGTTTCGAAAAAAATATTTGGCATTAAAATTGATATCGGAAGAATATAATTTGAAAGGAAAGGAGTTGATTTTCTTTGAGTATCTCGATTTGTCTATCGGTTATTTCATGAAAAAAAATAAGTTTATATCAGGGTATGTTTGTGATATTCATGGGCTGGTTCCTAATGAGTTTAAACAGAAGAAAAAGAATCGGACTTATAATCTCATGAGATATTTCTCTGCGTTGCAGCTTGATAAAAAGGTCTTTGCTAATTCGGATGGATTTATTTTTGCGAGTGAATCAATGCGGGATTATTTCAATCTTCGGTATCCAGGAGTTGAAAATAAAAAATATTCAATGCTTCCATATTTGATTTCTGAAAATGCGATCGAGAATCGCATCGATTCGGCTTTGCTCTCAAGGTTGAGGTTAGAATATGGTATATGTTCTGACGATAAAGTTGTTTTTTTTGCAGGAAGTTTTAAGTATTTAGGTGGCGTTGTAGATTTGGTGAGTGCATTTGTAGGGGTTAAATCGAAATTAGATAGTGTAAAATTACTCCTTATTGGTGATGGGGAGGAGTTTAATGATGTGAAAGCGGTTATTAACCGTAACAGTCTTCAAGATTCAATTGTACACATAAAGAGTATTCCTTATGGTTTGTTGAGGACTTATCAAGAATTGGCGACGGTTATTGTATGTCCAGATAAAGAAAATCTGTATTCGAATATGATTCTGCATTTAAAATACTATGACTCCCTTTTGTCTGGAAAAATTGTAATTAATGGCTCGTTCGAAGCCGTGAAGGAAGTTAATGTACATGAAATTCTATCGATTGATTTTGAACCTTCAAATGTTTTAGATTTAACGGATAAAATATTATACTGTTTAAGAAATAGAGAGTTTTTACAAAATAAATATTCCATAAATGTTGATTATGTAAAAGAAAATATGACCTATGAAGTTAGGTATGAATCCCTGTTGAGTTTAGTGTAGTTTAAAATAATAATTTGTATCTGTTTGTCATTAGATTTATTTGCCTTTAATGCTGGCCAACCTGAGAAGTCTAGTAAATAAATTGTAATGTGTGATTTTACGGCTTATATTTGTGGCATTTTTAATTAGCTTTTCGGCTATATGGGCAATTTTGATTTCGTGATTTCGTAATTTCGTGACTTATGGTTTTTGATTGTTGATGTGATGTGATGTGATGTGATGTGTTTAGTGGTTTGTACCAAGTTGTTTCGAGGGCGTGTGTATATTAATACCCTATAGCTTAGCTTGTTAATGACGGCTCTGATAATATTTATTAAACTCTTAAGGCCTGCCTTAAATATTTTAAAAATTGTAGTTGAAATGAAATTTAAAAAAATAATTGTGATTACTTCAAATACCAGTTGGTATTTGTATAATTTTCGCCAGAATACTATTAAAGAGTTAATTAACGCTGGTTATCGAGTTGTCACTGTCAGTCCGGAGGATGAGTATTCTTCGTCGTTATCGAATTTAGGTTGTGAATGTATTGATATTAATATTGATCAGGGCGGCACAAACCCTTTGAAGGATATGTTTACATGTCTTTCATTTTATCGAATATATAGATCTTATAAGCCTGATGTTGTACTTAATTTCACACCAAAGAATAATATTTACAGTACATTTGCTGCTAAATTAGTAGGGGCTTCGATTATCAACAATATAGCTGGTCTTGGCACTTTGTTCATCAATGAAACAGTCGCCTCGAAGATAGCTCGTTATTTATATAAATGTAGCCAGTCTATGGCTGATAAAATATTCTTTCAAAATGAAGATGATCGTATACTTTTTCTTAATAAAAAATTGGCTCCAGGGTACCTTACAGATCGTTTACCGGGTTCAGGGGTTGATTTAAGTCGATTTATTAATTCGCCTGCGGAAGATGATGGTGTTGTAAGGTTTTTACTTGTCGCTAGGATGTTATTTGATAAAGGTGTTGGTCATTATGTTGAGGCGGCTAGGATTTTACGATCTAAGTATGGTAGTGATGTAGAGTTTCGTTTGTTAGGGTTTCTTGATGTTGACAATCCTTCGGCTATTAGTAGCAACCAAATGCAACAATGGGTTGATGAAAAGAGTGTGGTTTATTTAGGAACCACAGATGTTGTTGAGGATGAAATCGCTAAGATTGATTGTATGGTGTTGCCATCCTTTTATCGTGAGGGTGTGCCTAGGTCTTTGTTGGAAGCTGGTGCAATGGGTAAGCCCATTGTGACTGCGGATAATGTTGGTTGTCGTGAAACAGTAGATGATGGTGTCAATGGTTTTTTGTGTGAGCCCCGCTCTACTGAGAATTTGATTGAAAAGTTAGAGCTGATAATTAAGATGCCTCACTCGGAAAGGTTAGTAATGGGATTGCGGAGTCGCGAGAAAATGCAATCGGAGTTTGATGAAAAAATCGTTATCCAGAAATATATGGATGCAATAGAAGAGTGCTTAGTTGAAAATTAGCTAAAGAGCCTCTTCACTTCCTAAGCGTATGCGCTCATTAACCCCCATCTAATAACTCAAAACTAACCCCTTCAGACTACCCTCAAATCATTGAGGGTAAACTATGAACAAATTTGAACAATGGCAAAATATCATCAGCGAACGGAAGGCCAGCGGCTTATTGACCAAGTGGCGATTAAAGAGGCGCTATCAGAGTCTTTTTGAGGTTCTTGAATATCTAGTTTATCTCATTGGGAGGGGCGTGTTACACTTGGTCTGTTGTGCCTGGTGTATTGGATGATCAGCTAGAGAAGCGTTTATGCGAAAAACTGATCGTATCAAAGCTACCTTTCTAAGGAAGGCCGTGTGATGGATCTGAAACCTGTCTCAATAAAAAAGTAGTGACTGAGTCAGCGCCAGCCTTAGAAGAAAAAAGTTATATACCTCCTTCATATGCTCTACTGTTTTGGGTTAAGCAAACATAGTAGAGCGTATTAAACCTACAATTTTATGCGATAAGCACGTTTATAAAGAGGTATGGCTATGCTTTACAAAGAGATTTCCGAGCGTAGTCACTATGCGGTAGCTTTATTTTTTTTTATATCTCTTTTTCTAATTTACTTTAGTCCTGTTATATTTTCTGGGGGTGCTTTTCCTGCAGATGGTTATTTAGCCGATTTTCACTCCCCCCTGGAGCTTTGGACAAATTATTTTTATTCGGGTTACCCAATTTATGCTGCACCGGATAAACAATACGCTTATCCCATTCGACTTGTATTCACTTTCTTCCCAAATATTGTCGGTTTTAATTTATTTATTGTATCGGCATATGTTCTTACCAGTATATTCACCTATGGTTATGTTTATCATTTAACCAATTCGAAATTTTCAGCTTATGCCAGTGCTATTGTTTTTGGTTTGTGTGGCTTCATGGTCGCCCATCTTATACATACTTCAATGATACATGCTGCAGCCTGGATGCCTCTTGTACTTTGGGCATTAAGTAGGCTTCGGCAAGAGATCACAAGCTATTGGTTGTGTATTGGTAGTGTAGCTGTTGCCATGAGTATCCTTGCTGGGCACCCGCAGATTACAACTTACACACTGCTTGTAGCTGCACTTTACGTTTTATTTATGGGGCGTTCAGCAAGTTTTGGATGGGTTAAGTATTACTTGCTTTCATTACTGGTTGTTATTTTGGGTTTTGCCTTGGCAGCATTTCAATTAATACCAATGTTGGAATTGACAGAGCTTAGCCTAAGGCAGCGAATGACCTATGAAATGTTCACCTCTTATACGCTGCCTGTATCACAGATATCTCAATTGTTCTTTGCATTTATGTTTGGTGGAGTAAAGGGTGTTGCTTACAGTGGTAAATTTAACTTTCATGAACTAACAGGATATTTTGGTTTTCTTACGATGTTCCTAGCTTTGATAGGTGTAATTGTTAATAAGAAAAATGGAATTGTCGTTTTTTGGTCCCTAGTTGCGTTGTTTTCATTATTGATTTCCCTTGGTGATGCAACGCCTTTATTTCAGCTGTTTTATGAAATACCAGTAATAAACATGTTTAGGGCGCATGCTCGTATTTTTGTGATTATGTCTTTTGCCCTTGCAGTCTTAACTGGTTTTGGTATTCATGCCCTACAGTCAGGGAGGGTCTCTGGTAGATTGAGGAGGAATACTCTAATTATTACACCGGTAATAATTGTATTGCTGTTGGTTCCTACTTGGTTGTTTTCAGCAGGAATGTCTCAATTACCTCTGGTTGTTATTGTACCTTTGGCCTTTTTGTTATTGGCTATGGTAGTAGTTATGTACTGGAATAAGCCCATTATATCTACTAATGGTCGACTATTGATTTTATCGGTTTTGCTTTTGGACTTGGGGGTGACTTCTAGTTTTTTTGCTTGGAAGTATGATATTACGGAGCCTAGTTTTATGAAGCCGTCCGATTTTCATGCCAAGTATAAGACTCAACTTGACTACTCCCATCAAAGGTTTGCCGCGTTAGATGGTTATTGGTCTAATACCTTATCACCTGACCAGGCAAGATTATATGAGATTCAAAGTGTTGGCGGATATGAGCAGCTTGAATTAAGGCGCTATAATTTGCTTTCTGGAGTAGATAGAAATGGCCGAACAGATCGCAATACTTTATTGCCTGGCGATAGATCTTGGGACATACTTTCTGTTAAATATATCTCCTCAAATAAACCTATTAATACCTATGCTGGGGAATTAGAGTCTGTACAAGAAAAGGGTGGTATTTATATTTATCGTAACCCTAATGTACTACCGCGTGCTTGGCTAGTGTCGAAAGGGTATTCTTTAGATATGCACTCGATCTCTGAAACGATCCGCACTTCTCTATTACCCAATGGAGAGGTATTTAATCCAGGAGATACAGCTTTAGTGGAGGGAATAGCAAGCTTTAAACTTCCTCGTTCTTCTAAATCTAGTGTAGACATCGTGAATTTGAATAACCAAGAAATAAAAATTAGAACAGAGGCTACAGAGTCGACTTTTTTAATACTTAGCGATATTTATTATCCTGGCTGGAAAGTATTTGTAGATGGGGTGGAGTCAAATATAATTCAAACAAACCTTAGTTTGAGGGGGGTATTCTTACCACCGGGAAGACATCTAATTGAGTTTGAGTTCCATCCTAAAAGTTTATATTGGGGTGTGTGTATAAGTTTATCTGCAATACTTTTATTGTTTGTGTTTGTGTTTGTGTTTGTGTTTGTTAACAAAAAATACAGATTAAAATTAGATGTATAACATTATTTTACCTGCTAAAAGAATGGGATTCTCGAAAATTAAGCCAAAACTACACGGTTTTACTATATATGAAATCTGATGTATTAATTATTGGTGGTGGATTTTATGGAGCCTATATTGCGCAGTTTTTTGCAACTCAGGGTAAGAGTGTCATTCTTTGCGAAAAAGGAAGTGATTTGATGACACGTGCCTCATTTGCAAATCAGGCACGTGTCCATAATGGTTATCATTACCCTAGGAGTGTTTTAACTGCCATGAGATCAAGGGTTTCATTTCCTCGTTTTAGTGATGAGTTTAGTGAATGTATTGATGATTCCTTTGAGAAATATTACTTGATTGGAAAAGCACTCAGTAAAATTACAGCACTTCAATTTAAAAATTTTTGTGAACGTATAGGTGCTCCCTATGAAATGGCAGAAAATGGAATTAGTAAGTTATTTAATGAAAAGTTTGTCGAGTCAGCATTTAAAGTCAGAGAATACGCTTTCGATTCGGTGAAGCTAAAAAGTATAATGTTTGGCCGATTACTAGATTTAAGGGTGGATATTAGGTTAAATACAGAAGTTACCTCAGTCCGTAAATCTGGTTCAGAGTTAATTGTTTCTTTAAATACGGGTGAAAATGAAAAGCTAATAATTAATGCGAAGCAGGTGTTTAATTGTACATACTCTATGATTAATTCTATTAATAAAGGTTCAAACCTTGAGTTGTTACCCCTTAAACACGAACTAGCTGAAATGTGTTTAGTTGATGTTCCTGAAGAAATTAAGAATAAAAGTTTTACACTTATGTGTGGGCCATTTTTTTCTATAATGCCTTTTCCTTCTACTGATCATTATACATTTACACATGTTCGCTATACTCCACACTATGGATGGGTAGATAAGCATTATGGCAAATATATTAACGCTGAAAAACAACTCTATTTAACTCCACATAAGTCAAACTGGAAAAAAATACAAAAAGATGCCATAAAATATATGCCGATATTGAGTGAATGTAAGTATGTATCTTCAATTTGGGAAGTGAAAACTACGCTTCTTTCTAGTGAAAACAGCGATAGTCGTCCTATTTTATTTAAGCGGGATCATGGATTAGATGGCTATCATTGTGTGATGGGTGGCAAAATTGATAATGTATATGATGTGATAGAGACAATTTCAACAAGAGAGGTATCTGAAGAAAATGGAGGTTTTTAGTAAAAAAGAGGATTTTATTTCTGTTGTAATTGCTTCTAAAGATCTCCCTGGCTTAGAATCTATTTTCGAGCTTTATATTTATCTAGACGATAACTTTTCTGATTATGAAATAATTATCGTTAAAAATAACCCATTAGATTTTAGTCGAAAAGATATAAATAGGCTGCTAACCAAGGTTCCAGCAGTTAGGGTTATTGAGCTCTCCTATGAGGTTGACTATGAAGTTGCCATTACTGTTGGGTTGGAAAATTCAATTGGTGATATTGTGTTTGTGTTTAACCCAAGCCAGGAAGGTGTTGAAATGTTGGGAGCAATGGGTGTCATGTGTACCGGCAATGTTGATGTTGTCATTGGGATTGCAAGTAATCAGAAGAAGAGCATTGGCTATCATATTTTTAGGCCCTTCATTGGTTGGGTCCTCAAAGAAATTTCTTATTCTATTCCTAAAGATGCCACGACTTTAAGATGTCTTTCAAGAAATGCAGTTAATGCTGCAACACAAGCTAGAAACTATCATCATCAGATTTTTGTGAGAATTGCTCAATGTGGGCTAGAGTCACAAACATTTAAGTATGAGATGAAGGACGCTTTGGGTAGTAATAAGAATCTTTTTAGAGCCGTCAAAAATACACTGAAGTTACTCGTGTTTAATTCAACTACACCACTCAGGTGGATGAGTGCACTTGGTGTAAGCGGAAGTTTTCTATCTCTTATATTTGCATCATATAGCTTTCTAGTACGTTTAATCAATCATAATGTGACTGATGGTTGGAGTTCTCTTGTCATCATTATTTCAATTCTATTTATGTTGTTGTTCACCATGTTAAGTTTTTTTGGCGAATACTTAGCTCGTCTATTAAATGAACAGAGTAAGCATACTCCTTATTGGGTTGTTAATGAATTGCATAGTTCAGTGATGGTTGATTCTGAAAGGTGTAACGTGTTGACAAGACTTAACGATGAAGATATGGACGTGATGTGAAAAAATTTACTGTTGATATAGTTATTCCTGTGCTTAATGAAGAAGAATTACTTGAAACTAATATAGAAAAAATTGTTAATTTTATAAATACTAAAATTTCTACGGAATTTCAGTGCCATATAATTATAGCCGATAACGGTTCAACTGATTCTACTGCAATAATCGCTAAGAAGATTGAATCAAATAATTATGGGAAGGTTACTTACCATCGAGTTGCAAAACGTGGTGTCGGCCTTGCTTTAAAAAGTACATGGGCAAATAGTGATGCGGATTTTGTTGGTTATATGGATTTAGACCTTGCAACCGATCTAAATCATTTATCAAGCGCGCTTGAGGCTCTCGCCTACAGTGAGTCGGATGTAGTTTATGGAACGCGCTTGCATAAAAATTCGATAGTAGTGGGGCGCAGCGTTTTAAGGGGTGTTATATCTAGAGTCTTTAATACTATTTTAAAGTACTATCTGAATATTTCCTTCTCTGATGGAATGTGTGGTTTTAAGTTTTTGAAGCGTAAATATATACCGACTCTATTGGCTCGAGGGGCGGTTAGTGACGGTTGGTTTTTTTGTGCGGAGTTTTTAGTTGTTGCCGAGTGGGCTAACCTTAGGCTGTATGAATTACCTGTAACCTGGAAGGATGACCCAATTAGCAAGGTAAAAGTTGGGAGTTTAACTCTTGAGTATATTAAAGCTATGAGAGTATTAAAAAAGTCTAGGGTACATTTTAAATGAAGGAGTTGTCCTTAGGTACCGCGATGTGGGGTTGGGCCGTTAATAGCAGTACTGCATTCTTGTTGCTGGATAAGTTTTATAGAGAAGGTGGTCGTTATATTGACACTGCAAGTAACTATCCTATCAATGGGGTTTTATCTGACTTTGGTCAGAGCGCTAGTATTATTGCTCAATGGTGTAAAGTTCATGCTGTATCTGACTTAAAAGTCACCTATAAAGTAGGGAGCGTTAGTAATGACAATACTCCCCAAAATGATCTTAGTTACGAATTTCTTCACGAGCAATTAGTATGGGCGATAAAAAATCTGGGTGATAACCTGCATTGTATTATGTTGCATTGGGATAACCGAAGCGATGCTTCTATGTTAAATAGTACTAGTAAATTTCTTAAAGAATTAGACCTTTATGGTATAGAGCTAGGGCTATCTGGAGTGAAATACCCTGAAATTTACAGGCAAGTTCTCATGGATATAGGCTGCAAAGAACTAAATATCCAATTAAAATATAATTTTTTACATGGGTGTTTTGAAGATTATAAGCCTTTAACGAATATGCGCCTTAAATATTGGGCCTATGGTATCGCTGCAGGTGGCTTGAAGCTATTTGAGAGTGAATATAATAGAAAAAGTAGTGTTTCCTTGGTTAGGCCAAAAGGGTACTCTCAGAAATTATTGTCAAGGAAGCGACTTAGTATATTAAATAAGATTATCGATAAAAATACTTATTTTGAGAGCTTATACCATATTTCAATGGCGTACTCAGAACAGGAGGAGCGATTGTTTGGTTATATTGTTGCACCCGCAAGGGTTTCACAATTAATGGATATTTTTCATTTTGTAGGCAAGGTTAAATTTGACCAGGTCCATTTAGCTGATCTAACTGAATTAAAAGTGTAATGACTAAGATTTTTGAGCAATTGCAGGTCGTATTTTTAAATAATATCTTTAGATTTATTTCGGTCGGTGTATTAAATACTGTATTTAGTTATTCGGTATTTATTTTACTTATTTATCTGGAAATATATTACATATTATCCTCGCTAGTATCCTATTCTGTAGCGTCCATTTTAAGTTATTGGCTTAATAAAAGATGGACGTTCCAGGCGGATAATAAGAATGTAGTTTTTGAGTTTTTATGCTTTATATTTATTAATGTTTTTTCGTTAACAATTGGTCTAATAGTTTTATTTCTTTTTGTAGAAGTGTTTATTTTCAACTTATTTTTAGGTCAATTTTTCTGTATTGCAATTAGTGCATTTATTAATTTTTATGGTTATAAAAAATTGTTTGAAAATTGAGTATAAAGAATCAGAATACACTTAGTTGTTACAGAAACTGGTAGTTGCCAGAAAAGTACATATTAATCCCGAGAGAAATGGAGCCGAGATCAAGGTGTGGGGTAATCCTCCCTTTTTTAACTGACGCTAAAAGTAGGAGTTAAGCAGCCATTAACGGTGGTCTACCACCGTTTGCTTTATGTGGCCGCTCGTTATTGTAAAACCATAACCACTTCGTTG
>MAAA01025593.1_pt1 | contig 31761 bp, 23 predicted proteins | sample 1115971 | NCBI WGS metagenome assembly MAAA01 (sample SAMN04961123, study PRJNA320927) | seawater metagenome | isolation source: sample BD02T6 sea water enriched with oil for 6 days | place: USA:Gulf of Mexico | collected 2013-07-27 | reverse complement strand
ACGCCTCGTAAAGTTATTCAAGAGCAGTATGAAATCTTAAATCGATTTGTGTTGGATAATAAAAGTGCCAACAATACGCAGTTGATGGATATTGCCGGTGGTCTGCTTTATGTAGAAGCCTCACTATTAGGATTAAGTGATAAGTTTGGTGCTGGCGAAGTACAGTCACCTTCTAATTTACAGTTAGGCGAAGCTCAACATGTTGTGTTGCGTGAATCTAAACAGCTGATCGAACAAGTAAAAGATTTAGTGGTTGAATACGCGACTAAACAAGGTGAATTAAGTTTATTGGGGGACGCTGGTGAGTTGATGATGAACTTACGTGGCACCTTAATTATGGTTCCACAAATCGAAGCGGCAGACATTGCTCGCATATGCTCAAATATTTTACAAAACCACGCACACCGCCAAGAGCGTCCAAAAGAAATGTTGTTGGATGCACTTGCCGAAGCACTTAGCGGTATAGAGTATTTTATCGAGCGACTCGAAGAAAATAGCCAGGGTGGCGGTGCCGATATTCTTGTCAAAGCCCGAAAAGCTATTTTACCTTTTATACCTGCAGGTGATATTGCCGAAACAGATGGCATTTTGGGGCAAGAGGTTTTTGAAGACGACTTAGAAGAAATTGACATCGTTATAACCTCTGTTGATGAAGACTTCGAGGTTAACGAAGACGTTATTGATGAAAATTCCAATATTGAATCTAAGCAAGTGCCTATAGTTAGCCCGGATGTTATTGAAGGCGGGATCACTGAAAATGTAGAGTCAGCGCAGGCTCAGCAACTTAATAATGAGTTAAGTGAGTCCTTACAAGAGCTCAATGAAAATGAAGACTTAACACTTGAAGATGACATGTTATCGGCAGCTTTGGATGATGCACTCGATGCTCAGTCCATCGAATTAGATATGCCTGAGGTCATCGTTACCCAAGAGTTAGCAACATCCAGTTTAGATGATGACGACGATGATTTAATTGATGATGAGATCATCGAAATATTTTTAGAAGAAGCACAGGAAGTACTTGAGGCGATTGTAGAATTTTGGCCGATATTTAAAGCAAATAATCAAGATGAAGAAGCGTTAGCTAATACACGCAGAGCCTTTCATACTTTGAAAGGCAGCGGCCGTATGGTGGGGGCCCAAGAAATTGGTGAAACCGCGTGGGCAATTGAAAATATGTTCAATCGCCTGCTAGATAAAACAATAGATATGAGTCAGTCATTCATAGATATCGTTGAATATATGGTTGAGCAAATACCTGCGTTGATTAGTGCCTATGAACAAAGACGCGCAAGCGACGTGGATATTTTAGCCATACAGGAATATGCCAACAGTATCTCAGCGGGCAACGATGTAGATGTTTGGCAATCTCCCAGCTCACAGGCTAAGACTGAAATAACACCAGAACTTCCTACGCACAGTGAAACACCGAGCAATGTAGTTGATATTGCACCACCGCTGCCCGTAGTGAGCGACCGTGATGAAATGTTACTGGACTCTGCTTTATTAGAAGTTTTCAGCTCAGAAATTGAAAGTCATATTAAAGTTCTGCAAGAGTTTATTGAAACCGCTCAGCAAGAAGACTACAACACACCTATCGGGGACACGTTACAGCGTGCATTGCACACACTGAAAGGCAGTGCACATATGGCTCACATTGAGCCTATTGCCGATATCGCCGCGTCTCTTGAGAATTTCTCAAAAGATTTGTGTGCCTATCATGTGGAAATGTCAGCTGAGATTGTTCATTTATTCATTCGTGGTAAAGATTTAATCGATGATGGCTTTAAGCAATTAACCACAACACCTTTTGCTAAAATTGCTGGCAGTGAAGATTTAACGGCCGATGTACAAAGGCTGTCCCAGCAACTTATTGCTGACTTTCACCAGCGTTTAGGCACCAGTGGCAACAATAGTGTAGACCCTCAAGTACTTAACATCTTTTTGTCTGAAGGCATGGATATATTGCTGGATGTTGAAAATATGCTTGAGCGTTGGCAAAAGCAGCCTGACGACAGCACGCTTTTAATATCTATTATTGATGAGATTCAAACCCTAGAAAAAGGGGCGGCGATGGCAGATTTGTTGCCTATTGTTGATCTGTGTGAAGCGCTTACAATCGCGTATCAATCGGTGATAGATCAAGCTACAGCCACTGACGATCCATTTATAGATGCCATAAAAGAAGGTTTAGAAGGCCTTTTAAACATGATGGATATGGTGGCTGCAAGCCAGGCCATCGTTCAAGATAAAGCGTTACTAGCCGAGTTATCGGGCAGTGTTGCAGTTGTTAACGTACCGCCACAAGCAATTGCAGTAGATAATGAAATCGAATTGCTTTTACCTGAAGTCGTGCTGGAAATTCAGCCTGAGCAAAGTGAAATTGATCCTGAGTTACTGGAAATATTTCTTGAGGAAGCGCAAGAACTTATTGAATCCATAAGTACTTCTTTACTCGAGTGGCAAAAAGATCGCAATAACCTACTTCAAGTTGCTGAATTACAGCGAGACTTGCACACCTTTAAAGGTGGTGCTCGCATGGCTGAAATTAATGCCATTGGTGATCTGGCACATGAACTTGAGGAATTATACGAAGGGTTGAGCCTTGGGCGACTAACGGTTAATGATCAGTTGTTTGATTTATTAGTATTGTGCCATGACCGTTTAGAAGACATGGTATTAACGTTAGTCTCTGGATCTAGTGCAAAGTCAGCACCAGAGCTCATTACCGCCATTGAGCTATTCATTGCAGGTGAATCATTAGAGTTACCTGATACAACGATTGAAGCGACTCCAGTAGACGTTAATAAACAACCAGAAGTGGCCGCCGATCAGCCTGAATCTATTGCCGTCACCGATATGGCCATTGAAGCCGATGCCGAAGTGGCTGAAATTTTCATGGATGAAGCTGAAGAGCTCATGGCTGAGTTAGACGACGTTATTCAGAAATGGCAAGAAGAGCCCAGTAACAGTGAGCATAACGAAGCCATTCAAAGGGTTCTGCATACGCTGAAAGGTGGTGCATTCATGGCCGGCCTGAAGGAAATTGGCGAACTAGCTCACCATATGGAAAGCGAATTACAATCTCGCTTAGTGGGTAAACAAAGTGCAGATGCACAGTTATTTACCTCCCTGCATTCTCAATACGACTTCATTGCAAGTCGCATTGATAGCGTTGTGTTGTGGTTAAAACAAGGAGCCCAAGAAGGCGCTTTGCTTGAATCGCCTGTTATAACCGCACCTGCCCCAATCGCTCAAATAACGGGTGAAGCTACACAATCTGCAGCTGATTCAGAAGGCAGTGCAAGCAGTAACGTGGTGCCATTGCGTGCCATTACCGATGCACAAAAAGCCACGGCTCAAGAGGATGCCAGTCGTCGTTCGCAACCTCAAGAAATGATAAAGGTGCCCGCTGAGCTGTTAGATGGCTTAGTAAATCTGGCAGGTGAAACATCAATCTCTCGTGGTCGCTTGGAAAACCAAGTAACCGATTTTGCGTTTACCCTAGAAGAAATGGACGCCACGCTTGATCGCCTTAAAGACCAGTTGCGCCGCCTAGATATAGAAACCGAAGCTCAAGTCTTGTTCCGTCAGGAACGACATGGGCCAAGTTATGAAGACTTCGATCCACTAGAGATGGACCGCTATAGTCAGCTGCAACAGCTGTCTAGATCGTTAGTGGAATCAGCGTCGGATTTAATGGATTTAAAAAGTACCTTGTTAGATAAAACCCGTGATGCTGAGACTTTATTGTTACAGCAATCACGAGTGAATACCGAGCTTCAAGAAGGCTTGATGAAAACACGCATGGTACCGTTTAGCCGTTTGGTGCCTCGCCTACGTCGTATCGTTCGACAGGTGAGTCAAGAACTGGGTAAACAAGTTGAACTTCAGGTAAACAATGCTGAAGGTGAAATGGACAGAAGTGTTCTTGAACGATTAATTTCACCTCTTGAGCACATGTTAAGAAATGCAGTGGATCACGGCCTAGAAAGTGATGAAGGTCGACGTTCAGCGGGCAAGCCAGAAGTGGGGAGTATTTCCCTTAGTTTATTCCGCGACGGCGGCGATGTAGTGTTAAAGCTTATCGATGACGGTGCCGGTATTAACCTTTCAGCTGTTCGTGAAAAAGCGATTGAGCGTGGCTTGTTACTGGCCAATGAACAAATTAGTGATCAAGAATTATTGCAATTTATTTTACATGCAGGGTTTAGTACCGCGCAAAAAGTAACACAAATATCCGGCCGTGGTGTCGGCATGGACGTGGTGAACAGCGAAATTAAGCAAGTTGGTGGCAGCATTACCATTAACTCAGTTCAAGGCAAAGGTTCTGAGTTCATCATTCGCTTACCATTTACCGTATCGGTGAATCGCGCGCTTATGACCAAGGTTGGAGATTCACTGTTCGCCATACCACTGAACAGCATTGAAGGTATTGTACGTATCAGTGTCGACAGTTTGCAGGAATTGTATAAACAGGATAAACCCGTTTATCAATATGCCGGTCGCGATTACCCGCTTGAATACTTAGGCACTTTGCTGCGCGATGATGCGCAGGTTCGTTTGCCAGAAGGCAATACGTCAATGCCAGTAGTTTTGGTTCGTGGTGGACAGCCAGCAGCAGTTCAAGTGGATACGCTGATGGGTTCTCGAGAAATCGTAGTAAAAGCATTAGGGCCACAATTTAGTTCAGTAGTGGGTGTATCTGGCGGTACAATCTTAGGAGATGGTAGTGTTGTAATCATCCTTGATTTACCAAATATGATGCGCCATGTGCATAGCCTTGAGTACAAAGAACATATTGCCATTGAGCATGAAGAAGAAGCACATTTACAGCACTTGCTGGAAGACAGTGTTACCTCTGTATTAGTGGTGGATGACTCGGTAACAGTACGTAAGGTAACGACTCGCCTACTAGAGCGTCATGGTATGGAAGTGCGCACCGCTAAAGATGGTGTTGACGCCATGGAAATATTACAAGATTATCGGCCAGACGTGATGTTGCTTGATATCGAAATGCCACGTATGGATGGTTTTGAAGTGGCAACACAAATGCGTCATGACTCTAGGCTTAAAGAAGTGCCTATTATTATGATTACCTCCCGAACCGGTGATAAACATAAAGAAAGAGCCATGAGCATTGGCGTGACCGACTACATGGGCAAGCCATTCCAAGAAGAAAAACTGTTGGGTTCTATAAATACAATATTGGGCAAACGTCAGTGACACGAGTGGCAATATGAAGCTAGGCGTGGTTGCTGAAGACTCATTGCAGCAACACAGATTACGCAGTGCTATGGAAGATTTCGGTTGTGAAGTGGTGTGCTTCAAACCGGAGGTATTGCTTGATCAGGGGCTAGATCAACACGTCTCGGCTTGGTTAGTTGATTTACGTGAAGATGATATTTTATTGGATGCTTTTTTTGAAATTGAACAACCAGTACTGCTTGGTTTTGAAGCGGCACCGACCAAACAGCATAAAGATTACCCTAAATGGGAAAAGCGACTCTATGGCAAGCTTAAACAGTTAATTGGCACGGATTTAATACACGAAAAAAATGCTGCCAGCTTAAATTTAATTGAAAAATCCTCTACCGTCACGCCAGCTCTTTCTCTGCCTCAAAACATCAATATAAACCCAGGTGCTAAAGCTAAGTATGTGTGGACACTGGGAAGCTCATTAGGTGGACCTGAAGCGGTTAAAGAGTTCCTAGATGCACTTCCTGATGGACTGCCAGTGGCGTTTGTATATGGCCAGCACATTGATGCTCAGTTTGTACCGGTGTTAGCCCGTGTGTTAGCGCGTCACTCCCATTTTAAATTGATGGTAGCAAACGATGGTATGAGCTTACATAATGGCGAAGTATTGATTGTACCTGCCGAAAGAGAAGTGACGTTCATGGCGGGCCAAGTTAAAATTGGTGAGCATGAGTGGCCTGGTCCATACGGCCCATCGGTGGATCAACTTATTCTAAATATGCAGCGTGCTTATAAAAATTCGGGCGTTATTTTATTTAGCGGTATGGGTAATGATGGAGCTGTTGCAGTTCAATCGCTTACTAAAAATGAAGGTAGTGCACCAATGCAAATTTGGGCACAAAGCAGTGAAAGTTGTGCCAGTTCAGCTATGCCGGATTCAAGTCGTGAAACCGGAGCGGTTAATTTCAGCGGATCACCCAGAGAATTAGCCGAACATCTAGTTAAATATATTCAAACTCAAGAACTAAACATTCAGCATGTTCAAGATAAGAGCATGGGAAATAAAGGGGATACCACATGCAGCAAATAACGGGCGAAAAAAACGAAAATGATGTGCTACCTTGCTTATTAATTCCTGTGCAGGGTGGACGCTTAATATTGCCAAACGTAACAGTGGCGGAATTGATTGCATTCCAAGAGCCCACCCCTAGTCAGGCAGTAGCAGATTGGATATTGGGAACAATGGAGTGGCGCGGTACCATGATACCGGTTGTCTCTTACGAGAATTTTTGTGGCCAAAAAATTGGTATTCCAGGACAAGACTTACGAATAGCCGTAGTAAATGCACCCAATGGTGACAGTGGTGCGTTACGTTTTTTTGGTGTTGTGGTACAAGGCATCCCAAGTCTAATTAAGTTAGAAGAAGCAGCCATTAAAGAGAATTTAAATACCACGTTGGTGATGGGTCAAAAGTTATCGGTTACCTTAGAGACGGGTCATGCCATCGTGCCTGATTTAGATGCAATTGAAGCGGCGATCCTTGATGAAAACTGGCAGTAAAAACCAGTAATAAATAATTAGGGGCCGATGCCCCTAAAATCTAACGCTTTTAAAAATCCCCCCATAAATCTTGCATTAAACACAACGCCGTTAACGCCGCCGTTTCAGTCCTTAATATTCTTGGTCCAATTAACTTTGCCTTAAATGAGTTTTCACACGCTAAAGTGACTTCAGAGTCACTTAGGCCACCTTCAGGGCCCACTAAGATACAAGCACGTGTAACCACATCTGCACTTTTCTGAGTTGTGCCTCTAGGATCTAATACCCATTTTTCATCAGCTTCAACCTGGCTTAACCAAAGATTAAGTTGCATTGCTGGGTGAATAATGGGGACAATATCTCGACCACTTTGCTCGCAAGCTGCGATGGCAATTTGCTGCCACTGGCGCATTTTTTTTTCAAGTCGTTCACTATTAAGCTTTACATCGCAGTGTTCGGTCCATAAGGGTGTAATCTCATTTACACCAAGTTCAACGGCCTTTTGAATGGCAAATTCAAATCTGTCCCCTTTAGATATGGCTTGCCCTAAATGTATGTGCAAAGGCGATTCTAATTGAGTGGGTATTTGATGGCCTAACTGAATAGATACAAGCCGACGATCAACACTGACCACATTCGCTTCAAAGTGACTTTGTGTCTCGCCATTGAATAGGAATAACGCGCGCCCGGTTTTCATGCGCAATACTTTAGCAACATGGTTGGCTGCCGCGTCGTCTAATTCAATCAATGAATTTTCGTGAAGGGCTTGAGGAGTATAAATTCTGGGTATTCGCATAAATGTTAATCACACATGTTGCATATCAAAAAAAACGGGCAGTGCCCGTTTCAATTACTTAGATTTAAAGGTAGCCAATGGCTACCATAAATTTAAGTTATTCCAAATTTTAAGCGAAGGCGCTGATTGGTTTAATGTATAAAAGTGTAAGCCTGGTACACCATTTTCTACTAAATCTTCACACATCATAGTGATAACTTCTTCACCGAATTTCTCGATGCTTTCAGTGTCGTCGCCATACGCTTCTAGTTGTTTACGAATCCAGCGCGGAATTTCAGTTCCGCAAGCATCCGAGAAACGAGCCAGTTTAGTATAATTGGTAATGGGCATAATGCCCGGATAAATAGGTGTTTCTATACCCATGTCTAAACAGCGATCAACAAAATGTAGATAGCTGTCGATGTTGAAAAAATACTGGGTAATGGCGCTATCTGCACCGGCATCAACCTTACGTTTAAAGTTTAATAAGTCCACTTCAAAGTTACTGGCTTGAGGGTGCATTTCTGGGTAAGCGGCCACCTCTAAATGAAATTGCTCACCATGTTCTTGCTTAATTAACTCAACCAATTCATTGGCGTAGGTTAATTCACCGGTACTGGCGGCCATGCCAGAAGGTAAATCACCGCGTAATGCTACAATTCGATCAATATCGTTTTGTGCATAATGGTTTAACAACTCTTTAATGCTATCACGACTTTCACCCACGCAGGATAAATGGGGTGCGCCAGAGATGCCTTGGTTGTTAATGTTGGTAACAATATCAATAGTATTATTACGGGTTGAACCTCCGGCACCATAGGTGACAGAGAAAAAATCTGGGTTTAGCTTAGCTAAGGTATCACGCGTATTGAATAATTTTTTAGTGCCTTCTTCCGTCTTAGTGGGGAAGAATTCAAAACTTAAACGGAAATCATCCATCAAAGGAGCCTCGAGCTGGTAATGCGTTCATCAAACAATAAAAGAGTCGCCCACGTATGGGCGTATTTTTTAAAGCGGTCAAACACTTGATAAAGGTTTGGCCGCTTATTTTAACGTCTGTATTAGTACTTGTAAGATTCAGGCTTGTAAGGGCCTTCAACCGGTACACTAATGTAATCAGCTTGCTCTTGTGTTAACTGAGTTAATACACCCCCAAAACCAGCTACCATGTCGGCGGCTACTTCTTCGTCTAACTTTTTAGGCAATACTTTAACGTAGATGCTTTCTGTTTTTTCGCTCTCGCTAAGGTCTGCAAATTTAGCATCCCACAAATACATTTGCGCCAATACCTGGTTAGCAAAAGAACCATCCATAATACGGCTTGGGTGACCCGTTGCGTTACCTAGGTTTACCAAGCGACCTTCAGAAAGAAGAATTAAGTGATCGTTAGTTGCGGCGTCACGAACAATCTTATGAACCTGTGGTTTAATTTCCTGCCACTCCCAGTTCTCACGCATGAACGCGGTATCAATTTCGTTATCGAAGTGACCAATGTTACATACTACCGCGCGAGACTTAAGTGCTTGCAACATGTTTTTGTCACATACATCCGCGTTACCCGTGGTGGTTACGATTAAATCAGTGTTTTCTAGTAATACTTTATTGATGCCTGCAAGCGTGCCTGTGTTCACACCATCGATGTAAGGCGATACTACTTCAAATCCGTCCATACACGCTTGCATGGCACAGATAGGATCGATTTCACTTACTTTAACAATCATGCCTTCTTGGTTTAAAGATTGAGCAGAACCTTTACCTACATCGCCGTAACCCACTACTAGGGCTTTTTTACCTGCTAGAAGATGGTCAGTACCACGCTTGATTGCATCGTTTAAAGAATGACGACAGCCATACTTGTTATCGTTTTTAGATTTAGTTACCGCATCGTTAACATTGATGGCTGGCACTTTAAGCTCGCCTTTTTCCATCATTTCTAATAAACGGTGAACACCGGTAGTGGTTTCTTCAGAAATGCCGTGAATAGCGTTAAGCATTTGTGGGTACTTGTTATGTACCATTTCAGTTAGATCGCCGCCGTCATCAAGAATGATGTTGGCATCCCATACTTTGCTTGATCCGGTTTCGGCTAAAATAGTTTGCTCGATGCACCACAAAAACTCTTCTTCAGTTTCGCCTTTCCAAGCAAAGACTGGAACGCCTGCGGCGGCTACAGCTGCTGCAGCATGATCTTGTGTGGAGAAAATATTACATGAAGACCAGCGAACTTCAGCACCCAGATCAACCAAGGTTTCAATCAGTACCGCAGTTTGAATGGTCATGTGAATACAACCCATTATTTTGGCGCCGGCCAAAGGCTGTTCGGCTTTGTACTTAGTACGCAATGCCATTAGCGCAGGCATTTCGCCTTCAGCGATATCAATTTCTTTACGGCCCCAGGCAGCATCTAATTCAAATGCTTGGGCGTCTTTTGCAGCAACTTTATAATCGGTAAAGCTCATGTTGGTTTCCTTGGTAAACGTATGTGTTTAAAATATGGTTAGTTAAAAAACTTATTTTCCAGCGGCACTTTTTAATGCATCCACTTTGTCGATTCGTTCCCAAGTGAAAGCAGTGAAGGTTTTGGTTTTCTGTTCACCACGATCTTCATAGTTGTATGTTGCTTCATATGGCTCACGACCAAAGTGACCGTACGCGGCGGTAATCTGGTACATAGGATTTAATAACTCTAGCTGGTTTTGAATGGCGTAAGGACGCAAATCAAATACGGTGCGAATCACTTTGGCCAGTTCGATATCGGTTAATTTACCGGTACCAAAGGTATTAACGGATATAGACGTGGGTTCAGCTACACCAATGGCGTAAGACACTTGAATTTCACAGCGCTCAGCCAATTCTGCCGCAACAATATTTTTAGCTACATAACGGCCCATGTAGGCTGCAGAACGGTCGACTTTAGAAGGGTCTTTGCCCGAGAAGGCACCGCCACCATGACGAGCCATACCGCCGTATGTATCAACGATAATCTTACGGCCTGTTAAACCCGCATCACCAACGGGTCCGCCAATAACAAAGTTACCTGTGGGATTAATGTGGTAAAGCGTATCGCTGTGTAGCCATTCGCTTGGGATGACCGGCTTAATGATGTTTTCTAAAACCGCTTCGCGTAAATCTTCTAGCGAAATGCTGGGGTCGTGTTGCGTTGATAATACAACCGCATCAACTGTAGGTGTGTCTCCTTCATAGTTAATGGTCACCTGAGATTTAGCATCTGGGCGTAACCATGGAAGGGTACCATTTTTGCGCAGTTCAGCCTGACGCTCTACTAACAGGTGTGCGTAGTAAACAGGAGCTGGCATAAGGTTCGGCGTTTCATTGGTAGCGTAACCAAACATTAAACCCTGGTCGCCTGCGCCTTGGTCTTCCGGCTTTTGACGGTCAACACCCTGATTGATATCGGGCGATTGCTTGCCTATGCAGTTCATGACGGCACATGTAGCGCCATCGAAGCCTACGTCAGAGCTGTTGTAGCCAATCCCAGTGATTACATTACGTACGATATCTTCCAAGTCCACATAACAAGTGGTGGTTAACTCACCCGCAACGATGGCCATGCCGGTTTTAACCAGTGTCTCTACCGCTACACGAGCATTAGGGTCGCGGGCGATAATAGCATCCAGCACGGCATCTGAAATCTGATCAGCTAGTTTATCCGGATGTCCTTCGGAAACCGATTCAGAAGTAAAAATTGAATATTCACTCATTCGTATTCTCCTTTAGTCTTTTATAGTAGTGCAAATATTGTCCATTATGCGGTTACGACAAAATGGTATTCATTAACGTTTAATGATTAGGGTTTTCTAGCTCTTTTTTTCTAAGCTCTTTTTTCTAAGAAGGTGAATCTGAATTTGAAAACCGTTTTTAAGCCCCACCAATACCGGTTCTTGTGTTTCAAATCCTAACTGTCTCGCCCAGCCTAGTAATTCGTCGGGCTCAAACCCCATCCAAAAATCACCGCACGCTTCTCTTACCCAGTCTTGTTGGTGCGCACATAGGTCAGTTATTAAGAGCTGGCCTTCGTTATTCAAAATTTCCCAGCATTGCGCTAAAAATTCAGCGGGTGAGGCGATGTGGTGAAGCACCATGTTCAACGCTACTAGGTCAGCGTGCACATTTTCATGTAGGGCCGTTTTAATATCACCGTGAATAAATTCAATGTTATCTAAGTCTTTAACTTGAGTTTTGGCAAGATCCAGCATGGGTTGGGCAATGTCTAACGCATAAACTTGCTCAAAGTGTTCACTTAGGAAAGGCAAAAACCCACCGTCTCCTGGGCCGATTTCAAGTGCCGATTGATGTCGTTTTAACGGACTGCGCTTCAGGGCATCTTGAATGGCGTCGCTGTAGTGTTTGTAGCCTGCAATGCGATCGGTGACCGAGTCTAACTCTTCGGCGTGGCTTTCAAAGAAGGCTGCCCCAATTTGCTGACGAGCATGGCGAATAGCACTCAGTGTGGCCTGTGCGCTTTTATCTAAATCATCGTTATCTAAGCAAGCTAGGATACTTTGTTGCACAGGCGCCACATTAAGGTCGGTATTAATATGGCGTCGATAAAATAGGGTATTGCCTTCACGGCGAGTATTAAGCCATGCGGCTTGGGTCATGATTTTAAGATGATGACTTAAAGCAGACTGCTTTATATCCAGCACTAACGCTAATTCACTGGCTGTTAATGAATCCCGCTTCAATAGCCGTAGTATCTGCAACCGAATAGGGTCAGAGCAGGCCTTCAGTGTGAGCTGCAGGTTGATATTGGGATCGATGTTAAGCATTTTCGAAATGTAGCAGTGAATATGGCTCTCCGCAAGTCTATTTCAAAATATATTGAAATAGGCGGTAGGTTAGCTTGATATTTCACCAATAGATCAAGTAAGGTGGATCTGAGCCGATAATAATAATGATAACGGACTAGTAAGAGGATTGATCATGGATAAGAAGAATGTACTGGGGTTGCTGTTTTTTATGGGCCTCTTTGGTGTGATTATATCCGGCATGATGGTGATGCAGCCTGAAAAGAGCGCGACTCAATATAACCGAGACAATCAAACGGCAGAGACTACCTTGAGTGGTTTTCCGGTGCTGCCTAGTAACTAGAGGCGTTATTTCACCTATACATATTTATATTGTGAGGTGCCGCTCTAAATGTGAGCGGCATTTTTAAGTGTGTTAAAAATTTAAAATTTTAGGTGTTGTATTTTTAAACTGCGGCATCGCCATACCGACACTGGCATTAATGTACGTGGGGTCGGTAATACTAAATACTTTTCCCTTATGTCTTAACACATCCCCGCTAGGTGTCTTTGTGAACTCTACGGCAGCTGCGATGTGTCCTGGGTAATCCAGCAGTACCGCATCCAATCCAATTAACGACTCCACCAGCCAGCTAAATAATGATGCCCTGTCTTCGCAATCACTGTATGGGTAGTGCAGTGTCTCAATGGGCAATAAATAGTTTTCAGTATTAAATTGCTGGCCATCGGTTTGATAGGCAAAGGCTGTTTGCACAAAGCGTAACAACAGGTTCACCGCTTGCTCTTCAGTTTTACCTTTTATAAGTGGTTGCAACTGCGAAAGCAATTGCCCTGCTGTATGAGCAGGCAAGCCCTGTCGTGGGTAATATTGAATGTCCAGTTGTGGCAGGGTGTTGCTGAAGTGAACCAACGCCAAATCGTAATCCAGTTTAATTTTATGTTGTTGGGAATTAAACTTGAAGCTCAGGTATTTATGCTGATATTTGCCGGATGGCGTTATGTCGCTGGCCCCACTAAAGTTTAGGGTGTTGCGCGCGCTGTCGTGATTGCCCGTGTAAGTATAAGCGCGCCCCATGTCCACTTTTTTACCATTAAAACTCACTGCGTAGAAGCGTTGCCCTTTCATGGTGAAATACGTCACGCCGTATAACGGCTGCTGGGATGGCATTAAAATAAAGGCTTGGTGGTTGTAGGCTAAGCGCGTGTTGTAACCGGCTTTCACCAATAAAAACCAGGTAAATAATTGCTGTGAATTAGTATCGGTTAAGCCGCTCTCTATTGAATAGTTATGAGCTAACAGAGCAACTGCCCAATCATTTAGATTGAGCGCTTCTTTTTGTGTAATTAGGGCTTTTACAATGTGGCTGTGTTTGGTCTTGGCTAACAGCTGCCAATGACGGGCAATACTTTTGCTACTAAGAGTCTTGTTAAAACGCAGTGAACGTGCGTTTACTTTGGGCATGGAAATGGTGTGTCCCACAAACCCCATTGTTAACATGTTCTTTTCAGGCGGTATCGTTACAGGGTCTTTAACAGGTTGTTTAATGGTGATGGGTTTGATCTGTATGGGCTTTATCTTCACTACCGGAAGAGGCTTTTTAACAGGCTTAGTCACAACAATTGGCGTCGGCGCTTTAGGCAGTTGTACCGGTTTTGGGGTAACGTCTAATACTTGCGGTTTTTCTAAGTCTACTTTTTTCCATTGTTGCTTCAAAAACCCAATGAACTCTTTATCGTTGGCATCTACATAGTCTTGAAATTCTTTCTGCGCCGCCTGCATGTCCATAGTGTTTTGTTGTAAGTAGGCTTCGTATTCACTGATTGCTAATGTGGGTAGGCATATTAAACATAGGCTTGTGAGTATGGCGATGGATCGCATGGCGCTGTCCTTGTAAGCGATTAAGGCCCTAGATTATCGTCTTTGTGCTTGGGTGCAAGGAGTTTAGTGGGTGAATGAGAAAGCGCTTTAGATCATGTTCTGGTATTTGCACGAGTACGTTCAGCTCAGAGCAATAGGCGGCTGGAATAAGATTGCTGCGAAGACGCAATCGAAGATATGACTGTTTAACGCTGTTTGTTGCTTGAAGATTGCCCAAATGGGCAATCTCAGGGATAATATGCCACCAAATTTTTCCGTGCCTAGCAATTGCCTCTCTTTAAAGCGGGGCTTGCTCAAAGATCCTAGATCAGGAGTCATTTATGACAGACCGTCGCCAACTGGCCAACGCTATTCGTGCTTTAAGTATGGATGCTGTGCAAAAAGCCAAATCCGGTCACCCAGGTGCCCCTATGGGCATGGCAGACATCGCGGAAGTGCTGTGGAACGACCACATGAAGCACAACCCAACCGATCCAGAATGGTCTGACCGTGACCGCTTTGTGCTGTCTAACGGCCACGGCTCCATGCTTATTTACTCTTTATTGCACCTTACCGGCTACGATCTAGGCATTGAAGACCTTAAAGCTTTCCGTCAAATGCACTCCCGTACTCCAGGTCACCCAGAATATGGTTATGCACCGGGTATCGAAACCACCACGGGCCCATTGGGTCAGGGTATGGCAAATGGCGTGGGCATGGCATTGGCTGAAAAAGTATTAGGTGCGCAGTTCAATAAGCCAGGTCACGATATAGTTGACCACAATACCTACGTATTCTTAGGCGACGGCTGCATGATGGAAGGCATCAGCCACGAAGTCTGTTCACTGGCCGGCACATTAGGCCTAGGCAAGTTAATAGCCTTTTACGATGACAACGGTATCTCTATTGATGGCGAAGTAGAAGGTTGGTTCACCGACGACACCGTACAGCGTTTTGAAGCGTACGGCTGGCAGGTTATTCCTAAAGTAGACGGTCATAATGCACTTGAAGTACAACAAGCCATTGAAACCGCTAAAGCTAATCCAGATCAACCGACCCTTATTTGCTGTAAAACAATTATTGGTTTTGGTTCGCCTAACAAAGAAGGCAAAGAAGATTGCCACGGTGCACCACTAGGGGATGATGAAATCGCCCTTACCAAAAAGCGTTTAGGCTGGGAGCACGGATCATTTGAAGTACCTGCCGATATTTACAGCGGTTGGGATGCCAAAGAAAAAGGCCAAAACGCGCAAACCGCTTGGAATGACAAGTTTGCGGCTTATGAAGCGGCTTACCCAAGTGAAGCGGCTGAATACAAGCGTCGTATCAACGATGAGCTACCGGCTGACTTCAGCGCCCTGGCCGATGCGTTCATTAAAGAATGCCAAGAAAAAGGCGAAAGCATTCCTAGCCGTAAAGCCTCTCAAAACAGCATTAAAAAATTCGCGCCAGCCTTACCTGAAATTTTAGGTGGCTCCGCCGATTTAGCCGGTTCTAACCTAACGCTTTGGCCTGAAGCTAAGGGTGTAAGTGCCGCCGACCCATCTGGTAATTACATGTATTACGGCGTACGTGAATTTGGCATGAGCGCGATCATGAACGGTGTAGCGTTACATAAAGGTTTTGTAACCTATGGCGCCACCTTCTTAATGTTTATGGAATACGCCCGTAACGCTATTCGTATGGCCGCGCTTATGAAGCAGCGCGCTATTCACGTTTACACCCACGACTCTATCGGTTTGGGTGAAGACGGCCCAACTCACCAACCTGTTGAGCAGCTAACAAGTTTGCGTACGACGCCTAACTTAAATACTTGGCGCCCATGTGATGCGGTGGAATCTGCGGTGGCTTGGAAATCAGCCATCGAGCGTAAAGACGGCCCAACGGCGCTTATCTTTTCACGCCAAGGCCTGCCTCACCAAGATCGCTCCGACGCTACTTTAGCGCTGGTTGCCAAAGGTGGTTACATTTTAAAAGACGTGGCAAACCCTCAAGCGATCTTAATTGCTACGGGTTCTGAAATTGGCTTGGCCATGGACGCAGCAGGCGAGCTTGAAAAAGCCGGTACCGCAGTACGCGTTGTGTCTATGCCGTGTGCTGAAGAATTCTGCAAGCAAGACGCTGCTTACATTGAATCGGTATTGCCAAGTGCTATTACTGCTCGAGTAGCAGTAGAAGCGGCCCATAAAGATTACTGGTATAAGTTTGTAGGCCTAAATGGCGCGGTAGTGGGTATGGACACGTTTGGTGAGTCCGCTCCTATCGCCGACCTTATGAAGCACTTTGGCTTTACCGTTGAAAAGGTAGTGGCTGCGGTATTTTAAATCGAGTGTTTAATGGCTTTAAAAATTGCAATAAATGGCTTTGGACGAATTGGCAGGTGTGTGCTGCGTGCCATCTATGAGCGCAATTTGCAAAACGAATTTCAAATAGTCGCCATTAATGAACTGGCCGACTGTGACACAATTGATTACATGCTGCGTTACGACAGTACCCATGGACGCTTTCCCCGTGCGGTTTCTCTTGAGGAAGATGTGTTGCATATCAATGATGGCCGTGAAACTCAGGCTATTAAAATTTTGCATAAAGAAAATCTTAGCGATTTGCCTTGGCAAGATTTAAAGGTAGACGTGGTCTTGGAATGCACGGGTAAATTTAAAGACAAGAGTGAATTGAATTCGCACTTATCCCAAGGGGCTAAAAAAGTATTACTGAGTCAGCCCGGCGTCGATGTTGATTTTACTTTTATTGCAGGTGTGAACCATGAGCAATTAAGTGCGCAGCATAATATTGTTTCGGTGGGTTCGTGCAGTACTAATTGTGTCTTGCCTATTATGTCGTTGCTGGACAGTACACTTGGCATTGAACAGGGTGTCACCACTACCATTCACAGCGCCATGAACGACCAGCCCGTGATTGATGCTTATTCAAGTGACTTGCGTCGTACCCGAGCCGCAGTGACAAGTATTATTCCATTGGATACGGCATTGCCTAAAGGCATCGCGCGTATTATGCCGCACTTAGATGGCCGCATCGAAAGTTTGCACTTACGAGTGCCCACCTTAAATGTATCGGTGATGGATTTAAGTTTGCAACTTAAAAGCGACACTAGTGGTGAACAAGTAAACCAATTGATAAAAGACGCCTGTGATAAACAGCTTAAAAATATTATCGATTTTACCCAAGAAGCTCACGCGTCGGTGGACTTTAATCACGATCCCCATAGCGGCATTGTGGACGCCACTCAAACCCGAGTGAGCGGAAAACGATTGGTAAAATTATTGGTGTGGTTTGATAACGAATGGGCATTTGCAAATCGAATGATTGATGGTCTGCAGTATTTAAACAAGCAACACTAAATTTAGAATAGTTAGACACACTTATACATATTGGTAACTCAGTGCACTTGATGCGTGGGTAAGTTAAAAAATTAAAGGAAGAAAAGCATGACTGTACTTCGCATGGCGGACCAAAATCTTAAAGGCAAACGTGTATTAATTCGCGAAGATTTAAACGTGCCAGTTAAAGATGGTGTGGTGACATCCGATGCGCGCATTCGTGCTTCTTTACCGACCATTAAATTGGCACTAGAGGCTGGCGCAAAAGTGATGGTGATGTCTCACCTAGGTCGCCCTACCGAAGGCGAATTTGAAGAGAAATTCTCAATGCAGCCGGTAGCTGACTACTTAGCAAAGGCATTAAACATAAACGTGCCTTTGATCAAAGACTTTAAGCAAAGTATTGAAGTCAACGACGGCGAGTTGGTGTTACTTGAAAACGTTCGCTTTAATCCAGGCGAGAAAAAAGACAGCGACGAATTAGCGCAAGCCTACGCAAAGCTGTGTGATGTATTTGTAATGGATGCATTTGGTACTGCACACCGTGCTCAAGCCTCTACTCACGGTGTTGCGAAATTTGCACCGGTTGCCGTTGCTGGTCCATTGTTAACCGCTGAATTAGACGCGTTAGGCAAGGCCTTAGATAACCCTGCTCGCCCAATGGTCGCTATAGTCGGTGGATCAAAAGTATCGACTAAGCTAGAAGTGCTAGAAAGCTTGTCGGACATGTGTGACCAAATCATTGTGGGCGGTGGCATTGCCAACACGTTCCTTGCGGCCGCTGGCAAACCTGTGGGCAAGTCGTTATATGAAGAAAGCTTAGTACCTAAAGCTAAAGCGTTAATGGAAAAAGTGTCTATTCCAGTGCCAACCGACGTAGTGTGTGCCAAGAAATTTGCCGAAGATGCCGACGCAACATTAAAAGATGCCGCGGACGTAAGTGATGACGACATGATTTTTGATATTGGCCCTGAGTCGTCAGCTGCATTGGCTGAGGTGCTAAAGAGCGCCAAAACGATTATTTGGAATGGACCGGTTGGCGTTTTTGAGTTTGATCAGTTTGGCGAAGGCACTAAAGCGTTATCTTTAGCCATTGCCGATAGCGATGGCTTCTCAATTGCCGGTGGTGGTGACACGTTAGCAGCCGTTGATAAATATGATATCACCAATAAAGTCTCTTACATCTCAACCGGTGGTGGTGCTTTTCTAGAATTCGTAGAAGGCAAAACCTTACCGGCAGTTGCCATGTTAGAGTCACGCGCTAAATAAGCGCGTTTTGTCCACCGTTTTAGTAGTAGTAGTGTGTTATGAAAAATATTGTACTTATTTTAGTGATGATCGGCTTTGTATCAGCTTGTGCACATGACGCAGGCGGGCCCAGTAGGTTTACCGAGCTTGAGCATATTAATGACAATATCGAGCAGCGCCAGCGGGTAAACAATATGTACGATCATATAAATCATGGTGCAGTGTTGATGTATTAAAATTACCTTGGGTAATTTAGAATAGTTCTCAGTCAGTTAAAAATTACTTGTGGTCCTCAGTGGACCCCAAAACCCAGTTATATAAAGAGGAATCAAAATGGCACTTATCTCCATGCGCCAAATGTTGGATCACGCCGCCGAAATCGGTTACGGCGTACCAGCCTTTAATGTGAACAACCTAGAACAGATTCGTGCCATTATGATGGCGGCCGATCAAACTGATTCACCAGTAATTGTGCAGGCTTCTGCCGGTGCTCGTAAATATGCCGGTGCGCCTTTCTTGCGCCACCTTATATTGGCGGCCATTGAAGAATTTCCTCATATCCCAGTGTGTATGCACCAGGATCACGGTGGTTCACCAACCGTATGTCAGCGTTCAATCCAGTTAGGTTTCTCTTCTGTGATGATGGATGGCTCTTTGGGTGAAGATGGTAAGACGCCTATGAGCTACGAATACAATGTTGCAGTGACTAAACGTACGGTTGAAATGGCCCACGGTTGTGGTGTTTCAGTCGAGGGCGAGCTGGGTGTGCTAGGTTCACTTGAAACTGGCCAAGCGGGCGAAGAAGATGGTGTTGGCGCGGAAGGTATTCTTACTACAGATCAAATGCTTACCGATCCAGAAGAAGCCGCTGATTTTGTTAAGCAAACTCAGGTAGATGCTTTGGCGATTGCTTGTGGTACTTCACACGGTGCTTACAAGTTTACCCGTCCACCTACTGGCGACATTTTAGCCATCGATCGCATTAAAGAGATTCATAAACGTATTCCTAATACTCACTTAGTTATGCACGGCTCTTCTTCTGTGCCCCAGGAATGGCTAAAAATCATCAATGAATTTGGCGGCGAAATCCCTGAAACTTACGGTGTGCCTGTTGAGCAAATCGCCGAAGGCATCAAACACGGCGTGCGCAAGGTCAATATAGACACCGATTTACGTTTGGCCTCTACTGGTGCCATTCGTCGTTTTATGGCTGAAAACCCAAGTGAATTTGACCCACGTAAATACTTCACTGCGTCGGTTAAAGCCATGCAAGATATTTGTGTTGCCCGTTATGAAGCCTTTGGAACTGCCGGTAATGCCAGCAAGATCAAAGCGATTTCTTTAGACGCTATGTTTGATAAATACCAAGCGGGTGACTTTAACGTTTAAGTTAAGACAACCCGTTTAAAAGGCCCGCTATGCAAATGTATAGCGGGCTTTTTTATGCCCATGGATGGGCGGTATAGCGCGGTGTCATGGATGGCAAGGAGCGCATCTTTTCAGGATGCGAGGGCTTCTAAAATTACTGAAGGTATTTTCTACTCTCGGTAATACCTCTTCGAAAACACTTTTGCGTTATCCTAATAAATCACACTATGTGGTAATGCGTTCCCTACCGAATACACCCTTGTACAAGTATCAATATATTGAAATTTTAAACTCTCAAAACCCCACTAACTTTCAATCAAATACCTTTGTAATAACTTCATTTGAATAAAATTCCCTTCTCGAATACCTTTTAAAACATCGATCATGGCCCGTAATTCAAGAATTTTAGTGTCTTCTTTTTCAAGCATGTCTAAAGTTGTGGGTAAGTGCACTACAGAGTTTAAATCCGTTTCCTTCTTTTTTAGCGAAGCGGTACTGATGTTTAATCTGTCACTTTCATAGTTGTTATTACTTTGTGTGGAACTACTGGAGGAGAAACTGCTGGTGGTGTTGCTTGTTCTAAAAATAGTTTGCGACAGGGGTGTTTGAGTAAAAACATTAACTTGAGGGTTGTTAATAAGTGCCGTGCCCTCAGTAATAATAACCCCAACGGATGCTCCGGCTAATTCAATAGTAGGAACGTGCTCCCCCACTTCCAATGGCATCGCCCATTCCATTTGAAATACGTAGGTGGCCTTACCCGACTCCATTAATGCCGCACTGCCTTGGGTGATACGTGCTTGGGCGTTGTTATTCTCGTCGTTAAAGGTGTACTGAGTGTCGGTGGCGTGTAAAAAAATTGCCCCTACTTGAGCTTCGCTAAAAGATATTAAACGTTCAGGTTGATCTTGATTGGCGGGTTGCCACACTTTTAGCTTATGATAAATACTGTCGTTTTCATCTATCCAGCCATTACCATCACTGTCGTATTGGGCCAGCTCACTAAAACCTTGCCCCGACGTTGCGCCAAATAATTCATTGCCGCTGGTAATTTTTCCGTCGCCATTTTTATCAAATGCAATGTACCCAAGTCCCGCGCCTAATTGCTTTAAGAGTTCTGGCTGACCGTCGCTGTTTAAATCAAATTCAAACGAGCCCTCGTCAATGGTGGGCACTTGACCTGTAAGAGATATTACTAAAGGATCTACCCAATCTTGTGCACTTTGAAATATTTCTCCAGTGGACTCTTGGTGAAACGTATTTGCAAAATCCAATTGCATCATAAAATCGATGGTGCGGCCATCTTCAGTTATGACCTCCCCCACAGACTCAAATATAAGTCGTTCAGAGCTGTCATATACGTTATATAGCTGAGTGTGTAAGACATCGTTTACGCCTTCAGTCTCATTGTTATTGGCTTGTGGGCTGCGCCATGTCTCTATTGTCACCTCTTGCTCGGTGTAACTTTGCACCTGTTCATGGAGTTCATCTTGCTGCAATAAAAACTGGCTATGATCTTGATACTGAATGGCGCTTTGGGTTTTTGCATAAAGTCTAGATTGATACTCTTGCGAATGCATACGCTTGGCGACTACCGTTTGATTGGCTAAATCTGAGCTGTTCAATCGCTCACTGCTACTGGTCATGGATGACAGCTGCATTTTTTCATGGAAAGTACCTTGATGTATCAAGGCTTGGCTAATTTTCATTTTGACTCCCAGTTAAGAACTTATCTCGCCCTAGCGACATAAGACTCCCCGAGTGATTATGTTTAGACCTTATCGGCCAAAAAACTAAAACCTTAAGCTTTAGGGCACCTCTACTAATTGCTTGTAGTCTCTGGCTTTACGTCTAATACAGAATCAAGGCGGGCTTTCGAAGAAATGTTTATTGCCTTTCAAGGAAGCTCAACGCTGAGTCTGGGTTAGACGTAAAGCCCCGAAGGGCGAGTCCTGGAGCATACATTTACGGCGTTGCGCCCCTTGAAAATGGAACCACCATTTCACTGCGGAGTGCGTCTTGTAACTGCACGCATCGGTCACGCAGAGGCTGTAATCAATTAATAGTGGTGCCCTGAATAAATGAAACGTAACTTGGCTATACTGCAAACATTCACAAGACAAGGAATGATCCATGCTATGGCAGGCTGAAGAGGTAAAGGCGAATATCCCTGAGTTAAATATGGAGGGGCAAAAGCACGTTTTAGCGCCAGAAGTTGTGGCGTATAACCAATATTACGGCTTAGATTTTGAAGCACGCATAATAGGTCTTGAGCATACTGTGGGTAAGTTTAAAGCGGCGGGTTTTGATGTGGTAGCCCATGTGTATCGCTTTCAAAAGGCCGCTGGTACCGTTTATATTCATCATGGCTATTACGATCATGTGGGTATTTATAATCACATTATTGAGCACTGTTTGCAGCAGGGCTACAACGTCTTTATTTATGATTTACCCGGTCATGGTTTAAGCAGTGGTGAGCGAGCCGGTATTACCTCTTTTTCTCAGTATGACGATGTATTTGAGTGTGGTCTAAAACTAATACAAAAGTACCTGCCGCAACCCTTAGTGGTTATGGGGCAAAGCACGGGCGGGGCGGTGATTATTAATTACTTGTTAAGCCGTGGAATTACTAAGCAAACCTCTCCTTTTAAACAAATATATTTAATGGCGCCATTAGTACGCCCTACGAGTTGGGTAAGCGGCCAATTTTTTTATTACCTAGTGCGTCCGTTCACCGGTAAAGTTAAGCGAGTATTCGCCAAAAACTCAGGCAATGCAGCTTTCTTAAAATTTATAAGTCAGCAAGATCCATTGCAGCCCTTAGCGCTACGTACCAGTTGGGTGGGGGCATTAAAGAAATGGATTAAATCTATTGAAGCCACAGAGCCGGTAAATTTAGAGGTACAGGTAATCCAGGGTACCGATGACGGTACTGTGGATTACCAGCACAATATGAAAATATTGACGGAAAAATTCATAGGTTTAAAGATTAAATATGTCGTTGCAGGGGGTCATCAGCTGGTCAATGAAGAGCCCATTAAACGGGCGCAAGTGTTCGCGGTTATGACGCCATTGTTATAATCCTTAAGGCGTGCACGTGTAGTACTTTCAAGGCTTTGCCGTTACACTGGGGCCTAGGAAAATCAAAATAACAAGATGATATATATCATGGAGCACGGTAGTCATGTTTAGGCCTTTTCGGGTAGTTGCCCTCGTAATCTTTTCTTTAATCTTAGCTGGGTGCGCAACCTACGGCCAAGATGTTCGCGGTGGCTTAACACTGGCGCAAAATGGTCAATATACACAAGCGGCCAGCGCCTTAGAAAAAGCGCTAGACCCCAAGGGAGATGATCGCCTGTTGTATTACACCGAACTAGGGGTGGTATATCACTTGGCAGGGGACTATGAAAAATCTAATAAATTGTTACAAACGGCCGAGCGCATAGCCGAAGATTTATACACTAAACGCATCAGCGATATGCTTACCACGGCCATGACGAATCCTCGTCAAGGTGTATACCGAGCAGCCGACTTTGAACGTGTATTTATTAATTATTATAAAGCCCTTAACTATTTCATGATGGCCGCCAATGGCCAAACGGCTGCGCAAAAAGAAAAAGCATTAGAAGGTGCGCGCATTGAAAGTCGTCGCATGGATATGATTTTATCGTCCATCGAGCACAAAAAAGGCAGCTACCAAGAACAAGCCGACAAAGAAAAATCCATGTTTAGTAAGCTTATGCGTATTTTTGATTTGATCAGTGGCGAAATCATAGATAAAAACGCCATTGTTTATCGCAACGATGCCTTTGGCCATTACCTTGCGGGTGTTATTTACGAACAGCATCAAGAACACGACGATGCCCGCGTGGCTTACCAAAAATCGGCTTCTCTTTATGAAAGCGGCTATCAAAAGCAATACGGCCTAGACAGCGGTATGACCGAACAAGCTTGGTTCGACACCATTCGCATGATGCAAAAAGCGGGCGGCTGGGAAAACGAATGGCCGCTATTAAGCCAAAGCAAGCTAAGCAAGGCTAAGCGCACCTCACTACGAGACTTTAATCGTAATGGCCATTTATTGGTTATTGAGCATTCAGGTATCGTGCCTGAGCGTGACGAGATGAATATGATCCTTACCGCTGACCTGAATACTCAGGAAATAGTGGTTTCGCCTATTTTAGTGGGTGATAAGGCACGTCAATTAGATCAACGTTTTTGGTTTTTTGCTTTATACGCCGATAAGGGCATTAAAGATTTATTAAGTGCCGCTTACGAACAGCGTATGGTGCCAGCCCTTTTACAGTTTGGTTTAGTTAAACGTGAATATCTTGGGCCTTTATGGGGGGTGGCCGACGGTTTAGGACTGGTCAATGTTCTTAAAGATGGCATGCGTATTACCGTGCCTTATTATCGTATCAGTGACTTTGCTAAGTCGGGCTCTTCTACCTTATCGGTGAATGGTAAAGATCATCAGCTTATCCTAGGGCAGTCGGTGTCTAATATGGCCATTCAGCAGCAGCTATTATCTTCCAGTACTGACTTACAAGAGGCCATGGCCCGTGCGGCGTTTAAAAACCTGTCAGTGGCTAAGGCGGCATCCTTGGGTGGCGACGCGAGTGCTGTGTTAGGGTTTATCGGCAAAATCGCCGCCACTGCCAGCTCGGCGGCCGAAACACGTAATTGGTTGTTACTGCCTAAGCAAATAAAGATTTCCCGTATAGCCTTGCCTGCTGGTGAACATGACGTGACGCTGGTGAGCGAACTGAATAATGGCCAGGGTGCTCAGAAAAGCTCCAAGGTAAATATTAAAGACGGTAAAATGTCGGTATGGAAAGTGCGCAGTTTTGGCCATAAACCCGGTGCAAAAACGCAACAAGTTGGCCTATAACGGCTGAGTCCTGTCTAAGTGATGCGTGTTGATTTCACTCGCAATTCTTGGGCAAGCTCCTAAAATGAATTAATCTCAGTATTTAACCTCAAAGATAAATTGGAAATTAGACAAGGATCTCAAAATGAATAAAGTTGTACGTTTGTCACTGGTAGCAGCGTTGTCTGCCGGCATGTTAACCGCTTGTGGCGGCACTCAAGTAAAAAGAGTCGACAGCAATAAAGAGATTGCCCTAACGGATCGCTGGAATGATACCGACTCGCAATTAGTGTCTAAAGAAATGATTGGTGACATGTTGTCGTTTCCTTGGATTCGCGACCATAAATCAGAAAATGGCGGTGACAAACCAACTGTGATTATTCAGCGTGTGCGTAATAAGTCACATGAACACATTGCGGCCGACACTTTCTTAAACGATTTAAAGCGCGCCATTATTCGCACCGGCGATGCTCGTTTTATCGCCGCCGGCGCCGAGCGTGATGATATTCGTAATGAACGCAGCGACCAGGAATTAAACGCTAAAAATGCTAAAGAAATGGGCATTGAAATCGCCGCCGATTTCGCATTGTCAGGCAGCATCAACTCTTTTGTGGACCAGGTAGACGGGTCGCGTGTCACCACTTATCAAGTTGATTTGAAACTGATTAACATGGAAAGTAATGAAGAAGTTTGGAACGGTCAGAAGAAGATTAAAAAATTCCAGGAAAAATCCAGTTACGGGTGGTAGGCCTGAAAAATGATAAATGCAAAATCAATCATAGCGGTACTGGCAGCCAGTTTAGTCCTGTCAGCTTGTGGGACTAATCCCACCAAGACTAAATCTCAGGCCATGCCCGATTGGATCGTTAATGAACCAGCACGGGCAGGTCATGCTTACGGTGTCGGCAGCGCACAGGTTTATACAAACGATGCCGAAGCGTTGCAGCGGGCCCGTGATGCAGCTCGTGTGGCGATGGTACAAAAGCTTAAAGTGACGGTGGGCGGCTCTTTCAGTCAAGACATTACTGAGTCTCGTCAAACCGGTAAGCAAACCATGCTAGTGCAAACGGTGCGTAATACCATTACCAGTAGCATTCCTGAGGCGCAATTTGATAACCTGCAAGTGCAAGAAAATTTTGTGGGGGATGGTGTGGCTTATAGTCTAGTACACTTGGACCGAGTGAAGGCCACCAGTTTGTTACGTCAACGTATTGGTGAGCTAGATCTTCAGGCCACTGACTTGGACGCTAGCGTATCTGCCAATTTGCCAACACTGAAACAGTTGCAAGGGTTGCTGCCAGCCTTAACGTTCATTGAACAACGAGAGCAATTGTCTGATCAGGCGCAGTTAGTCGATGTGAATAGTCGTCGCCCGCGTAAAGATGAGATGCTGGTAAACGTTGAAAAGCGTATCCAAACATTACTAGATAGCCTAGTAGTGACGTTGTCGGCCAGTGATCAGCAGGGTAAAACTATTCGTTCAGGTTTGTCGAAATATCTTACCGATTTAGGACTGCGTATCAGCAATGCCAATGGTGATTTACAGCTTGTTTACGGCGCACAATTACGCGCGGTAGAAAAAGGTGGTCGCTTTATTGTGTTTGCCTCCGGTCAAGTGCAAATTAAAGATAGCGCTGGTCGCCTGTTAAGTGAATTTAGCAAGGAAGCCAAAGGGGTAAGCGGGGCGTCAAATTCTCAAGCCCAAGTGAAGGCGGTGCAAAATTTAGCCGAAAGTTTAGGCAAAGAATTAGCCGTGAGTTTACTTCAAAAGATAGATTAATTTAGCGCCCATTGGTGCCTTAAACATCGCCAAATTCTTTGGCGATGTTATTCCATGTTTTCAGTTTATGTCTGCTTTTTTAACAATTTCACTTGTGCAAATTCATCCATTAAATCCAGTGCTAAAGCGGCTAGCGTAGGGTCAAACTGGGTGCCTGAGCCTTGAGTGATATGTTCGCTTATTTCCTGTTGGCTAAAGGCGGCCCGGTAGTTCTTACTGCGCCCCAGTGAATCAATTACATCCACAACCGATACTATACGTGCGGCAATATCAATTTGCTCACCCTTTAGTTGCTTTGGTTGCCCTTGGCCATCCCAGTGTTCATGATGTTGCGCAGCAATGGTACTGGCCATTTTTAAAATAGGCCGTTGTGATTTGCCTAAAATAGTCGCGCCAATGTCAGTATGTAGGTTCATGGCGACACGCTCTTGCGGCTCAAATATTCCTTGTTTGTTAAGTAACTCATCACTGATACCAATAGTGCCTATGTCGTGTAATGGCGCCGCCAGTTTTATGCGCTCACAAGTGCTGTCATTTAGACCGGCTTTTTTTGCCAGTATATATGCCATCTGGCTAACGTGGCGCACATGACTGCTGTCATCAGGTGAGCGCCTTTCGATGGTTTCACTTAATACATATACCAGCTCAGCACGGCTGTCTTGAATTTTACTTTTTTGGCTTAAGTTGTGATGGGTAATCGCCACACAGCGAGTATATATATCTAATAAATGGCTGCCCATTTTATCCAAAGAGGCATTGGGCTTAACGTATAAAAGGTTTTCACCGACTAAAGGCGTTTTGTAATAACCAATATATACGCTGTCTTCACAGAGGCTGTGGTGGTCACTTTTGGCTTTATCAAAATACTGTACTATTTCATCGGGCAGGTTTTGATTGTTATCAAGTTGTTCCTTAATTTTGCCGGTAGCCGCCAATATTGAATATTTTTGTTGCGTCGCTCGGGCGGCAACGGCATCAATGGGGGTATGTGCACATACCGCACCCTCATCTAAATTCAGTAAGGTCCCCATTTCAGCCAGTACCGCACTGGCAAAAATAGTGAGCTTGTGAGTATCCACAATTTTGGAGGTTGCTTCTATTAAGTTATATAAACCTTGGCGGTTAGCAGCAATGGCTCGAATATCGCGATAACTGCGCAGAGTGCTGTATAACAAGGTTTTTAATTTGGTGCTGGTTAACTCCGTTTTGTTCTTGTAATCATTAATGTCGTACTTAGCAATAACCGTCTCTTCGGGTGCTTGACCGGGCTGACCGGTTCTTAACACAAGTCGGATATCGCTATCTTTAAGCTCTTCTCGGATGTACTGCACTAAGCGCAGGCCTGCATCATCCGTTTCCATCACCACATCCACTAAGGCTAGGGCGAAAGGCTCCTGTTCATTTAATATTTGTTTGGCTTCGGCCATTGAATAGGCGTGCACAAGGTCGATAGGGGCATGGTCAAAGCGGCAATGGCTTAACACTAATGAGGTAACCTTATGCACCTGTTCTTCATCGTCTACGATGAGCAGGCGCCACTTTTTCCCCGACCACAGGGCTTGTTCAGGTTTTTCCTCTATAACCGGTTCATCTGCGCCAAATAGCAGATCAGAATCCGACATAATATCTCCTGGTAGGACTAAGACTAAAACCTGGGTCGTGAGGCTTGCGTCAAAAAGTGTGCGCTTAGTATTAGTTTAGACATATCTTCGCAGTCTGCTGCTACTCTGTATAAATGAAGCGAAATTAGTTTGAGGCTTTACAGCTTTTAATCGAATTTGGCTGGGGCTTGTCTATGCCTAACCCTATCAGGGAGTGAAAGTAGCTATGTACAGTCAGAACCCCTGGATTAGCCACTAAGGGAGTGAGCCTTAATGAGGCAATGGTTTGCTCGTCTAGGATTCGGGCAAAAGATACAACTGCTTATGAACCTTGTCAGCATGAGTGTGCTGACGATTGCTATTACGGCCATAGGATTCGGTTTTTATGGGGAATTTAAGCGTAATTTAGAGCATCGAGTGTTACAGCAAAGTAATCTTCTGGCCGACGCTGCGGCCGTGGGTGTGGTATTTGACCAGGCCGAGTCGGTGGCCATGCTCATTGGGTCTTTGGCGGTAGATGAAAATGTACGCTCTGCTGTGGTGTATAAAAAAGAGGGTTTGGCTAATTATAAATACTTTGCCCATTATAGCCGAGAGCCAACAACAGCTGCCGACTTTGTGTTTCGGGCGGGGCTTGTACAAGAATGGATAGATGGCAGCTTTGTGCTACGGCTGCCCATATTGGTGGACAATGAGGAAGTGGGCCGTTTCATTATCACCGAAGACGATAACTACCTAAGCGGCTTTGCCTTTAACAGCATAAAATATATGTTACCTATTTTTTTGGTGAGCATGTTAGTTGTGTGGGTGGTGTCACGCAGTGTACGTGGACGACTCGCAGCCCCTTTAAGCGAACTTACCGCCGCGGTGCACGAGGTGGCCTATAATCAAGAGTACGGCCAGCAAGTAAAAATTGTCAGTGATGATGAACTGGGGGAGTTGGGCAATGCGTTTAATCACATGCTGGGTAAGTTATCTCAACATGAAGCCTTTCGGGTAGAAAAAGAAGGCGAGATTATTAAGCTCAATGCCGACCTAGAAGAAAAAGTGTTTGATCGCACCAAAGAATTAAAAACCAGCCTAGATAATTTAAAGCTCACGCAGCAGCAGCTGGTGGAACAAGAAAAAATGGCGTCACTAGGAGAGCTAGTGGCTGGGGTGGCCCATGAAATTAACACTCCCATAGGGGTGTGCATTACCGCCGTGAGTCACTTAGGGGAAAGCATTGTTGTGATAGTGAAAGCGTTTAAAGATGGATCACTCACTAAACAGCAATTTTCAGACATGATCTCTGTCATCACAGAAAGCGCGGGCATTGTCGATAGCAATTTGCGTCGTGCTGCGGATTTAGTGAAGGCATTTAAAGCGGTGGCGGTGGATCAATCCAGTGCCGAGCGCAGAACCATTGGTCTTGAAGATTACCTACACGACATTTTGACATCCCTGCGGCCCAAACTTAAACGCACTCCACATGAAATTAATATTGAAATAGAAAGTGATATTCAGCTGTATTGTGACCCCGGCCTCATCTCGCAAATTTTCACTAACCTCATTATGAATTCGCTGAATCACGCCTTTAAAGTGGATCAAGTGGGTCAGATAAAAATTCAGGCCAACCAATTGGGTGATACCTTGCACCTAAGTTATGCCGATAATGGGCAAGGGATCGAACCTGAAATACTTAATCGATTGTTTGACCCATTTGTGACCACTAAGCGAGGCCAGGGTGGCAGTGGCTTGGGCACCCATATTATTTACAACCTTGTGACTCAGGGGTTGGGTGGACGTATTCAATGTGCCAGTGAGGTAGGCAAGGGTGTGCGTTTTGATATTACCTTGCCCATGAAAGGGCTGTCAGAAAATCACACGGCAGAAGGTTAGGTCGTCTATTTTTTTAAAAGGCCCAATCTAGTACTGGGTTAAACTCGCCATTATTTGGCCACTTACCGCCAACATGTAACGTTCAATCGTTAGTGTATTTCTCTCCGTTTTAGCTATAAATTCAGTGCCTGTTATTCCATCTCGTTTTTGGGGCGTAAATATGATCACTTAAAGTGTTAGTAAACACTACTACCTCATACCTTTGGATGATAGCCAGCGGGAAAAACTCCTAGATGTAACGGGACAAATGTACTGCCTTTTTATTTCTAAATTACGCTGTAGGTTGTGTAAAAGTAATCAGTCAAACTAGGTCACTTAAGGGAAGTATGGCTTAAAATATACAGGTTGAATGAGGACAATGGGCGATTTGCACCTTTAACAAATGGTGACGAATAGGTTACATTGCCACGGCGATTTACAGTGGTTTACAAAGTGTGTCACAAACAGGTTAAGCGCTTACTTAGGCACAACCAAAGCTGTGACTGATGTCACGGTGTTTCTCTGTTAAGCGTATACAGTTAATAATAAGAATAAAGTTACGGATAGCTTCTAGATCACGATGTTTGTTTTACAAGGTAGTAAAAGCAAAGGTCGGAGCAATAAACATGAAATCACAACGTCCAGATTTGATGGTGATCATCAGCTTTATCTTTGTTATTGGTGCAGTGGCTACTAGCCTTACAGCCAACAGCGAAGATCAAAATGTTCACTCTCAGGTTACCCAGCACATCATTCGTTAATATTATTAACGAATGTTTAGAGATTTTTCAGTTAAGAAATCTGTATGACTTTTTCGTCGGTCACTATGGCATTAAGTGGTACATCCCAACTTTCAATAGGTAATTGCGGTACCTGTTGGAAGTGGTGGGCTAAGCCAATAAGCTTGGGCTTTTGTGCGCCTTGACGGCCATTTAAAAACGCAAACGTTCGATCATAATAGCCTCCCCCCATACCTAAGCGCCCCCCCTGTTCGTCAAATGCCACTAAGGGCAATAACACCACATCTAATTGATTTGCGTTGAGCATTTGGTTGCGCTTATGGTCGGGTTCTTCAATGCCAAACTTATTGTTGGTTCTGGGGCCATCGTAATCGGCAAACCATAGATGTTTGTCTTTCACTGGATGTAAACTGGGTAGATGACAGTGTTTTTTACGGTACAGGGCTTTATCGGCAAAGACTCTAGGGTCTATTTCACCATCATGGGCTAAATATATGGCGATATTGCGAGCGCGTTGAAACCAGGCTTGGCTCATTAATAGTTGGCTGAGTTTACGAGACGCTAACAGTTGTTGCTGAGCCGATAGGGAGACACGCTGCTGGCGCATGGATTCACGAATGGCTTTTCGCTGTTGTGATAAATTACCGGCCAAAACACTGCCCGATCAATTTGATAGCCGACAGGCATGCAAATTCATTTAAAATAGGACTCTCCACTGTGCCGCTGTCAGAGAAAGGCCTTGAACCGAGAGGTCCAAGGAGGTGGTTCCTGATCTGATTTGGGCTTTCCGCTCAAGGCGGACTTGCACTCCCTCAA
>MAAA01014034.1_pt1 | contig 31913 bp, 20 predicted proteins | sample 1115971 | NCBI WGS metagenome assembly MAAA01 (sample SAMN04961123, study PRJNA320927) | seawater metagenome | isolation source: sample BD02T6 sea water enriched with oil for 6 days | place: USA:Gulf of Mexico | collected 2013-07-27 | reverse complement strand
TATAACCTGGTGGCCAAATTCACCACAGATTTAACGGTGGGTGAGCTAAATATGGCCCTTAAAACCATCGAAGATAATCACGGACGCGAGCGTACCGGCCCTAAATTTAGCGGCCGAACGTTAGATATTGATATTTTAATCTATGATGATTTAGTGGGTGAGATTGACGGGGTAAGTTTGCCCAGGGATGAAATTACCAAAAATGCGTTTGTGTTATTGCCCATGAAAGACATAGCAGCAGATGTGTTGCATCCCGAGCTTGAAGTGAGTTACGGACGGCTTTGGTTTTTTTATGATAAAGAAAAGCAAAAGCTTTGGCAGGTAGAGTTAGCTTGATTCGTTATTTATGATCGCCTGCAAGCAGTCTCGTACTTGGCTGCTGCAGGCGACCTAGTAGCACCTTAGCTAGCGTTTTAACGGTGCTGTTGTACGCCCACCATCCATATGAATAATTTGCCTATTTATATTGTCATTGTTCTCTAAAGTAATGCGGTTTGCACTATGCTTTCAACACTGCTCAGGTGTTTCATGGGGGTTTTCTGAAGTATCTCTTGCTGCATACTGGTGTCACTTTCGTGATCGGGCAGTAAGGTTGCCCCTGGACGAATGCCGTTCAGTGCACCTAAACTTTGGCTTTTTTAAAGTGGATAGCTTCACATTGTGCTTATCTTTGAGTTTCTACCTCTCTTCCTTTCATGTGTGTCCACACCTGTTGTAAGTTCATTTAATCTCTCTATATGTTCTAGTCCTTTGAGGTGAGTGCTGTTCGTGGTTATTAAATGAACAGTTTGTTGTAGGTGCAGCCGATTATCCTCATCTTCAAATGTAAAATTAATTGCCGAAACGTAAAAGATTATTTTATGGTCTATGAAAAAGTCAATCATTCTATATACTAACTGCCAATTTAGTCTGGCTAAAGTTAATTATTGAGAACTGCGTCTGGTTGAATTTTGTACATTAGGCGTGGGTGAGTTTTCTTTGGTGGTTTATCTTGCTGGTAATTCGTAAGAGTTTAGGCAGTGGGGCTCCACTAGTTTTCATTGGTTGTATTTTGGTTTTATATAGTTAGGGCTGTAGTAGATGGCGTAAGTTGGTGAGTGTGTCACTGGCTAGGTTGTGTATTTCAAGGAGGCAGTATGAGTAAAAAAACAGTGGGCTCGGTAGCACCCAAAGAACGCGTAAATATATCTTACAAGCCAGCCGTTGGGGATGCTAAATCTCAAGTTGAGTTGCCGTTAAAGCTGCTTGTGTTGGGTGATTTTGCGGCAAGACCTGACGATCGTATTATGGAGGATAGGGAAATTATTGAAGTTGATAAAAATAACTTTGATGAGGTTATGGCAGGTATGGAGCTAAGTACCAGCTTTAGTGTGCCGAATCGCTTGGTTGATGGTTCTGAAGAAGAAATTAATATTAGCCTTAAGCCTAAAAGTCTTAAGGACTTAACCCCTGATAACCTTGCCGAAAGCATTCCTGAGCTTAAGAAGGTGCTAGAGCTTAGAGCGGCTTTGAAGGCGTTAAAGGGTCCTCTTGGTAATGTGCCTCAAATGCGTAGAACCATACAGTCCATGGTGACTGACGAATCAATTAGAGACCGCCTTATTCAAGAAGTTGGTCAAGATTCTGAGTGAAGTAATAAATATTTACCAGTTTAAGGCGTAGAGGTGTCAAGTATGACAGAAACAGCAGAAGCCGTAGTAGAAGGGACTTTGATCGAAGAGATCTTGGGCTTTACTCGTATCTCGGTAAACGATGAAAGCTATCCTGTGGTTAAGCAAGGGGTGGAAGAGTTATTAAAGGAAGTGTTGGCACGAGATCAGGAAACGGTTCGTGTTGATAAATCTTTTGTTGATTTAATGATCAAAGAGCTAGATGAACGCTTAAGTAAGCAGATGGATGAAATCCTTCACCATGAGCAGTTTAAAATCATCGAGCAGCCGTGGAGAAGTTTGAACTTCCTGATTGATCGTAGTGATTTCACGCAAAATATAAAAGTGGAAATCCTAAATGCTACCAAGGATGACTTGGCAGAAGATTTTGAAGATGCTCCAGATATTACTCAAACGGGTATATACCGTCGCGTATATACCGACGAATATGGCCAGTTTGGTGGTGAACCCTACGGTGTGGTGATTGGTGATTACCAATTTAGTCATAAAGCCAGTGATGTTCGTTTGCTTAAGGATATGAGCAGCCTAGCTGCCATGACACACGCTCCTTTTATAGCGTCTGCAAATCATGAGTTTTTTGGTATTGACGATTTTGAAGAGCTGCCCTCATTAAAGGAATTAGAATCCATATTTGATGGTGCGCCATATATCAAATGGCGTGAGCTTAGAGAGTCAGAAGATTCTCGCAATGTGGGCTTAACACTGCCTAAGTTTATGTTACGTCCGACCTACGGTGAAGACTTGTTGGTTCGCTCTTTTGAGTATCAAGAAGAAGTGGCTGGTAAGAAAGATTACCTGTGGGGTAACGCCTCATATGCATACGCTAGTCGACTTGCAGACAGCTTTGCGCAATACCGATGGTGCCCTAATATTATTGGCCCTCAGTCTGGTGGTGCGGTTGAGGATATGTCAATTAATGTTGTTGAAAGTGACGGTCGAGCTGAAATATTTGGTCCAGTAGAAACCATTATTTCTGATCGTAAAGAATATGAACTGGCTGAGCTGGGCTTTATACCACTTACTTTGCGCAAGGGTGGGGATCATGCAGTGTTCTTCTCGTCTAACTCTATTCAAAAGCCAAAGAAGTTTGGTAATGATCAAGAAGGCAAGGTTGCAGAGTTAAATTACCGTTTAGGTACTCAATTACCTTATTTGTTTATTGTGAGCCGTTTAGCGCATTACATTAAAGTTTTGCAGCGAGAAAATTTAGGAAGCTGGAAGACGCGAGCTGACTTAGAGACTGAGTTAAACAAGTGGTTGCGTCGTTATGTTGCTGATCAAGACAATCCATCTCCAGCAACTCGTAGCTCTCGACCGCTACGTAATGCAGTGTTAACTGTATCTGAAGTTGAAGGTGAAGCTGGTTGGTACTCTGTTTCAATGAGTGTTACCCCCCATTTTAAATTCATGGGTGCAAATTTCACATTGTCATTAAGCGGTATGCTAGAAAGGGCTTAATCTAAGGCTCTCTAGGACTAACAACAATAAAAGGGATAGGTCAGTTATGCCAAATGAAATCTTTGTCACGATAGAAGATGCTGAGGGGAATAACCTCACCGAAGGCGCTTCATCTAAAGAAAGTATTGGTTCAAGCTACAAAGAAGATCATGCAGACAAAATCTTTGTGCAGGCTTTTAAGCAAAAGAGTGTTTTACCAATTGATCAACGTAATGGTCAGGTGACGGGTGTTAGGCGTCACGAGTATCTTGAAATAAGCAAGATGATTGATAAAAGCAGTCCGTTGTTGGCAGAGCTACTATCTCAACCTACAGATTTAAATATTCACGTTGAATTTTATCGTTCACCAGATGAAACAAGCGCTGGCGAGCCAGTATGTTATTTTCAAATTAAAATAGCAGAGGCTAAATTGGTGAATATAGAAACACTTTCACCTAATGCAATGGACCCAGCCAATGACCATTACATGGCAATGGAAACATTGCAGTTTAGTTTTAATGCGGTTGCTTGGAAGCATGGTGTTTGTGGTACTGAGGCCGTTGATACAGCTTCAAACGGTGAAAATGCAGAGCTGGTTGCATTTGACGATTAGTGAGCTCTGTTTTACTGGTTTAACGTATATTGAATAACATCTACTGCGTATTTAAATCGTAATAAACATAAAAAGGATATGAATTATGCCAAATGAAATTTTTGTAACTATCGAAGATGCTGAAGGTAATAACTTAACCGAAGGTGCATCTTCTAAAGAAAGTATTGGTTCTTATTACAAAGAAGATCATATGGATAAAATTTCTGTTCAGGGTTTTGAGCAGAAAAGTGTTTTACCAATTGATCGTCGTAATGGTCAGGTTACGGGTGTGCGCCGTTATGAGTATGTTGAAATAACCAAACTTATTGATAAAAGCAGTCCGCTATTGGCTCAACTTTTATCACAGCCAACAGACTTGAATATTCACGTTGAATTTTATCGTTCTCCTGATGAGACTAGCAGTGGTGAACCTGTCCGTTATTTCCAGATTAAAATGGCTGAAGCGAAACTGGTAAGTATGGAGCTGAGCTCTCCAAATGCAATGGATCCAGCCAATGATCATTATATGGCCATGGAAAAGTTACAGTTTAGCTTTAACGCTGTTGCTTGGAAGCATGACGTGTCAGGTACAGAAACTGTAGATACCGCCTCAAACGGTGAAAACGCTGAATTGGTTGTATTTGAAGACTAGTCATATCGCGTTTAACCGCAGTTTTTGCCATGCAAATTCTGCGGTTTATTTTTATTAGTAGATTGTTTCACTTTGGTATTGGGTTATGCAAAAACACGTCAATTACGGATTAGCTTTATTATTACTGTTTGGGCTTTTTGGCTGTTCGGTACAGCAAGCGAGCTGGAGTGGTGGTATTGAAGATGTTCCGCCAATAAGTGTTGATGACCCGCAAAAAAATGGTAATACCTGGTTTTGGCAGGACAAGCAAAACCGCTGGCATTATCGTGACTCCGATAAAGTACAGGCTGAATATATGAGCTGGGACTTTGAGTCTCAAGCTATTGTATTTCGTTTTCATGCGCCTCAGCAGCTGAATATGTATGTTGGTAAGCCCCATAGTTTGTTTTTAAGGGTTTTTCAGTTGTCTGGTTTAAAAGTGTTTGATGAAATCAGAAAGACACCAGCAGGTGTCCAAGAATTGTTAAGTGAAAAAGATATTGATGCCAGCATACTGTCTAGTACAGACGTTTATGTGGCACCAAATGAAATAGAAAAAATTGCAATAGATCGTCATAAGGCCACACGTTTTGTGGCAGTCGTGGCAGGTTATTACGGTTTGGATCCAGCAGAAACTGTAAGGGTGTTTCAAGTACCTTCAGTATCAAACCGTGAAGAAGAGCTTAATTTTACCGTTGCTGATATTAACCCATTTGCAACGCCAGCAGCCAGTGAAGCGGCTCGAATTAAGGCTTGGGTTGACCTGGGTGTAACAAAAATTTCCAGGTTGCAAATGGTTGCTGAATAGACTTTGTAGAATAAAAGGTCGTTAGTATTTAATTAATTAGTACAAATTTATCGTATAGGTTTAACCAGTGAACTTTAAACAACCACTGTATTGGCACCAAGGGCTTTTTCTTCAGCCTCAGCATTTTCAGTATGCTTCATTGCATTCTAAGCATGTTGATATCCAGTACATGAAGCAGAGCAGCAGCTTCCCTTGGGGGGTTGTTAGTATTCAATTGGATGAGTTGGCGCTCAATAGTGGTGCTGTGGATATACGTGCAGCTGAGTTGTTGTTCGAAGATGGAACTTTGCTGGATTTCCCTGCCAATGTTCACTTGCGACCACGAAACTTCGAAGCTCAATGGCAAGACAGAGCCAAGCCGTTACAAATTTACGTGGGCTTGACTCGTCTTAATGATGATGGCGGGAATGTGACGCTGGTTCCCAGTTATAACAATGCACCAGAAATAAACACCCGTTACGTATCGTTAAATTCTGGAGAAAACTTCCAAGATTTACATGAGGGTAACAATGAAACCAATCTTAAAACTCTTAAATACGCGCTAACGATTTACTTTGAGCATGAGCTGGATGCACTGCAAGATCAGCTATTGCTTCCTGTGGCAGCAATTGAAATGCAGGGAGAAGAGATCAAGGTAAGCAATGAATTTGTTGCTCCTAGCTTATCAATTAAAGCTTCAGCTGTTTTGATGGCTAATGTTAAGGCTATTAGGGATGAGCTGATTGGACGTTCTCGTCAACTTGAAACTTATAAAAGTACCTCTACTGCTAGGGTTGCTGAATTTAATCCAATTGCTGACCGTTATCGTAGTGCCTTACAAGTTGTGGCCCGCTACAGCCCTCTTTTAAATCACTATATAGAAAACCCAGTTGTTCACCCTGTGGATGTTTATGGGACGCTGCGTCAGTTAGTGGGTGAGTTAAGCACCTTCTCAAATAAATTTACTTTATTGGGCGAATCACTTAATGGTAGTACGAGTGTAAAGCGTTATCAGCACACGTCTCTGTCGGCCTGCTTCTCATCAGTATCTAAGGCAATTATTGAGCTCTTAGATGAGCTAACAGTTAGCCCTGAATTATTGGTGCGTTTTGAAAAACAAGCTCAGGGCAGTTATAGCTGCAATCTAAGCAATGAATTTTTTACGCGTCAAAACAGCATGTATTTACGTTTAGAAACGAACATGCCTGCCAGTGAGCTGGTGTCATCGTTTAATCTTTTTTCTAAACTTGGAGCTGAGAGTCAGGTGGGTATCTATGCCCAACGAGCAATACCAGGGGTACCGGTAAACTTTTTACCTGAGCAGCCAGTTGGCTTAGAGCGTCGTGCAAAAGTGATATATTTTAATATTGATCGTGATAGTGATAAGTGGAAGTCGGTTGAAGAGCAGGGTGTGCTATCTCTATTGTGGGATGAAGCACCGGAAGACCTTGTTGTTGAAATGGTCGTAGTTCAGGGCTAAGAAGGGATAGATTGTGCGATTAATTGATTGTTTTATTGAAAGCCTGGCATATACGCTGGAAGTTGTTAAGGATGCCGATAACGGTATGCAGCGGGAATTTGACTCTGTGCAAGGGCATATCTCTAGTTTGCTAGACAGCTTACAAAACACAGTGCCAGACGGTGGTTACTCCCAACAACAATACCAGTTAGCCTTGTTTGCCGCGGTGGCCTTCATTGATGAGCAGATAGTAAGCTCTCAGTGGGAGCATCGCCAGCTATGGTCTCGCTCTTTATTGCAGCGCAGACTTTTTGATACCTCAAACGCAGGTGTTGATTTTTTTGAGAAATTGGATGGTTTAAACCCATTTAACCCTGCAGAAAGAGATATTCGAGAAGTTTACTTCTATTGCATTTCTTTAGGCTTTAGCGGTAAATTTTATGGTGAAGGTGTGCAATCTTCATTACAAAAAATAAAAAAAGACAACTTTCAGCTTTTATTAGATGGTGACGAAGCGGCTGAACATGCTTTGTTTCCTGCTGCATTTGGCCGAGTTAAAAGCGAAGGGAAAGTGAGCGTTGCTCGTGACTATACCCCGCTGTTTTATGGTGGCCCCATAGTCGCGCTGCTAATTAGTTTTTTCTACTTTAAGAAAGAGCTGATGGATTTGGCTAATTTTTTAGTTATTTCCGTTTAGTACTCACAAGCCCAAAAAGCATAATAAAAGCCACTTTTAGAGAACCCTAAAGTGGAAGTGTCATTAACAGTCATTAAAAGTTGATACCGTGAAAAAATTTCTAAAGTTTCTACTTGTTCTATTTATCTGGACGCTGATTGCTGGAGCGTCAATTGGTGGTGCGTTATTAGCCGGATCGCCTGTGCAAACTGGTTTGTGGATATTTGGCGGTTTGTTCGCTGCATGGTTATTGTTTTTGGTAGCCCGCAAAGCCCTTATCTATTACAGCGCGAAAAAGAAAGTAGAATCCCTGGTGAATGTAGAGCAGGGCGAGAAGCGTTCTTGGTCTTTTTCTTTCAATATGCAGCCCAGCGGCCTAGAGAAGAACTTTAAAAGCGTAGTAGCCCTTTTGAAAAAGAGCTACTTAAAAGTACACGGTGACCCACTTTATGTTTTGCCTTGGTACCTGGTTGTAGGTCACAGTGGTAATGGTAAAACCTACATGATGGAGAATGCGAACTTACTTTCTCCTACCATAGAAGATGAGGGTTTGTTAAAAAGCGATGAAGATATAAATTGGTGCCTTTATAACCAAGCTATTGTTATTGATACCCCTGGAAGTTACTTATCAAGCGAAGAAGGTAATCGTAATAACAAGTGGCTGCAGCTATTAGATCTGTTAAAAAAGTATCGTCATAAAGAGCCCCTTAATGGCGTAATTGTTACTTTATCAATGGATGATTTATTAGAAGGCAATAGCCAAAAGTTAATGGAAATGGGGCTGCAGGCGCGTAAAAACGTTGAGCAGCTTATGCAGAGTTTGCACTTACAAGTTCCCGTGTACCTAGTTGTTACTAAACTAGATAAACTTCAAGGTATTGAACAGTGGATTGGCAGTTTAGACCATGAATCCTTGAAAGATCCAATGGGTCAGGTTAATGATCAGGATGATGAAGCCGCTACGTTTGTTAAAAAGGCAGTAGTAAGTATTGCTGAGCGTCTTAAGCAACTTATGCTTAGCACGCTTAAAGATGGCAACGTATCGTCACAGTTATTGCGGCTTCCAACTCAATTTGAATCTCTTGAACGTCACTTAAACACCTACGCACAAAGTTTATTTCAAGTTAACCCTTATCAAAAAACGCCATTCTTCAGAGGTCTTTACTTTGTTGGAGAAGCGAAAGGTATACATCTGCAAACGGCCACTGAGGGCCGAGGTATATTTGCTCATCGATTGCTTACTCAGATTATGCCAGCCGAAAGAAGAATGGTGACTTCACTCGCTCGTTCTGAGCGAGTGGAACGTAATCGTCGCTTTGGTAAAGTTGCATTTTGGAATGCGGGTATTGCTGCACTCATTCTTGTTTTATTCGTGAGTTACCGTTCAAGTATGGGGGCTCTCGATGAAATAGTTCAGCTTAATGCAGGCAATTTTGAAGAGTCCATTGAACTTGAAAGTAATATCACCACCCTGTATGAATATCGTGACATGGTGAATCAGCTGGATAGTCGTTCTTGGGCCCCTTGGTTTGGCATGGGCGGTGCGCCTGAGTTTGTTGAAAAACTAGATGGCATATTTGCCGAGCGCGTTCAAACTAGGTTGGTAGAAACCACTGACCAAGTTTTTGTTAAAGAATTGGCTAATGTCTTTAACCGTGAAGGCGATATTTCTGAAGAAAAGATTGTGGCCTTTATTAGTACTCTAGTGCGTCGTATCAATATATTGGATGCCTACCTTGAAGGCGCTAGCGACTCAAGCCTGAGCGATATGGCAATGCCATACAGTTTAAGTGATGCTGACTTTTTTGGTATTGATGATGACGCCACCATAGATAAACTAAATACATTGTATTTGCAGTCGTTAATCTGGACAGCAGATAAGAGCTTACTTCATCAAGAACTTGAGCTAATGCATCACCAACTCAATGGCATTTTGGTTAAAAGTAAAGACTTGGCCAACTGGCTAATTCCATGGGCTAATAAAGTGGCTAAGTCTGAAGAGCGACGTGTATCGGATTTTTGGTTGGTGGGTTCAGGGAAAATGCAACAAGACACGATTGTACTTGGGGCGTTTAGCTTAACCGGTAAGCAGCTAATTGATGACTTCATTGAGCAAATTAAAGCCACAAAACGATACGATGAAATATTGCAAAAAATATTGCCAGGCTTTCAAGCTGATTACAAAAAACAGTACTTGGCCAGCTGGGAAAGCTTTGCAAGAAACTTCTCAAATGGTACGCAAAAACTGCGTAGCCGAACTGAGTGGTTAAGTGTCATCAATAACTTATCAACAGGGCGTAATTTATACTTCAATGCTTTTAATTTAATTGATGAGCAAATTAGCGTCTACAAAGACAGTGGGGAAAATCCAGACTGGGCCCAAATGATGGGCTATTACCAAGAAATGCGTGCCTTTGCTCCGGATGAAAAAACTGATAACGGTAAGTCAAACAAGATGTTTGCTAAAATGGCACTTAAAGTTGTGGGTAAAGCTGGCCCATTGGGTAAAGCACTTGCTAAGTCGGGTAAGTCAGGCATGAAAACCCAGAAGAAAATGGCGAAAGCCAGTGGTGGTTCGGGACCTTCAGCAGATGAGCGCGCCATGCAAGTGGAAGCGGCTGGTAAATTGTTGGGAGAGTATCGTCAAGCTTTATCAGACTTTGTATACAGTGCTGAGGTTCGTTCTGTATCTCATGCTGTGACAGGTAACTTATATACCAATCCAGATAACCCTGCTATGGGAGAGGGCAGTTTAGCGGCAGGTTATACGGCGTTGAAGAAGCTACAAGCCATCGTGGGCAAAGAAAGTGAGTCTAATAAGGCGTTCTGGGAAATATATCGTGGCCCATTGGAATTAATGCAAAGTTATATGCTGTCTGAGTCTTCTTGTAGTTTACAAGACACATGGAGCAACGAGTTTTTAATTAATCTTGAAGGTGTGCCGCAGTATAAAATTTCTAACCTAGTATTTGGTCCTGAGGGGGCACTTTGGGGCTTTCTAGATGGGCAAGCTGGCCCCTTTATTAATGAACGTTTTGGCGCCGGTTATGTGGCTGCGAAGGCATTAAACACCGTTTATCCTTTGTCTCCCAACTTCCTTGAATTTGCAGCAAGAGCAAAAGACGGTAAGCAAGCTGCTCAAGATGTTTACCCAGTGCAAATGCAAGGTTTACCCACCAGTACTAACCTAGATGCTAAATTTCATGTGACTAAAACCAGTTTGCGGATGCAGTGTGCAGCCGGTGAAAGTACCTTGGTTAACTTAAACTTTCCAAGCAATAGCCAATTCAAATGGAGTGAAACCTGTAGTGATGTAAGCTTGTCGATTGAAATTGGTCGTTTTAACTTAGAAAAACGTTATGACGGACAGCTAGCTTTTCCAAACTTCTTAAGAGACTTCAAAACGGGCCAGAAACGCTTTTCAGCCGAGGATTTTCCTGAGTTTACCGAGAAGTTGCGTCAATCAGGTATCAGCTTCATTGATGTTAAATACCGCATAACGGGTCAGAGCGAGTTGTTGTCAGCACTAGATAGCAAGCAATTAAGTATCCCGCGTAATATTTCAGCATGTTGGCCTACCGCCCAACAAAAAGTGGCTGCGACAGAGTAATGCTTGAGTTGGATGGTAACGAGGTATGGGATAAGTTTGAATTTAGCTATCAGTCCCTAGAAAACGATTCAGAGCAGGAGCTTGAGCTGCCGTTCAAGCTCCTAGTCTTGGGCGATTTTAGCTTGGCTGGTGATAGTCGTCCGCCAGAAGAGTTAATGCCTATTGCTATTGATGCAGAGTGTTTTGATCGGGTTTTGGCCGCACAAAATATTGAGCTAAATATTGAGGTGACAGAAAACCTTAATAATACCGGCTTGGCTTTTTTGCAAATTCAGATTCCCATTGCAGCCATACATGATTTTCACCCTAAGCAATTACTTCGTAATGTACCTTACTTAGCAGCGTACACCGAATTAATGTGTCGCTTACAAGTATTGCAAGATGCTGCAACTGCATCTATTGATGACTTCACCCCCTCGCAACAGATGTTACTAAGTCAGTCGGGTGTTAGCTCACAAATGATCAAAAAAGCTGAGCTTCCTTTTATTTTGTGTGATTTAAACGAGCGCCTTTATCAGATGCTCGATTTAATATTACACCATGAGCAATTTCAAAAATTAGAGTCTATTTGGCGTAACTTGCATCGTTTGGTTCACAGTGCGCAAGTACTACCCAGTGGAAAAATAGAGTTTCTGGATATTTGTCAGCAAACGCTAATGGAAGATTTTGTTGCCAACCGTGACGTACGTGAAAGCCTGCTGTTTGATGTGGTTTACTTTAGGGAGTTTGCCCAATACGGTGGCCAACCTTATACCGCCTTGGTGGGTGACTATGAGTTTTCTCGTGGCGCTGAAGATATTCAGCTATTACGCAGTATTTCACATGTATGCCAAGCTGCTCATGTACCATTTATTGGTGGTTTGTCTCCAGCCTTTTTTAACGCGCCCGACTTTTGTGAAGATATTAATGACATAACCGAAATGGTTAATGGTCCACGTTATATCAAGTGGCGTGGATTGCAGCAGCAAATGCAGTCTTCTTATATTGGCCTTGCGTTGCCCCGAATTCAGTTACGAGAAGGTTATCAATTTGCCTCCGGTACTTTGGGTGTGTTGCCTTATGAGGAGGATACTCGGCTAGCCAGCTCTAAGGTACTTATGGGTAATGCCTCTTTTGCGTTTGCCCAGTGTTTAATTAAGAGCTTTCAGAAGTATAATATTTGCACTCAAATTACTGGCCCCATCGGTGGCCGAGTAGAGGGCTTACGCGAAGGAAGAAGCGCCAAAGGTTATGTGGATTATCCTTTGGAGGTGGTTTTTTCCGAGCAAAAATCGGCTGAACTATCGGCATTGGGGCTAATGCCTTTAAGTATCAATAAAGTAAATTTACAACTCACATTTAACTCAGCCAACTCTGTTCGCTGGGGGAGCGTTGCAAATTTATCAAGGCGTACTGACGCCTCCATTTTAGATGGGCAGGTAGAGGCTCAGTTACCTTATTTATTTGTAATTTCACGTTTAGCCCATTACTTAAAAGTGGTTCAACGTGAAAGTGTGGGTTCTTTAAAAAACAGCAGTGAGTTACAAGCTGAACTGAATCGCTGGCTACGCCGATATGTGGCGGATGCTGAGAATCCAGCTCCCAGTGTACGGACTCGTAAACCGTTAAAAAAAGCAGAGGTTACCGTTGAGGTAGACCCTGTTACTGGGAACTATGAAATGTCGTTAACCGTGGTTCCCCACATGAAATTTCTTGGCAATGACTTTGCCTTGGCGTTGAACTTTATCCCAGACTAGCGCGGCCCGCTACTCGCACTGGCCTAGGAGGCTATTATGACAATGCTTGGATTTTTAACCATAACGGGTTCGAAGCAGGGCAGTATTCAAGGCAGCTCTATTCATCTGGATCATGAAGGTGAGATTGAGGTACTTAGTCTTGATCATCAAATTGAAGTTCCAGGTGGCTTAGATGCCCCTTTAAGTGCCGGTCAGCCATTACATGGCGCGCTGGTTATAAATAAACTAGTGGATAAAAGTACCCCTAAGTTGGCTCAGGCTTTGTGTACTCGTGAATTATTAAGTGAAGTTAATATTACTTGGTATCGTCATGGCAGTAATGGCAGTCGCGAATTGTTTTATCGCATACAGTTGCAAAATGCATTGATATCAAAGGTAAAAACTTGGACGCCTCATTTATATGAGAAAGAACAAGATGAGTACCGATTAATGGAAGATGTTTCTTTCAGTTATGAAAAAATATTGTGGAGTTGGGGCCCTGAGGCGGATGTAGAATATGAAATTCAAGCTAAAGGGGCTCAGTAGCTTTTATGAGTGCTTTAAGGTTGATGGATCGGTTAACGGATCTAGATCTATCAGATGACCAGCTGCGTATTAAGCAGGCATCCGACCGATTGCTTATATCCTTGCAACAGCACCTAGGCCGATTGCTAAACACGCGACGTGGTTCAGTGTTAGTTGATGAAAATTACGGTGTGCCTGACTTCTCTAGTGGGCCAGGTAATAGTACCTTGCCCAATGCTGAAACGATGGGGCAGGTGATTTTGGAGGTTATTCATCATTATGAGCAGCGCTTAAAGTCACCAAAAGTTGAATTACTGTTAAACAGTGCAGACAACCTCTCCATTGATGTCAGTATTTCAGGAAAGATTAAACATAAAGAAGAAGTAAGGGACATACGCTTAAACGGCGTTATCTTGGCCAATGGCAGCTTCGAATTTGAAGCGATTGAGTGAGACACAGAGTGTTAAAAGATTATTACAAACAAGAGATGCACCTTCTAAAAGACATTGCGGCCGATTTTTCTCGCGAGAATCCATCGCTTAGTCGAACTATGTTTGGTTCACAAGCTGACCCAGACGCTGCCCGTATTCTAGAAGGAGTGGCATTCTTAACGGCTAATATTCGTCAAGAACTGGATAGTCAATTCCCAAAATTACTGCACAGTTTGGCGCAACAGGTATGCCCGCAATATATCCGCCCATTGCCGGCAGCCACTATTATGGCGTTTGAACCAAGAGCGAGTTTGACTCAGGCGCTACCTATACCTGCAGGTACGTATATAGATTCAACTGAAAGTGACAATGGCGTGTGCCGCTTTAAAACTACAGATCAGGTGGAGCTGTTACCGTTAAAGTTGGATAGTGTGATTGAGCGGGAAGAGAATGCGGATGACGAATACAGTTTTACCCTTCACTTTGAATTAATAAACCAAACCCTAGATCAGTTAGAGTTTAATAAATTAAGAATACATTTATCTGGTGAATATAGTGACGCCAGCGACTTATATTTTATGCTGTGTCACCAGCTAGCTTCCGTAAACATAGCCAGTGAAGGTGAGGTTAGTTTGCAAGCAAAAGATGTAAAAGGCACAGGGTTTAGTCCTGAGCAAAGCCTCTTTCCACAGCCTAAAGGCATGATGCCTGCCTATGACCTATTACAGCAGTACTTTTTATTCCCTCAAAAATACATGTTTGTTGATGTTGATTTAAGCAGTTGGAAATCTCGTGGCAGTGGCAATACCTTTGCCATTACCTTTAACTGCGCAAAGCCCATTTTTAGATTACCAAAATTAAGCACTGAGCATTTTGTTTTATATGCTACGCCTGCGGTGAACCTGTTTGAACAGGAATCTCAATCAGTATTAATAAGTGCTAAAACGGATGAGTACCAGCTTTTACCAACAGGTATGAGTGGGGGGAGCGAGCAACAAATATACAGTATCGATAACGTTGAAAGTATCGCCCGTGGTATGTCAGAACCTAGAGCATACCAATCATTTGGTGGTTTCTATGATCCTAATAGTGAAAAAACCATATATGAAGTGAACTATAGACCCGGTAGCAAGCCATCGGCTCCTGAGTTGTATTTAAAACTGGCCTTTCCTCAAGGGCAGGCCGTGGCTGAAAAAGAAATACTGCAAGCAAAACTTACTTGCAGTAACGGTGATCAGGCTGAAAACTTGGCAGTAGGAGAAATTTGCATCGCCACCAGTAATACTCCCGAATTGGCGACGTTTCGTAATATTACGGCGCCAACATCAGCACGGCGCATTCCCCTTGATGGCAAGATGTTATGGCAGCTGGTATCTCACTTATCGCTTAATTATTTATCGATTACAGATGCCGATACCTTGAAGGCTATTTTGCGTCAGTATGTGGCACCCGATGAAAAAGATAAAACTGGGCGGCTTATTAATGATAAAAAAATAGAAGCCATTACAAATGTAACGGTACAGGCTGGTGAAAGCCTATTTGGCAACGCGTTTATACGCGGGCAAAATATTCGCATCCAGTTAAAAAGCGAAAACTTCACCAGTAAGGGTGATAAATATCTATTTGGCAGTGTGATGGAGCAGTTTCTGGTAGGAACGGCCGCTATTAACGTTTATTCCGAATTGACCCTTGAAGACTTTTTTAGCGGGGAGTGCCTAGAATGGCCAGCGAAAATCGGCAATCGTCCGTTACAATAGAGCAAGCCCTGCTGGACGATGCTTCGGCGTTTTCCTTTGCCCAGGTGATGCGCCATTTGCAGCGCATTGTAGTTGCGCGTGGTGAAGACCCAGTTCGCGAGATAAGCGTGCGCCCTGCTTTATCGATGGCACTTTCTAGAGCCCAAGTGGTTTCGGTTGAGAAACGTGAGCATGGCGGCTATGAGGTAATTACAAACTTTTTAGGATTGTATGGTGCCTCATCGCCGTTACCAAACTTCTATACCGATGATTTGCTTGCTCTAGAGCAAGAAGATCAAACGTCTGCACGGCGCTTTTTTGATGTGATTCATCAGCGCGTTTATCAGCTTTATGCTCAGGCACAAGATAAGTACAACAGTGTGGGTGCAGTTATTGAACAACAGCAACAAATTTTTAGTGAGTTGCTGCACACGGTTATTGGTAGCCGAGACGAAACACTTAAAAAGCTGTTACCAGATGCTAATCAGCTGCTGCGTTACATGGGTTTATTGGGTGGACAGCAACGCTCAGCACAAGGGTTGCAAACTTTATTAAGTGATTTGTTGGACGGTGCCAAAGTAGATGTTGAGCAATGTAGTGAGCGCTTTATAAAAGTACCTGAGCGCCACCTCAGTAGTATTGGCGCTAATAGTTGTCAGCTGGGTGTGAATGCGCTTATGGGTGACCAAGTGATAGATCGCAGTGGGAAATTAGTGGTAACCATTGGACCTCTGCCACAGCAGGACTTTGATCAATTGGTAAATAACCAAACCCGCTGGGATACCTTAGAAGGGTTTATTCGGTTTTACCTAAACACGCCATTAGAAGTAGACATTAGATTAACGCTTGAAAAAACATCGGCCAAAACATTACAGCTGGGCAGTAGTGAGTGGGGCCAATTGGGCAGTAATACCTGGATGTTCGGACAAAACGACCCGACACAAGAGTCCTTGCTGGTGAGTACGTTAAAGTTAGCGTAATGCGACTTAGTGCGACTAGCCAATGAAAATAAGAAATGGATGAATGCAATGACACAGCAAATAGAGTTTAAATTTAAGCATTCGGCTTTCACAGACGCTGACCAAGTGAAGGTGGTGCGCTTTAGTGGTGATGAGGGCATCTCACGCTTATTCGAATTTTCAATTGAACTAAAATCAAGCAATGCCGATATTGACATTGATGCTGTACTGGAAAACCAAGCCAGCCTTAGCATTAGTTTAGAAGATGACGAACGTGAAATTCAGGGCATTGTGTCTAGCTTCGAAGCCGTACGCCAAGTAAATAATGAAACTCTTTACAAAGCGGTGTTGAGTCCAAGGTTGTGGGAGCTATCTTTATACCACACCAACGAAATCTACCTAGATCAAACCGTACCTGAGATTATTGAAACGGTATTAAAAGAAGCGGGTTTTACTAGCTTAGATTACGACTTAACAGGCTTACAGGGTAAATATAAAAAGTGGCCCTATAAGTGTCAGTTTGGTGAGAGTCATTTAGACTTTATTTCGCGCTTAATGGAGCGTGATGGTATTTACTATTTTTTCACTCAAGGTGATACCGGTGAAAAAATTATATTCTGTGACAGCTTGCAGTTTCAGGAAAAGGTAGCCAACTCTGAGGTAAAATACAGCCCTGCTGCTTCCATGGAAATTAACGCCTTAAGCAGTAATATTCATAGTTTTGTTAGCCAGCAAAAGCGTTTACCGCATAAAGTGTTATTAAAAGATTTTAATGACGATAAGCCCTCGGTGGATATTAAGGGTGAGGCGATCATTGACGATGCGGCTAACCCCAGTAGCGAGATTTACGTCTGGGGGCAAAATATAGAGACCCCAGAAGAAGGCAAGATGCTGGCTGAGGTGCGAGCTGAAGAAATTCGCAGTGGTAAAAAAAACTATCATGGTGAAAGCGCGGTAGTACGCTTAATCCCCGGCTTTAACTTCACGTTAAGTGGGCACTTTCGTCAAAGTTGTAACCAGGATTATTTATTAGTTAGCATAAATCACGAAGGTGTTGATCCAAGTAGCCTTGATTTAAGCGGCCAGAGCCAAGAGCCGGTTAGGGTGTATAGCAATAGCTTTATGTCTATTGCAGCAGATGTTCAGTTTAGGTCAGAGCAGCTCACTCAAAAACCAGAAATTAACGGCACGCTGAATGCGTTTGTTGATTCGAATGGCACTGGAGAATACGCAGACGTGGATGAGGAAGGCCGTTACCGTGTAACGCTTCCTTTTGATCGTGTGGATCGTGACGGTGGTAAAGCTTCCCATTGGATTCGTATGAGTCAGCCCTTTGGTGGCGAGAATCAAGGCATGCACTTTCCTTTGCGTAAAGGTGGGGCTGTGTTGTTAACCTTTATTGGTGGTGATCCTGATCGCCCGGTGATTGCCTCTTCTATTCCCAATGCTTCTCAGCCCAGTGTGGTTAATGCAGAAAACCATACCAATAGCCTGATTAAAACGGGTGCTGGTAATAAAATTGAGCTGGAAGATAAAGACGGTAAAAACCGTATTAAATTGCAAACCGGTGATAACAAAACTTATATGCATTTGGGAGCACCTAATCATCCCGGTGACGGCTGGGTGGTGATTACAGATGGCATGGAGCGCAAAGAAATTACTGGTGGCCAGCAGATAACGATTAAAACTAATTTACCCACTGCTCCAATGACCACAAAACATGCAGCGACAGGTAGCCCAACAACTACCACAACGATTACTAAAACCGTTACCCAAATTGGTACAGTAATCGCCCTTCAGTTGCCAGTAAGTGTGTCGGCAGAATTTTCAAATAAAGAGGTTATATCTGCAATTTGGTCTGCAAGTGGTGTGACGATTGGTGCTGCATCTAAGTCTTTCCCATTTAATGCCTCTGTAACGGTTACTGGCTCATCTTCTGCTAGCGATGTTGTCTATACGCTTAACGTAGTAATACGACCTGATGTATTTGATGAAACTGCGCAGTATTCTTTTTCTCCTAGAGATGCAAGTGGTCGAATTTGTAATACGATGAAGTCGGGTAATCTTGTAAGAACAATTTCAAACCCAGATACAGGCGCATTAATTTCTAACCCAGATTTTAAAGTTGTTAATGCTGCCGGTGTGACTAAAAAAACACTATTAGTCGGATCTGATGTTGATATTAATACTGTCGGAGATAAAACTGAATCTAGGTTTACGCAGCGGGGAGAGTTAGGTGGGAAGTTTTTATTTGAACGAACCCTTGGTGACAAATATGTGTGGGAACAAGGGAACGAGTACCGCTTCAACTCTCCTGGTGATACGCAGTTTTTCTTTGGTACCGATCAAGAGGTTGTACTTTGTCAAAGTGATACATCGCTTGATGCGGGATATATTAAGAATGATGAAACATATTACTCTAAGAACCAGACTGCTAACCAAAATATAGATACAGCTTGGAAGCTTATGGATGAAATTGTTGCTTTAGGAACCAAGATGACTGGTTATCAGTGCTTTCACGGTGGGAATGAAGGTGGAATTCGTTACGATGGTGTAGTAAATACAATGACTACTAATAAGTGGAATGATCTTTTAGATAACAAAAGCCAAGTACGAATTGCAGAACATAATACATTTAATATTCAGCACGGTAATATTTTTGATTTTGGTGGTTACTGGAATTATAACTTAGGGAACTCCTATGTGGAAAATCATGGAGCACAAAGATCAGAAGTAAATAGAAAAGATGATCATGACAAGGTCGATGTAGCAGGACCTCACTGGCAAAAAATAGCCGGAGATTTGGTTACCATCACAAGAGATGCTGATACAGGTGGCAAAGAAGCGATAGAAAAAACTTACTGTGATTCTTACAGCTACACCAAAGGTAATACACTTGAAGTAAGTGTGGGTAATTCAGAAAGCCACGTACATGGTGATAGTCACAGTGAAGTTCATGGTCACTCAATTGAACATGTTCGTGGTAGTAGTCACTCAACTCACCATGGTGCGACCAACGAAATGTTTATGGGAGCAGCTAACTCCATGGCTTTTTCAGTATCAAGCGATGTTCATATGGGATTGTCAAATGACATGTTTGTTGGGGGAAAGGTTGACCTTTCCGTGTCATATTCCAAAAGCTTTTGTTTTGGCATGTGGACAGAACTGGCGGCGGGTATAAAAAGTGAAATTTTTACTGGTCAGGCAATGTCATTTGTTGGTGGTTTATCTCTGGAAGTTAAGGCTGGTACTCATGTAAGTACTGACCTAAGTGAATTAAAGGCAGGTGTTACGGCCATGGAGCAGATCGCCACTGATTTAAAGAACAGTGGTTTGGAGCTAACTTCAAAAGGGATAGATGTGGCTACTGGTGGAATCAAGATGATTAGCTAATCATTAAGTTAAGAAATTTATGAAAATAATTAAGCCTTTACATGTTGGTGTGCTGCACAAGTCATTTTCTTTTAAAAAGACAGATGTTTTTGCTGTATCAATCCCTATAGCATTCTCCCTTGTAGACGGGGAAATACAACTTGAACAAAAGTTGTGGTCCACTATTTCTGAGGAATTAGATGGGGGGATATTTGATGTTGGTATGCCGAAGCATCACCCTGAGGTATTGGCTAGTGGTAGCTTTTACTCTCCGAAAGGACTGCCCGTCAAAGCTGGGGCGGTTAGAGTCCAGCTGGGCAACGTGGATAAAGAGCTATTAGTGTTTCCAGAGCGACAATGGCGAAAAGTCTTGGGTACGGGTTTTGCTATTAAATCGAATGATACATTCTCTGAGCTCCCTATTAACTATGAAAATGCATTTGGTGGTGAGGGTTACAAGTTAAACCCAGAAGGTAAAGGTTACGGCGCAGTAGAAACAAAATTAGGCGATATTCACTTTTTACCCAATATAGAATACAAAGATAGGTTGGTAACTTCACCTAGTCGTCAGCCAGAGCCCGCAGGATTTTCTCGGCTTGATATGATGTGGGAGCCCCGCTTGGCAAAAGCGGGTACCTATGATGAAAAATACCTTGCCGAGCAAATGCCTGGTTTACCGGATGATATAGATTGGTCGTATTTTAATGAGGCTCCAAAGGATCAATGGCTTGAAAGTTACCCAAAGGGAGGCGAAAAATTTACTATTGAGAATATGCACCCTGAAAAATCAAGTTTATCTGGTCAACTGCCAGAAATTTACGGCCGTGCCTTTGTAAATCAAATTGAGATCGATGGGGAAGGCAAAAAGTCAGTTACATTTAAAGAAATTCCTACCAAGTTGGATACAGTGTGGTTTTTTCCTAAGGCCGAAATGGGAGTGGTGATATACCGAGGCACCATGAAATCATACAGTGATGATGCTAGTGATATTTCTGAGCTGCTTATAGCTTGTGAAAACCGTGCTGATCCAGCAAGGTCATTAGCTCATTACGAGGATCAAATGATCAAACGTAGTGATCCTGATGAAAGTTTTAAGTACTTACTAAATACCGCGCCGCTTATTGCTGAAGGGATGAGATGCGGGTTTAAAAAAGTGCAGGAGGATTATGGTTTTCCTCTTGAACTACTTGGCAATAAAAACGCTACCCAGGCTGCCACAAATCAAATAGATGAGGCGAATAACCTAGCTGAAAAGTCCAAGCAAGAAGTTATCGATAAATTAAAAGAAGCCGGTGTTGACCCTGGGCCGTTTTTGGAAAAGATGAAATTACCAAATAAATCTCCAGAAGAGGAAAAGCTTGAAACTCTGGTAGAGAAGATGGCTCCAGGTATGTTGACAGACCCAGATAACTTGGACTTTACTAAACTGGATTTAACGGTACTGGATGAAATTAAAGCTCTAACAGAAAGTATTGCAATAGAAACTATTGAGCAGGCGAAGAATGAAATTAAGGCAAAAATATCTGAGTTAAAGGCTCGCTTAGATTCATTTTTATTCGTAGATACCATTAAAGAGTTAGAAGCTAGATTAGCTGAGATAGAACTGCCTCCTGTTTGGCCTAGATCTAATATGGCAGGTCAAGCAAAAGACTTAAGAGATCAAATAGCTCGTGCAAAAATGGAAATCCAAGTGCTAAGAGAGCGGGGCGTTTCTGAAGGCGATTTACCAAAAATTGATGTTGATTTAGAGTCTGTTGAAGCAAGGTTAAACAATGCGGAAGCTAGTCTAAAAGATGGTTATTTAATGGGGGCCCATATGATGGAGAAGGGACGCTCCCCTCATCCGGGTTTAGAGAGTGAGCTTAAACAAAAGCTCCTACATGCTTACACTGCTGGAGAAAGCCTTGCTAACTTAGATTTTGCATGTATTGACCTTTCAGGTGAAGACCTGAGAGGCATTGATTTGTCAGGTTGTTACCTAGAAGGGGTTGATTTTTCAGGTTGTAACCTTAGTAATGCCAACTTATCAAAGTCCATAATGGCCACCGCTAATCTTAGCAATGTGGTTCTTCATGATGCGAACCTACAGGGAGCAAATATTGGAGCGACCATTTTAAAAAATACAGATTTCACTGGTAGTAACCTTGATAAGGTTGTTATTGGCAATGGATTACTGGAACGAACTAATTTTAGTCGTTGCATTATGAATGAAATAAACTTTCTAGATACAACGTTCGAGAAGGCAATTTTTGATCATACCTCAATGCGCAAGTGCAACTTCGTAGAGTTGGACCTTGCGGAGTGCTCTTTTGTAGGTTCAGATATGGCCGAGTCTAACTTCATTAAGACGGTATTGGAAAAGGCTGATTTCACCAAGGCGATTCTCGACAGTATTAATTTCGTAGAAGCTAAAGCAGATGAAGCAATATTCAGGCAGGCTCAGATGAATAATAGCCGCTTTGTTGGCGGGTGTGAATTAAACAAAGCAGATTTTACTGATGCAGTTGTGGATAAGTCTTGCCTTAGAGAAAATCAGTTGAATTATGCTAACTTTAGTAGATCACAGCTCAATGAAGCTGATCTAAGTGGTTCTTGCCTGCACTTTGCAAATTTCTCGGGGGCAACGGCTATTCGTGCCCAATTCATGAAATCCGATTTAACTTCAGCCAACATGAGCCTGTTTAATTTAATGGAGGGCTCCCTCTATAAAGCACATTTGGTAAGTGTAGACTTTAGCGGCTCTAATATGTATTGCGTAAATTTTTTAGATGCAACACTGGGCGATAACCTCTATAAAAATACCAATCTTGATCAAACCATATTACAAGATTGGAGGCCTTAAATGTTAAAGGAAGATCTAGTAAAAGCTGTTAAGGGTGGAGCGTTCATTATTCAGGGAGATGTTCTTGATAATGGTGATTATCAAGGGGCTGACCTAGGTGGCGGTACTTTTGAATCGGTTTCATTTCGAGGGGCAGACTTACGTTCTGCAAAACTAAAAGAATGTAACTTTATAAAGTGCGACTTTACTAGCGCTAAATTGGACAATGCCAACTTGATTCTGGCTAATTTTATAGAGCCTAAGGCAGATAAAATTTCTCTTGTGGGTTGTGATTTAAGAATGTGCAATATGGTTGATGGGGAGTTCGCAGGGGCTGATTTATCTGGTGCAAATTTTGATAGCACAAACTTTGTAAATCCAAAGTTTAAAGGTGCAAAGTTCATAGGCGCCAAAATTGAGCAAAGCTCTTTCATTAATGGTGATTTTGAAAACGCAGATTTTTCCAAGGTAAGCGTATTTCGTGCTAATTTTATCGAGGCCAATGTTAAAGGCATGATATTTGAGGGTGCGAAATTAGAGCTGATCTTTTTCATGAAGGCTGATTTTTCTCAATATGATTTCACCAAGATCAATATGATTAAACCTCAATTTCAAGAAACTAAATTAATCGGTGCCAACTTTGAGGGCATGGATTTAACTCAAGCGGGCTTCATGGAAGCCGATTTAACAGGGGCTAACTTTAAGAAAGTGCAGGCCAAGCAGGCCAATCTTATTAAGGCAGACCTTACCATGGCTGATTTTACTGGAGCTAAAATGGAGCAAACCCTGATGCAGGAAGCTAACTTGTCTCAGGTTAATTTTACTAAGGTAAAAGCCATTCAGGCGCTTATGGTGAAGGCTGATTGCTCAAAATCTGTCTTTACCGGCGCAGACCTGACTTACGTAGATTTTAGTCATGCTAACTTAAGTGAAGCTGACCTAACTGATACTGAGCTTTATCGGGCAAATTTACATGAGATTTTAGATTTTAAAACAGTATGGCGTGGCGCAAATAAAGCGGCTGCGCTAGCGAGCGACCCTAAAAAACAAAAAGCCGAAAAATGGCAAGCAGCTAAATAAGGAGTTGTACAATGGCAAAAGTATCGGCGTTAACCAGTCACCAACAAGGTTACACACAAACAGCTCTGGTTCAGGGCGGTGAGGGCCGTCAATTTATGGTGCTAGCTGAACAAGGCGTTATGTCAGCATCTTTAGCATTTAGTTGTTTGGTAGCACCAAAAGCTGGGGATAAAGTGCTGCTTAATCACACAGGTAAAGAAAGCCATATATTGGCTATATTATCTCGCCCCACAGTTAATGATATGACTCTGTCTTTTCCGGGTAGTGTGACTCTTGAAAGTAAAAATGGGCAGGTAAGTGTGGCAGCTAGTGAAGGTGTTAAAGTTACCTCGGCTCAAGATCTTCAGCTAACAAGTGCCAAGCTGTCGCTTTCAGCTATAGATGCAAACCTTCATGCTACTAATTTAAACGTATCAGGTGACAAGGTCGTGAGTCATTGGCGTGAAGTAAAGAGTGTTAGTAATGCTTTACACATGGTGGTTGATAGCGTTACGCAAAAATTTAAAAACAGTTTTCGTATGGTAGAAGGAGTTGATCAACAAACCAGTACCAACTTTTTGCAAACCATTAAAAAAACATTATCTATTCGCTCCCATCATGCGGTGATTACGGCCCGTAAAGATATAAAAATTGATGGCGAACGGATTCACATGGGTTAAGGCTGGAGATAATTATGGTATTTGCAACCACACAAATGGGCGGACTAAACTTGGCAATGCCAGATGTTTGCCTTACGCCGATTCCATCACCGGCAGGCCCAATTCCAACGCCTATTCCTTACCCCAATATGGCGGTGCCCATGACGGCGATACCATCTCAGGTGAAGGTACTTACATTAGCTATGCCTAATCATAATATGATGACTATTACTCCCATGAGTAATGGGGATAACGCAGGTGTTATGGTTAACCCGTTATCCGGCATGGTCATGGGGCCGCAACGCCAGTTATTGGGCAGTGTTAAAACCTTTATTGGTGGTATGCCTGCCAATAAAATGCTGGGGTTATCTGGTCAAAACGGTATGATGCCTGGTGCATTTGGAGCGACGCTGGCTCCTTCGCAAGTGAAGTTTATGATCATGGCCTAAAGCGTTATTAATAAAAGAATAATCGTATAAACGGTGAGTAAAACTTACCTCATAAATAGAACATTTTAATTTGATCAAAGTGATCAAAAACCTTTAGTAGGCTTACTAAGGGAGGAGAGAGCAGAAAATGAATTTTTACAACTTACGTCAATTTATAAGCTGGGGTCTTATGCTCACTGCTATGGCCGGCATTATTTATATTGGCTACATGCAAAGCAATGAAAGCAATATTATGCGCTTGGCATCGGGTGCGCGTGGTACATATTTACACACTGTGGGCATGGAGCTTAAAGGAGCTATAGAGAAATACACTAACTACAAGGTTGAATTGGTGGTGAGTAAAGACTCCTCTTTTAATCGCAGCTTGCTACAAAGTGGTCGCGCCGACATTGCAATTTTATCTCCTGCTACCTCAGAAATGGCTAACCTCGCTGCCATTGCTCCAATAGCTCAAAACTTTGTGCAAGTGATTGTACGCCGTGACAGCGGCATCAACTCAATTAACGAGTTAACCGGTAAGCGCATTGCATTGGGCAGCGTGGAAACCGATCACAGAAAAAACGCCTTAAAGCTCCTTAATTACTACCACATAGAACAAAAAAACTTGCGCAACAATCATCAGTCCTATTTGTCGTTATTAGATAGTCGTGATTTAGATGGTGCGGTTGTAACCACCAGTACACGCGATGACTATGTGCGTAAATTAATGGCCAGTGGTCACTTTAAACTACTAAAAACCGAGGCCTATGAAGGGGTTTCCGCTATTTATTCCCATCTGGGCCATAAAGCAATGGCCAATGGTATTTACCCTTCAATTGATGGTCCAATGCCTAATGATTGGATGCCAATGGTCACTACAGATTCTTTACTAGTAGCACGTATGGATGCCTCTGATGCTGTGGTTGAGTCGTTATTGCAAGTGCTTTTTACCAAAGAAATGAATGCCAGTTATCCATTGCTTGCAAAGTGGCGTAAGGAAACGGGCGGTTACTGGAGCACTATAGACAGTCATGAAGCGGCGATTAGATACTTCAGCCCTTACCAAGCTTTAGAGAAAGCGGTATTTGCTTCCATGTTGCAAATATGGAATTTCAAATTACTGCTTATTTTTGTATTAATATTCTTATTGACGGCTCGCGCTCGCTGGATTCAACATCATAAAAGTAAAAAGCACGCCAAGCAGGAGCGTAAACATTTACGTATACAAAAGCTCATAGAAGACATAAATCAGCACGAACAACTACAGGCCGATACCAAAGACTATCGCATGTTAATGCGCCGTTTAAGTGAAGCTCGTAAGATTAAACAAGACGGTATTATGGTGGGGACCGAGCAAAACATGACAGATAGTCAGGTGTTTAGCGCTTTTTTACATCAGTGCGACCATGTGATTAAAGAGATCCAGTGGAAACTGTCCATTGGTATGAATAATTCAGATGCTGGTTTGCGTTAATCACCATTTATGACACATGAAGTTGGCAGGTCAGAGTAAATTTAAATGAGTAAATTGATAATAAAAAGAATTGCGACGGCCTCGCTAATTGCTGTGATGCTACACAGCTTGGGCGGCTGTTCAATATTGTCTTCACAAGGTGGCAGTTCAAATGAAGAAGACGCTACGTTTGTGGTGGCATTGCCTAACTTTGAGGCACTGGATCCCTTGTACGATATCGGTAGTGCAGGAGATTTTGATAACGGCAAAATTGCCTACGAAAATAATCAATATGCCAAGGCACTGACCGAGTGGTATCCGCTAGCCAAAGATGAAGATCATCAGGCCGAATATTACATGGGTATTATGTATATTAACGGTCAAGGGCTGCCGCTAGATATTCAGGAAGGCATTATCTGGTTACAAAAAAGTGCCCACGGTGGTTTTATAGAGGCGCAATATGAACTGGGCCAGATGAACATCAGCGGTCATGGTATGAATAAAAATATCGATCAGGGGGCTCGCTGGTTACTAACCGCCGCGCGCCGTGGTCATGCTGGTGCTCAGTTTAATTTTTCTCTGTTGTATCAGCAAGGTAAGGTACCTTTGTCATCCAACCTGGTGGCTGTGTATAGCGACTCAAACTCCGAAGCCTTTAACTTTCAGCAGGCTGCTAAGTGGTATTTAAAAGCAGCCGAACAAGGTCATGGTGCGGCACAAAACAATCTTGCTTGGCTTTATCTGCACGGTAAGGGAGTAGAGCAAAATAATGACAGCGCCTTTCGTTGGTTTAACGAAGCGGCCGCTCAGGGTGTGGCTGATGCGCAATATAATCTTGCCTTATTGTATGAAGAAGGAAAAGGCACCCCTATGGACTTGCAGGAAGCACTTTTTTGGCATGGTAAATCGGCTAGTAATGGCTATTTACCAGGAAAATTACGTTTGCCTTACCTCCGTAAACTCATCGAAAACTTTGATAGCTCCTTAATTTTATATGGCGACCCTCTGGCGTTAAGCTCAAGGCAAAGTCTAAGAAGTAAGTTAAAGAAACACGATGCCCACCCGTTACGGGAAGAAAGTAATTACTGGTTTGATATTTACGAATCATCCAAGCTGCTACCACGCACCGATCGTTTATACGTGGGTTACAGTTTACAAACTGGGCAAGTAGCGTCTTTGGAGTATCGATTCCCATCATTTAACGATGCGAACTTTGTATTACAAGTTATAGATATGATCTCTAAAAAGTATGGCAACCCGGATAACACCAGTGGCGACCTTAATTTTGGTGTGGTGAGTTATCGGTGGCAGGTAAAAGACACTGTGGTTAACGTTACTCGCCATTGGCCTGATACCACTGTGTACCTTAAATATCAGGTGGGCAGCGCCTATCAGGACATGGTGAGTGAAATGCCAAAAAATGCTGTGGGCCTACAGCATAGTATGATGTTTGAAGCTTATTAATAATAAAAAATAGATACCTTAACCTGCTTACCTTTGTGTTTAAGCAGGCTGTCCAGATGCTGATTTTACTTATGAAGAATATGAATATATTTACATTACGTCGTTGCCTGGCTTGGCTCATTTTTCCCCTATTACTAGTAGCATGTGTGGAAGATGGCACTACCTATGATGATGTAGACGAGAACTACGTTATTGGCCCAGGTGAGGTTAATATTCGTCAGGGGGAAGAGGTGACCCTGGGTATATTTAATGATGGGGTGCAGGATTTTGGCGCCTACCTTGGAGATGACCGCAGTGACTTTGAAGTGGACCAATATGAGTGGACCATTGAGCCTCAACATCTTGCAGTGCTAACCCAACAAGCAGGTTTTGAAACGCAACTAGTGGCCCGGGTTCCGGGCACAGTGACCATTACCGCAAGTAACTCGCAACGAACCTTAAGTAAAACTCTTACCCTGCAGCCAGCTCTATTAAAAAGTCTAACTATTTCACCTAGTGAAGGCTCTTTCTACAGTGGATTATCTCGCCAACTGCAGGCCATAGGTCACTATAGTGACGGCAGTGTAAAGGTATTAACCACGGAGGTTAGCTGGAGTCATAACAGTGAAGGCATTACCAGTATCTCTGTGGGCGGCGTTTTGCAGTCCCGTACCCCAAGCCAATTTAGCATTACAGCCAGTATTAATGATGAGCTTTTGGCCCTAGTAACGCACAGCGTAAATTTCACTGTCACCGAACCGGCCATGGCCAGCCTGAATATTAATGGGCAAGTAACCTTGCCCTTGGGGCGCAGTTCCCAATTAAATGCCACAGGGCACTATACCGATTTATCTAATAAGCAAATTGCCAGTGAGGTAACCTGGAACGTCACCGGTGCCCCTATCATTACGATCAATTCAGAAGGCATATTACAAACCGTGGCCGAGGGCAGTACCACAGTGACTGCCAGTCACGACAACGGCTATGGTACCCAGGTTACTTCATCAAACATGGCGGTTACCGTTGAGGCCAAGGTCCTGGACAGTATGGAAGTTGCCCCCGACGATAATTCTATTGATGCGTTACAGCCAATTATCGCAGTGGATAAGAGCCCGCTGTTTAAAGTAACGGGTGTTTACTCTAACGGCGACCGTCAGCCATTTGTGGATGCCGATGACGCAGTAAACTGGAGCTCTTCGGATGAAACCGTAGCCTCCATAGCCAGTATTGCCAACGAGCAGGATGAATATAAGGCCACCATCAATACCCACTTGGTGGGTGATACAATTATTAAAAGTGAAAAGGAAAACCGTTACGGGCAAATCATTAGTGGTCAATTATCATTAGCGGTGAATCGTCCGCCTTTGATATCCATAGCGATTAGCTGGCAAGAGGAAGAATTTGCTAAAGGTGAGCAGGCTGAATTATTGGCCCAAGGACTCTATGAAGATGGCTCTATAAAAGATATTAGTGACCAAGTTACCTGGAGCAGTGCCGATACTGCTTTGTTAACTTTCCCCAACAACGAACAGGTAAATTTGGCCAGTGCCGTGGCAGCGGGTAATACCAGCATAAGTGCCTCACTTACTAATAAGGAAGGGGTATTAATTACTAGCCCCGCTTTTTCGGTTGAAGTGGTGCCACCGGTTATTTATCAGGCTCGTATCGACTCATTAAAAGATGGCTTGCTAAGCGATAACCAATTGGTTATCGCTCAGGGGTTGGGAAATCCTTTGGTGTTTACCGCCATTTATACCGACCAAACCGAACAGGCATTCCAGTCTGTTAACTGGCAATCATCCGATGCGTTATTAGGTGCGGTAGATAACAGCAGTGGCTTGTTAAGTGCTATTGATGTGGGCCAGGTAGTAATTGAAGCACAGGTAAGTGTTAACGGATTAAACTTCCAAAAGCAAATTGCGGTTGAAGTAACCCCCGCCATGCTCACCAACCTGAAAATAGAACTCAATGGTGAAACCGGGTTCTGGAAAGGGTTACAACAAACCTTTATAGCCTCGGGCAGTTTCTCCAATGGTCTAGAAAAAGATTTAACCGCTGACGTTACCTGGTCAATTGAGCCCGCTTATGAAACCCAAGTGAGCCAGTTACCCGATACACCTCATATATTGCAATTAATTGAACAGGGTTCGGCCGGTATTAAAGCTGTCTACCTGGATCAATACAATGACTCTAAAGAAACCCTAGTGAGTTTTCCATTTGATGTGAAAGCGGCCCTGTTAACCTCGCTAAATGTCACCGCAAAAATTGACCTAATAGAAAATGTCACGGAAGTGGCTAACGGTAAAGAAGTTCAGTTCCAGGCGTTTGGCACCTATACCGATGATACCACTCTAGAATTAACAACCCAGGTGACTTGGCTTACCAATCCTGTGGGCAAATTGCAGGTGGATAGCAGTGGCTTGGGCACTGGTTTAGCCACTAGCTCGGGCAGTGATAATTTAAGAATAATTGCTAGAAAAACCAATGTAAATAACGATGAAATTACCTATGAACTTCCATTTACTGTTACGCCCGCCACCCTGTTAAGTATTCGTTTAGTGCAGGATGTAGGGGGTTATGGTGAACAAATTCCCGCAGGGGCCAGTAGCCAAATAAATGCCGTTGGTTATTTTTCTGATAAAAAAGAATACCCCATTAGTGCACTAACCTGGGATTCGCTAGATACCACAGCAGCCCTTGTTAATGTAACAGGTGTCGTCACCAGCGAAAAGAATGTAGTAGGGGTGCCTTTTGAACCCGGTGAAGCCGGGAACTCAAAAGAGTTTTATATACGCGCTGTCGAGAGTCTAAGTGGTGAGAGGCACAGCGCGCAAATAAAATTATACACGGCCGCCCCTGTGGTTGAGTCTATTCGTATTGATCCAGATACCAGCGTTTTAGCCTATGAAATTGCCAACGGCAGTGAGTTATATGTGCGTGCTTACTCTGTGTATAGCGACGACCACGAAAAAGAAATTACCAAAAGTGCGGGCACCAGTTGGTCGGTACCGGATGCTGCCCATGCCAGTTATATCTCGGTTAATAACAGCACAAACTTTAAGGGGCTGGTAACGGGTTTAATCGAACTGCCCGACGGGGAGAATCCTTTAGAGATAAATGTGCAAACCACCAATAGCCGTAGCCAATTAATATCAAATAATGCGCAAGTGATAGTGGGAGCTGCGCAGCTGGACTTCATAGAAATTACCCCACCCCGTCCATCCATGGTGGAAGGGGATAGCTTGTCCTTCACTGCAACAGGGTTTTTAACCAATAACACCAGTGAAGATTATACCGACAAAGTAACTTGGTCTAGCCAGCGTGAGGTGGTGGCTGCCTTTGATACTACCCAGCTAAATAAAATTAAAGCCTCCAGTGTCGGCAATACCAATGTGTACGCTTCTTTCACAAGTTCCAAAGGTAAAACCGTCACCGACAGCACCTTATTGGAAGTGGAAGCTAAAAGCCTGCGTGAATTAACCCTAAGCTCTAACATTACCCGCATCACTCAGGACACACCGCCCAGACATTTATTTCTGCTGGGCTTAACCGATACCCTAAAAGCCAATGGCGTGTATTCCAACGCCACCAATGCGGACCTTAGCCAGCAGGTCACCTGGACCAGTAGTGATGCAAGTGTTGCCAGTGTGAACAACACAGACAACAAAGGAGCGCTGCAGCCTTTAACCGTTGGGACCACCACCATTACCGCCCAGCAATCCATCGTGGAGCTGGGTGAAAGCAAGGTGATTAGTGTGGAGTTTTTGGTCACAGTGGGTGTACCGCTACTTCAGTATCTTGAAATTACCCCACCATCACCCACGGTGACTCAGGGGGTGCGTCAAAACTTAACCGCAACAGGTATTTATTCCGATAATTCAACGAAAAATTTAACCACTCAAGTGGCCTGGAGTACCGGCAGTAACTCCGCCGAACCGGAAGCAGACAAAGTGGGCATAGTCACCAGTGCCGGCATCTTTACCGCGCAAAAAGGCGGGCAAATTTTTGTGAACGCCAAGTTGGAAAACATTGACGGGGAGATGATTACCGGTAAAACCTTCGCCACCGTAGCCGAGCTCAATAGCATAGACATTGAACAGTCGGCCACCAATGTTTACCTGGGTCAAAATCTTAACCTCACCGCCTATGGTGTGGTGGCCGGTGGCAGTCGAGTTACTTTTGAAGAAGACCTTACCTGGCACAGCAGTGACACCAGTATCGCTTTACTGGCTAATAGCGCTGGGGGCAGTGAAAATGTGTTGGAAGCTAAAAAAGAAGGGGCGGTGACTATCACCGCTACCAAGGCCATCAACAACAAACCCTCCATTGTGGGCAGCTTGGTATTGGTGGTGAAGCCTGCGTTATTGGCGTCGGTGAACATATCGGCCAGCACCTCTTCGGCTGCGAAAGGCATGACCTGGCAGTTCTCGGCGCAAGGTGAATATTCAGA